>ENA-UERG01002003-UERG01002003.1-human-gut-metagenome-genome-assembly--contig:-NODE-2003-length-15414-cov-9.869466_pt1 | contig 15414 bp, 18 predicted proteins | sample MGYA00242954_ERZ507954 | MGnify/ENA primary metagenome ERZ507954 (study PRJEB26167, sample SAMN06115478) | human gut metagenome | host: Homo sapiens | place: China:Sichuan | collected 2015-01-21... | reverse complement strand
ATTACAAGGTCTTACACCGATGCGCTGACGGACGGAGACAAAAACGGTCGCTTGCGGGATTACATTGAGAAATGCGTCCTTGACCATGGATTTTCCGTGTGCGGACTCACGACCCGTCAGCTCATCGACCGTCTCTACGATGAAATGGCGCGGTACTCGATACTAACGCCCTACCTCTCCGGCAAGGGCTTGGAAGAACTGAACATCAATTCGTGGGATGACATCATCCTGACCGACCGCGAGGGGAGAAGCCGGAAACTGACCGAGCATTTTTTCAGTCCCGAACACGCGGTGGACATCGTGAAAAGGCTGTTGCGCCATAGCGGAATGGTCATCGACAACGCCAAGCCAATCGCGCAGGGACATCTGCCGGGAAATGCCCGCATTACGGCAATCAAAACGCCGATTGTCACGGACGAAGTTGGTATCGCGGCATCCATCCGGTTTTTGCACCCGCAGGATGTAGACCGCAAGAAGCTGTTGACAAGCGGCATGGTGAATGAGGAAATGCTGAATTTTCTCGAATCCTGCGTCCGTTACGGTGTTTCTCTTGTAGTCGCGGGGCGAACCTCGTCCGGCAAAACAACGCTGTTGAATGCACTTTTGGAGAGCATCCCGAACGACAAACGGATTTTCGGCATTGAGTCGGGCGCGCGGGAGTTCGCATTGGTCAAACGCGACCGTTCCGGTCGGGTGCTGAACAATGTCGTCCTGACGCTTTCCCGCCAAGCCGAAAACGGCTCTTACAGCGTGTCGCAGGAAAATCTGGTCTGTGCGGCGTTGCGGTTCGATCCGGATGTCATTGCCATCGGCGAAATCCGGGACGAAGAAGCAAGCGCGGCGGTGGAGGCGTCTCTCACGGGGCATACCGTGGTGACAACCGTCCATTCAGGACCGGCAGAGGGCGCACATAGCCGGATGTCTCTGCTCTGTCAGCGGCGCTTTGAACTCGGCATGGAAGTCTCCCTGCGGCAAACCCGTCAGGCATTTCCCATCGTGGTGTTCACGCATAAGTGCGAGGATAATGTCCGGCGCGTCATGGATATTTCGGAGTGCATCGCGCATGACGAAGCCCCTGCGGAATACCGTTGCCTGTACCGCTACCGAATCGACGAAAACCAATACGAGAACGGGAACTATACCGTATCCGGAGCATTCGAGCGGGTAAACGAGCCGTCTCCACATTTGCGGACACTCCTCCTCCGCGCGGGTATTCCGTGGAACGAACTGACCCATATCGTTGGACATGACGCATAATTCATTGCTTCGTATCTGCAACGACAGAGGTACCATGTTCGCACCAAAATTGCGTTTAAAATTCTTGGAAGTCTTGAAACCTTCTTATAAGAAGGTTTCAAGCGGAGTGTGAGGCAGAGCCTCACGACCTTACAGAAAGGTTGGTGATTTTATTTGATGTTGCTGTACTTGGCGGACTGCCTATTGTTCGCTGTCGGGATTGTCCTTGCGTTCGGTCTGACCCCCGCACGCGTGGAAAGCGATTTGGAGCGGCTTGTTGCGCGACCGCGGAGCCTTGGGGAACAGATACGCGCGGCGAAGGGAAAACGCCGCACGGGGCGGCTTGCGGCGGCGTTGCGGCAGACGCGGGACGCACTCACCGCAACCGGAAAGGGCGGGGCGTTCGCCGTTGCCTGCGCGCTGTCACTGGTGCTGTTTTTCGTCGGCGGGGTGGTTGCCCTTGCCATCGGGAACGCGTTCATCGCGCCTGTGCTGGCGGTCGGATTTGCCCTGATTCCGTTCGGGTTCGCGCTCCGCACCGTGTCATTGTATCGGCAAAAACTGCGCGAGGAACTGGAAACGGCGCTGTCGGTCATGACGACCAGTTATCTCCGGACGGATGACCTGACCGCCGCCGTGCGCGAGAATCTGCCGCACCTCAAGCCGCCTGTGCGGGAGGTGTTTGCGGCGTTCGTGACCGAGACATCCTGTGTTTCCGCAAGCGTGACGGGCGCAATCCGAAATCTCGCGGAAAAGATTGACAACACCGTCTTTCGGGAGTGGTGTCAGACGCTGATTGTCTGTCAGAATGACCGTACATTGAAGGACACGCTGATGCCAACGGTCGAAAAGCTCGGAGACATCCGCCGCGTGCAGGGGGAGGTCAAAGGCATCCTGTTTGCCGCGCGGATGGAATACCTCATCATGGCTTGCATGGTGGTCGGCAACTTGCCGCTTTTGTATCTGCTCAACAAGGATTGGTACGCCGCATTGATGCATACCATCCCGGGCAAAATCACGCTTGCGGTCTGCGGTGCGGCAATCCTTATCACCGGCTTGCGGATGCTCAAAATCACGAAGCCGATGGAATACGGGAGGTGACGGGATGATTTGGATGATGGTTGGCTTTTGCGCTGTATTTGCGGCAACCGGAATCGGTTTCCTGCTCGCCGAACGCCTGAAGCTCCCGAGCCGTGCCGCATCGCGCGCCATGCACAGTATGGGGCGAAACCGGAAGGACAAGCCGAATCCGCTGACGCTCCTCATGCGGGAACTGTCCGGACGGCTTGCGGGAAAACTCCGCTTGAACGACTACCGCCGCGCGCAACTGGAGGCAGACCTGCGGACGGGAGATATGACGCAAACGCCGGAGCAGTTCGTCGCGGAGAATATCGTCCGCGCGGGGACGGTTGCGGTGTTGGCAGTTCCGGTTGCGTTTTTATCAAAATTCCTCGCCCTTTTGCTGTTGGTCGTGGCAATCCTGCTCTACCGCCTCGGCAGTATGACTTTGCGAAAGAAAATCGGGGCAAGGCGGGCGCGGATTGAACTGGAACTGCCCCGATTCGTGGCGAATATTGAAAAGACCCTGCCGCACAGCCGGGATGTCCTTGCCATGCTCGAAAGCTACCGAACCGGTGCAGGAGAAGAATTCGGGCGGGAACTGGACATCACGGTCGCGGATATACGAAGCGGAAATGACGAGGCGGCACTGACAAGACTCGAAGCGCGGGTCGGGTCGTCGGCACTGTCCGATGTTGTGCGTGGCTTAATCGGCATCCTGCACGGTGAGGATAACCGCGTGTATTGGGCGAACCTGTCGCTGAAATTCTCGGAGGCGGGGCGGCAGAACCTGCGCGAACAGGCGGGGAAAGTGCCGAAGCGCGTGCGGCGGCTGTCGCTGGTTTTGCTCGGTTGCTTTTTCCTGATTTACATCGTGGTCATCGGCGAAGTGCTGCTGAACTCGCTCGGAGGGCTGTTTTTATGAAAAAGCAAATACAATCCAACCGTGGCGAGGGATATGTGGAGGTCGCCATCAGCGTCCTGCTGATTGCATTCGTGCTGGCCTTTGCCGTCAGTCTCGCGTCCTTTGTGGCGCTGAATCAGAACCTGAAAACGCTTGCGGACGGCATCACGGACTACGCGGCGGCAGAGGGGAGCATCGCGCTGGAGGATTACATCGCCAACCTGCGCCGTCAGACCGGCATCGACTTCACCTGCACCTTTGACGGAACAAATGCCGACGCGGACGGTTTTGTACAACTCGGAGAGATGATTCAGTGCAAACTGACCTGCCCCGCACGGTTGCGCGGCTTCGGGGATTTCCTGCTCCCTGTGACGCTTCAAGCCGAATCCCGTGCGCGGTCGCGGGTGTACCGGAAATGAGGCAATATGAAAAGAGCAATTGAAAATCGCCGTGGGGAGGGGTATATCTGGCTCGCCGTCCTTGTCCTGTTCCTGACGCTTCTGACCTCGGTGCTGCTCCTGTATTTGGGGCTGTGCGGGCAGGTGCTGAATGAACGGCGGGAGAGAAAACAGACGCTGGACTCCTACCTCGCGGAGTTTGCGAAAGCGTCCTATGATGCCATCCGTCAGGGGGACGGGTATGCCGATGCCATCGACTACGACAAATTGGTGGACGGTTGCCCATCTGCTATCGGCGTAACGGATGCGGAAGTGACATTAGAGCGCGGGAACGGCTTCGGACTGACCGTGCGCTATACATTGGCGATACCTGTGACATGGAACGGACGAACTTTCGGCACGCTGTCCGTCCCGATGCGGGTATCGTCTTTTTATGAAGAAAAGGAGGTTTGAACATGAAACGAAAACAAAAAATCGCCGCCGTGGTGCTATGCGTTGCAACGGTTGCGGCGTTGGTGGCGGGAATCGTTGTCTGCCTGCCGAAACCGAACAATGGATACCCCAAACATTCGGGAGAACCGTCCGGCATCACGGCTCCCAACATCCCGAAAATTGAATCAATCGACCTGCCGCCGCTTGATGCAGACGATGACAGTTTGAGTCTGACCTTCGACATCGAACAGCAGACGCGGGAGAGCGGCGCAAAGGTTCTGCCGGACGAGGGGAGGGGGAGCAGATGAAGCGGCTTCTCTTTTTGCTGTTCTTTGCGGCATTTGCGGCGTTCCTGACTGTCGGTGTTGGTGCGGAAACCTACGAAGCGGACGGCGGGAGCGCCACTGTGTATGCGTTTCCGTCCGATGAATGTAATCGAACAATCGTCGTGCGGTGCGTGGATGAAAGCGGAACTCTGCTCAAAACCGTTACCTGCTACACCAAACGCGGGGAAAGTACGCTTTTGTATTTCGGCATTTACGGCTACGATGTGGTGGGCTTTCAGAGTGACGCGGGCGTGTGGACCACCTGCAAATTGGGCAACCTTACCGGTGGACAGCACTGCTATGGCGCGGTGGACGTGACCTACCATTTCCGCACCGCGATGAGTCAAAAGCAGGTGAATGCAACCGTTACCATGCGCAAATTCGAGGACGCGAAAGTAATTGTGCGACATACGAAAGAAATGCGATATGGCTATAATTGGTCGGCTTGCTACTATGAGACGGTCGCAAGCTATGAGTACACCCTCAACAGCGGAACACCGTTCCGGTCGCGCGCAATGACCGTGCCGGGGCATCACCTGGCAAGCGGTTGGGAAAGCGAAATCAGCGGGAATTTCACCTATGCGTGGCTCGGAAAATATCCAAACTGCAAAAGTTTGCAGGACTATATGCAATACGATGTCCTTGAACCGACGATTGAGGATGACCTGCCGAGTTTTTCAACCTACGACGAGGCGAAGGACGGCAGACTGTGGCGTATTACAAACCGCGTCATTACAATTGAGTACCGTTATAGCATTGATAAGAATACAATCCAATTTAATCCCAATGGCGGGGCTGGGAATTTCTCCCCGATGACGCATTGTTATGGGTATACCCTGACCCTGCCGGATGACATTCCGACCAAATCCGGCTATGTCTTTCTCGGCTGGCGGGATAGCGGGGACGGCAAACTTTACCTGCCGGGTGAGAGTTATGTCCTGAACGGCAACCGCACCCTGACCGCCGTGTGGAGTCTGGAAAACTACGATTTCGCGATTACCAAACTGTCGCTTTCGGCAACAAAGCTGTCCCCGTATGGCGTGGTGACCGTAACGGTGAAAATCAAGAATCAGGATGCGACCCTTTCCTATCGCGGCATTCCGGTAACGCTCCTGTATGACGGAGAGGTGCTGACCACCCGCACAGTCGACTTTGCGGCGGGCGGCGTGCAAACGCTGATCTTTACCGTGTCGGTCGGACAGGCAGAGGGGGAACATACCGTCACGGCGCGCGTGAACTGGACTGACCGAACGGTAGAAAAACAGCCAAACGACAATGAGCAGTCCGCAACGCTGACAGTGCAAACGGAAGATTATGCGCAGTCTGTGGAGACGGTCACCCCGAATGGGGACTATCTCGCCGGGGATGAAGTAATCACCGCATTTCTCGTCTACCATGACGGGACGAATGACATCCTGCCGAGCATGGGCAACCGCGCAACGCTGACCGTATACGCACCGGACGGAATGGTTCTTCTGACGCAGACAGTAGATTCCATCGCCGTCCCTGCGGGCAAATGCAACCTGATTTGGTTTTGTTGGACGGTTCCGGATGCCTGCGCAGGGCAGAGTCTCCGATTGGAATGCACGGTCAATGCGGACGGCATATTGCCGGAGGACGACAGGAGCAACAACACCGCGACCGTGTGGGTGGATGTCAAAGAGCACTTCGTCTCGGTGACACCTGATCCGTCTTTTGATGATGCAACCCCCGCGGAGTTGCCGACCGCTCCGAACGGTTTTGTCGGCCGCGTCCGTTGGAACGAGTGGGTGTATGCCGATGACGGCTTTGTTCTGAAAGAGTATACCGTGACATTGTCCGGCACAGCGATTATCACTCCGAACACGGGTGGTGACACCCTGCGTGGCGGTGGCGGGTTTTCCCTGACCGTGACCCCGACAATTTCCGGTGATACCGCGAATGCAACGGACGCACAATCCATTCTTGCGGCATTCCCCGAATTTTCCTATCGCACCGGAGCGGGGGAGTGCAGAACCTTAGAGCAGATGCCGGGCGGAAGGTTTTGTTTCCCTGTTCATCCGTCCGCGTCAATGCGCGTTCACTTTCTGCCGCTCGGTATCGCAGACGGAACCTATACCGTTTTCCTCCAATTGTCGGGGCTATGGACGCCTGCGGGACAGGTCAGCGCAACGGTCACGGTCAGCATACCGATTGCGGGAACGGTCTATGACGGTTTTTATATCCGATGAAAGGAGCGAAACATGAAACGAAAACTAACAATCCTTATTGCGGCTGTGATTATCCTGTCCGCCTGTCTTGCCGTTCCTGCCTTTGCAGACGGTGATGTCGCAGGGGCAGTCGAGAAAACATGGATTGTCGCACGGGATCAGATCCGGTCGGTGACGGACAAGGTGATTTTCCCCGTTATCGATGTAATTTTAGCAATCCTGTTCTTCGTCAAAATTGCAACCGCCTATCTGGACTACCGCAAGCATGGGCAGTTCGACTATGTTCCGCCCGCCATTCTCTTCGCCTGCCTGGTCTTCAGCCTGACCTGCCCGCTGTATCTGTGGAAGATACTCGGAATGTGAGGGGATGATGTTCGATTGGATCAGCGGTCTGACCTCGGCGCTCCGCAACGCGGGGGAGGTCATCTACGGCGAATACCTCGCATGGCTGTACCGAACCGTTTTCGGGGCTATCGCAGAATTTTTTACCCAGATGTCCGGCATGGGGACGGAACTGTTCGACCTGTCCTGGGTCAAGGCGGCGTTGGAGTTTTTCCGTCTGTTCGGATGGGGACTGTACACGGTCGGCATCGCGGTCGCGGTTTTTGATTTCGCCATTGAGTACCAATGCTGCGGTCGGGCGAATATCAAGACCACACTTCTCAATATTCTGAAGGGCTTCTTTGCCACGTCCCTCTTTACCCGTTTGCCGGTCGAACTCTACCGTTTCACTGTCACCCTGCAAAATACATTTACCCGTGACCTCATCGGCACGGCAAGCGGAAATGTGCTGGAACTCGCGCGGGAGGTATTGTATCGGTACTCCCCGAACGGCGTAAATGCCCTGAACGGCTTCGGGCTGTTGGAACTCCTGTTTTTGATTGCCCTCGGCTACTGTGTCATCAAGGTCTTTTTCTCCAACATCAAGCGCGGGGGCATCCTTCTGACGCAAATCGCGGTCGGGAGTCTTTACCTGTTCTCCCTGCCGCGCGGCTATGCGGACGGCTTCACGCAATGGTGCAAGCAGGTGGTCGCACTCTGCCTGACCACCTTCATGCAGACCACCTTGCTGTTTCTCGGTCTTATGACGTGGAAAAACAATGTTCTGCTCGGCTTTGGTGTCCTGCTCGCCGCAAACGAAGTCCCCCGCATCGCGCAGGTGTTCGGACTGGACACGGGAGTTAAGGTCAATATGACCTCGGTGATGCATACGACCACAACGGCGGTGAACCTGACGAAAACGCTGGCGAAGAAGTGATTTTCCCGGAAACGCAAGTAAATTTCCCGTTTTCTATTGACAACATAGCAGAAAACGGGTATAATAGAATCAGAATATTACTATCACGTGGGAGGTACTGCATATGAACATCCGTCCGTCGGCATCCATTCGGCAAAATTATAATGAAATTTCCGAGCTTTGCAAAAAGAGCGGAGAGCCGGTCTATCTGACCAAAAACGGAGAAGGGGATCTTGTGGTCATGGATATTGCCGCTTTTGACCGCAAGGAAAAGATGCTGAAGCTCCGGGAAGAACTATTGGCAGTTGAGGAAGACCGACTGCACGGAGATGCGGGCTACTCTGTCGGCGAGGTCGGCGAGATGATGAGAGCCGCAATCAGAGAGGCAGCCGAAGATGGAAACGAATAAGACTTATGCTGTGGTCATCTCCAAGCGCGCCACGCAAATGTTGGTTTCCCATGCGGCTTTTCTGGCAAAGGTCAGCAGGGAGGCGGCAGACCGACTGGTGACTTCCTTTGAAATCGCCGCCAATTCTCTTGCCGTTATGCCGGAACGGTGCGCATGGCTGATTGCGGATTCCATTCCGCGAAACAAATACCGGAAGATTTTGTTTGAGTCAAGATACCTGCTCCTGTTTCAGATTCGGGACAACACGGTCTATGTGGATGCCGTTGTGGACTGCCGGCAGGATTATGGGTGGCTGCTCAGGTAAAGAAAGGTAACATTATCATGAAGGACATCGTATTTCACGGTGTCCTTTTCTGTTAGCAAACTTAGCACTTTCAACCCAACTGCACAATAATCCCCTTTATTAAAGTTCTTGAAAGTCCAGAAAACTTCTTTCAAGAAGTTTTCTGGCGGAGTGTGAGGCAGAGCCTCACGACCTTGAGGAGGAATATGAAAAAACAATATCTGTACCCGCAGAATATGCGACTGAAGCCGAAGCTGTGGCTGTGGTCGGTGCGGGATCTGATTGTCCTCGGACTGTGCGCACCGGGCGCGGCACTGTTTGCGGTGAAGTTCGGGTGGTACTTCCCGGCGGCGACGGTCGCGTTGGGCGCGTTTCTGTCCGTCCGACCGGAGGAACAGTCGGTGTTGGATTTCCTGTCCTGCGCCGTCCGGTATTTCTGGTCGGGGCAACAATATTACGAATGGAGGGAGAAAAAATAAATGGCGAAAAAACAATGCCGCACACAAGACCTCATCGGACTGAACCGGTTCGGGGAGAACGGAATCGTGACGGAAAACGGCGGTGAGGTGGTTTGGTTTCTTGTCGGAGCAAGCAATCTGTCGGTCCTGGCACCGGAACACATCGGAGAAAAGATTGCAAATCTGACGGGACTGTTGTCCGTCCTGCCGGAGTGCGAAATCCTATGCGTAGACGCGCAGGAGAGCTTTGATGCAAACCTGCGGTTTCTTGAAAAGCGGATTGCGGAGGAAGACAGCCCGCGCATCAAAGCATTGCTGAAAGAAGAAAAAGTCTACCTTGACGGTATCCGAAGCGGTCTGTCCTCGTCGCGGGAGTTCCTGTTTGCGTTTCACCTGACCGGACGGGAGCATGACAGCGCCGCGATGTTGCGGCGAATCGAAAAGCAGATCACCGAGCAGGGCTTCCGGTGCAAGCGCGCGGAAATTGCGGACTATAAACGGATTCTCACGCGCTACTTCGGTTGGAATCTGCCGGATGGAGAGATCGAGACAACCGATGGCGAAAATGCCGCCCGCAAGTGGTTTCTGCCGGACGGGGAGGTGGTCGGATGAAGCGGAAAGAACTGCCGGAGCGGGAGAGGTTGACCGCCGGCTACCTCAAATCCTTTTTCGACCGCATCGCCCCGTCCGTTATCCGTTTCTATCCGGACAGCTTCGTCTGCGGCAACAGCTGGCGGTGCGTTTGGGCAATCCGCGAGTACCCGCCCGTGACCGAGGAACAGGCGCTTCTGTCGCACATCGGAGATCGGGCAGGGGTGACGCTCCATGCCTATACCCGTATCGTGGACGGAGCGGAACAGCGGCAGATTCTGCTCAACGCCACCCGCAAGAACCGGATGCTGTCCGGCTCGGAGAATCTGCAGGAGGCGGCAACGGGCGTCGGCAACCTCACGGACATTGAACGCCTGTTGGAGGATTTACGCCGCGAACGCGAACCGCTGTTGCATTGCGCGGTCTTTCTGGAACTCTCTGCCGATACGCAGGAATCCCTGAAACTTCTACAAACCGAAGTGCAGACCGAGTTGACCCGCAACCGTATCACGGCAGACCGGCTGTTCCTCCGTCAAAAGGAGGGCTTTCAGTCCTGCCTGCCGGGCGGGAAGAATCACTTCGGGAGCGAATACGAACGCGTCCTCCCCGCAAGCGCTGCGGCGAATCTGTACCCCTTCTCCTACAGTGGGCGAACCGACCCGCACGGCTTCTACATCGGACGCGACCGCTTCGGCACGAACATCCTTGCCGACACCGACAGCCGAACCGGAGAGCGGAGCAACGGCAACGTTCTGATTCTCGGCAATTCCGGACAAGGGAAGTCTTATCTTCTGAAACTGCTCCTGACCAACCTCCGGATGCAGGGGAAATCGGTCATTTGCCTGGATGCGGAATCCGAATACGCAGACCTGACCGAATCCCTCGGTGGGTGTTATCTCGACCTCATGGAAGGCACTTACCGTATCAACCCACTGGAGTCGAAGCGGTGGGCGGATGCAATCTCCAAAGAGGACGCAGACTGCCCCGATGCCTTCCGCGAACGCGCGGTGTTAGATCAACATATCAGCTTCCTGCGGGATTTCTTCCGAGCCTACAAGGACTTTACCGATCCGCAGTTGGATGCAATCGGCATTCTGTTGACCAAGCTGTATGAGAATTTCGGAATCGGGCGCACGGCAGATCTTTCCGACCTCCGCCCGACCGATTACCCAATCCTCTCTGACCTCTACAGCCTTGCCGAGGAGGAATACAAGCAAGCGGAGGACGGGGAAGCGCCGCTGTTCACAAGGGAACTGCTGCGCGAAATCTGCTTGGGGCTGCATTCCATGTGTGTCGGCAATGAAAGCCGATTCTTCAACGGGCATACCAACCTGACCGATTCCCGCTTTCTGACCTTCGGCGTGAAAGGACTGCTGGACACCAACCGCAAATTGCGGGACGCAATGCTGTTCAACATTCTCAGCTACATGAACCACCGCCTGCTGACCGACGGAAACACGGTTGCGTCCATTGACGAGGCGTATTTATTTCTTTCCAACCTGACCACCATCGAGTATATCCGCAACGCCATGAAGCGGGTGCGAAAGAAGAACTCGGCGGTATTGCTTGCCTCGCAGAACATCGACGATTTCCTCGCCCCGGATGTGCGGGAGTACACGAAACCCTTGTTTGCTATCCCCGCAAACCGTTTCCTGTTCTACCCCGGTCATGTGGAGCAACGGGACTTCTGTGATGCGCTGTCCATCTCGCCTGCGGAATACGCCCTGATCGACCATCCGGAGCGCGGCGTTTGCCTCTACCATTGCGGCAATGCAAGGTATCTCCTGCAGGTGCAAGCCCCGGAGTTTCAGGCAAAGCTGTTCGGCGATGCGGGAGGGAGGTAAGGAAAGATGCAAGAAAAGAGGTTTGTAAATCTTGACTTTGGAAACGGTTTGTGGTATACTAAAAGCAATACAGGAAAAAACGATTTTCGGAAAGGAGTGCACCCGATGAAATGTACCTTGATGCACCGCAGAGTGGAAGTTGCGGAGTTGGAACTGGATGAGACGACCGGATATATCCTGAAAATTGCAAATGTTATGGAGCCGGAGCATCTGCCGGTCGGTGTATCCTTCCGAAAGGGGATTGCTGACCGCGCGGCACTGAATGCGTGGTGGGAGGATCGTTCCATTCCGGCAAGCCGTTCCGGAATTCGCGGCGCATTGGAGCAGTTGGAGCTGCCGAATACGAAGGCGTTGCTTGTCCGGTGCTTTGGTCTCAGCCTCTCCGATCAATACTGGATCCGACCGCAGAACTCGAAATTGGATTGGGATCATATCAACTTCTTTGATAACGATTTTTCCGAGGACATCGGAGATGTGCTGTTCGGACAAATGAAAAAGCAGGACGGTTTTGATTTCTCCTCGCCGGATAATACCTCGGACGGATGCCTGCGGAAACGGTGGAAGATTCTGAACGGGAAACGGTGTCTCATCAAGGGCGGGAGCAATCTGGAGCGGCAGCAGCCTTTCAACGAGGTGATTGCCTCTGATCTGATGGACTGCCTTTCCATTCCGCACGCGCCGTATACCCTGATTTGGGACAAGGGTGAGCCGTATAGCGTCTGCGAGGATTTCGTGACCTCCGAGACGGAGTTGGTCTCCGCATGGCGTATCATGCAGACGCAAAAAAAGAGCAACAGCACCTCGGTCTACCGGCACTTTCTGGACTGCTGTGACGCGCTGGGCGCTCCGGATTCGGTTCCGGCTTTGGACCGAATGATTGTATTGGATTACCTGATTGCAAATGAGGATCGGCACCTGAACAACTTCGGTCTGATAAGAAATGCGGAAACGCTGAAATGGTTGGGCTTTGCCCCGATCTTTGATAGCGGAAGCTCCCTTGGCTATGATACGCGGACATCGCAGATTCTGCGGCAAACGGATATTCCCTGCAAGCCCTTCAAAAAGAGTCATGCCGAGCAGCTCCGTTTGGTATCCGATTTTTCATGGATAGACTTCGACCGTCTGTCTGAGATGCCGGAGCGGATTATGAGAATCCTTGGGGATGACCGAACGCGGGAATTCATTGACGAAGCAAGAGCGGATGCCATTGCAGAATCTGTGAGAAGGCGGATTGGAATGCTGGAAACGATTGCCGAGGATGCGGTTCTGTCGGATGATACAACCGAGGACGATGTGGAGGAAAACATTGCGGCGGATTATACGCAGCATATGGGAATGTAAAAAAATATAATAAAGTCGAACCGGTTGCTTTGTGAAAAACAAGTAGCCGGTTTTTGATGATTGGAGGTGACGGCAGAATGACAACCCTTGCGGCAATCGGAAAGAAAATCTTGCTGGTTCTGCTTGGTGACAAGAAAGGCAGGAAAGCGGTGGGCTACACCGTCGGAATCGCCGTATTCCTCGCTCTGCTCCCGCTCATCATCGTGATGGGGCTGTTCCATTGGCTGCTCAGTGACGGCGGTGTGAAGATACGGGAGCTGGTCAGGAAAGAAACGAAGTCTGCATATACGGAATCCGTGGAGCAGTACAAAGAATGGGAGGTGTTGGAAGATGCTGTGTGGAGATGAGGCATACCGGTGCTTCGGTGTGGGTGCCGGGTGTGCTGAAGCAGGAGAAAGCCGCGGGGTCGTGCGTGTCCGCGGCGGGGTCACACCGTTCGGCAAAGCCGAGCGGAAGGGCTGTTTTCGGGGCGTTTTCGGCATTTTACGGAAGTCTCTGCGATGTCGTGCCGCGATGTCGGAAACGATCTTGTTACGGGGTCGGAATGATGTCGGAAAGAAGGGAAAATGAAAGCGGTAAAAGAGAAAATCCGGTTCGCCTTGTGGCTGAAACCGGAGACAATGGAAAAAGTACGGGCAGCCTCTGCGCAGGACGATTGCGGGAGTCTGTCCGAATTTATTGAAAAGGCGGTGCTTGCCTACCTCGGCTACCTCAGCGCGGGAGAGAACACCGCCTTTTTGCCGGGCGCATTCCTGTCCACCATGAAAGGCATTGTTGCCGAAAGTGATCACCGTCATGCGTCCATGCTGTTCAAGCTGTCGGTCGAGATGGCAATGTTGATGAACATCGTTGCGGCAACGCAGGAGATTGACAAGCTGACATTGGAGCGCCTGCGCGGGGAATGCGTCAAAGAAGTGAAACGCCTGAACGGAACCTTCTCAATGGAGGATGCGGTCAATTGGCAAAGCTCATAACGAAGTTCCGGTATCTGAAGCCGAGCAGAAAGCGAAAAGCGGGTGGGTATGCAACATATATCGCCACACGGGAGGGCGTGGAGAAGTTACCGCAGGAAAAGACTTATGCGGACTATATTGCCACCCGTCCGCGCAGTCAGGGGCTGTTCTCGGACGAAGATGTGGAGATAAACCTGCGGCAACTCTCAAGAGAACTAAACTTGTATCAAGGCAACCTTTGGACGGTTATCCTCTCCCTGTCGCGGGAGGACGCCGAACGCCTCGGTTTTGATACCGCCACCCGTTGGCGGGACTTTCTTCGCTCGGAACGCTCGGAGATCGCGGAGCAGTTCCACATCCCGCAGGGAAATCTCCGATGGTATGCGGCATTCCATAACGAGAAGCACCATCCCCATGTGCATCTGATGGTCTGGAGCGAGGATGAAAAGGAGGGCTACCTTTCCGAAAAGGGGATAGAAAAACTGCGTGCCTCTTTCGTCAAAAGTATCTTTGCACAGGATTGGTGCAACGTTTATGACCGTTACACAGAAGCAAGAAACACCCTGCGGCAGGAGAGTCGCGAGCGGATGCGGAAAATCGTTGAATCTATCAACGCCGGCACTTACGAAAATAAGACTATCGAAAACCTGCTGTTGCAATTGGCGCGGCAACTTTCCACAACAACAGGGAAGAAGCAATACGGCTATCTGAAACCGGAACTCAAACGACTCGTAGATGCAATCGTGACGGAATTTGCCAAAAACCCGCACATTGCGGAGTTGTATGACCTTTGGTATGACCAAAAAGAATCCGGCATCCGCTTTTATCAGGACGAGATGCCGGAGCGCGTTCCGCTGACAGATAATCCGGAGTTCCGGACGGTGAAAAATATGATTCTGCAAGAAGCCGAAAATCTTGCCTTTGCCGATCTGCCGGATAGGGTCATACAGGAAAAGCACGGCGGGGAAGAAGCGGAACAGGCGAAAACGGGAGATTACAGTCGTGAAAAAAATGTCGTAAATCATAATGCGAACCATAACCATACCGTGATCGCAACCGCCGTTGCCCGCCTGTTTGCATCCCTTGTCCACCTTCTTTACGAGGATTACGACCGCCACAAAATCTCCAAGATCGACCGCAAACAGCGGCGGCAGATAGACGAAAAGAAGCGGGCACATGGGATGAAGTTGGAATAAAAATGCAACTACCGTGTGTTACATTCCAACAATTTTGTCCTCGTTGATCAGGAACAGCGCTTCATTAGCGGCAGTAAGGTCATACAGCCGCTTTGTAAAATCGCTTTTTGAGAAGATGCCATAGATGATATGAAAGCCCGGATAGGTCTGCTGAATTTCGCGGTTGATTTGTGCCTTTTCCTGTAGCGTAAAATAGACATCGGCATCCACCGGATTCTTATGATACTTGCACTCTCCCAAAAACAAGATCTTGTGTTGCAGATCGACTGCGGCAACATCAATTTGAGTATCCCCGGAGAGATCATTTTGCCAAAAAGAGCCGATCCGCGAAGGTGTAAACGAAATGTTGCCGTTTTTGCAAAGAACCGAGAAAATATCCTTGCAGATATCCTCGTAAGCGAAGGCAACATACTTTTCGGTAAAATCCTTTTTCATTTCATCAAACACGATCTGCCGGTTATCCATTTCCAGTTCCCCACGAAACGGGTTCACATAACGAAACCAATATCGCAGAAAGGGATCGGCAATGAAATACAGACCTAATCGGGATAGTTCCGG
>ENA-UERG01001986-UERG01001986.1-human-gut-metagenome-genome-assembly--contig:-NODE-1986-length-15505-cov-39.887088_pt1 | contig 15505 bp, 18 predicted proteins | sample MGYA00242954_ERZ507954 | MGnify/ENA primary metagenome ERZ507954 (study PRJEB26167, sample SAMN06115478) | human gut metagenome | host: Homo sapiens | place: China:Sichuan | collected 2015-01-21... | reverse complement strand
CAAGGAAACGAGATACTCCTTTGTGTGAGATGAGAGGTCTGCAAAGACATTCTCCCAGTCTATTTGTTCAAACACATCGCTTGCATCTATTTTCTTCAGCTCGTTGTCACGCTGGTTTGCAAGCGATGCCTTTTGATAAGCATTTTCGGCTTTGGCTATCTTGTCCGCGTACTCTTGCGTGATTGCGAGTTTCTGCTGCTGAACGCTACCATACTCCTTAAGATATTCATAGAGGTCATTTCGCTCTTTATCTGATGCTTCCTTGTTGACTTCTCTAATCTTTTGTTCTTTATTAAGACTGGCAAGGTATTTCGCCTCACTAATTGCCTTTGACTGTTTTTTGGTGAGTGATGAGGCTTTACCTGCTTCCTTGTTTTTCTTCTTGAACTCTGTCTCTTGCTTTTTTATTTCTGCTATACGCTTCTTATAGTCATTGTCAATCTCCTTTAGTTTCTTTTCCGTTCCTTCGCGCATAATGGAGATTTCATCGTCCATATTCTTCTGGATAAGCTCCTTTAAAGCATTGCTCAACTCTTCCTGCGCTTTTCTCTGTTCCTCCGCCCTTTTCTTTGCATCGGTCATCGATTTGTTTGCCTTGCTTGAAGCCTCAGATATGCTTCCCCAATACTTTTCGTATTCTTTCTTTTTGGCATCGAGGTCTTCCTTCGCATTCTCCCAATCTTTGTTAGACCCCTTTCTTGCCTCTTTCTCTGCCTTTACAGCCGCTTGATAGTTAATCTTTGCTCGCTTCTTGGCGGCTGCATACGACTCATCCTTGTTTGCTTCTTCGTATTTACCAGTGACATAATTAAAATGGCCCTTTGCCTTGTCTGTCTCGTCCTGCAATTGCTTCATCTTGAACTGTATCTCAACTGGTATAGTAAACACTCCCTGCTTCCACGCTGTATTTTTCCATCTCTTAATGTCTCCAAGCAATTCTTGGTATTTATCAAGCGCTTTTTTCTTATCTGCTGTGAATTGGATGGGGTGCTCTTCCTGCTCCTTCTTGAGGTCGTTGACCTTGTCTTCAAGCTCCACTATAACCTTCTCGGCATTTCTTCCTTCGAAAGGAATATTTGTAGGCTTCTTCTCTATATCGTTTTTCATTGCAAGGGCGAACCTGGACAGGTAGTCTAATTCATCCTTGCTTTGCTTATAGTCCTCCTCGGCAAGTTTGACATCTATCTGTGTAGGCGTTTCCAGTTCATCCTTCGCTTTTTGTATTTTGTCAAGTTCGCTTTGTAGCTTTACCATGTACTCGAAGATGGCGTCGTTTAACTTTTCGTCTTTATTAAATGACCAGGGAGCTTCGATGCCATAGTTATCCTTTAAGCCTTGCACAGCAGCACGTCTTGCGGAGCCTGCTGCAGCAGACGCAGAATTATCTTGCAAGGCCTTTGCATATTCTTTTAGTTGTTTTATCTGTGCCTTTAACCCCACCTCGCGGTCTTTGCCGGTCATTTCATTCAGTTGCTTGTTGAAATTAGTCAAATCGGTGTCTTCAAGTTTTTTAACGCTGTCATAAACCTTAGTAAGTTCGGGGGCTACAGTACCCAGTTCGTCAAAAGCAAGTTGTTTCTCCAGACTGGTGGAATCAGCGCCTTGAATAATTTGAACTAACTCTTTAATTTTCTGTTTGCGGTCTTCTGCCTTCCTGTTAAATTCATCCATACTTTTATTCCAAGCATTCTGCGCTATCTCTGCCGCTGAGGCTGCCGTTGAAAACTTGTATATCGTGTAGACAAGGCTTGTAATAGCGGCAGCCATAAGTACGTATGGGTTCAACAGCGTTGCGGCTGCAGTTTCCTTTAATGCTGTTGTAAGTCCCTGTTGTGCTAATGTCAGGAATTTTGTTCGTGCTGCCGCAACTGCCTCTGCGTTTGATAAATTTATGCCGGCTGCTGCTGCGAGTGTTTTTTCAACAACAGCCTGCTGAAGTATACGGTTGTTTAGCACTTGAAGAGCGCTGACAGCCATGAGAACAGCTTTGTATGTACCGTATGCCGTTGCTGCTACCATCACTACCTCGCCAACCTTGCGCCAGTTTTCTACGATTGTGGACACTGCATCAAGTCCCGTATTGATAATTCCTTCTTGTGATCTGCCAAGCTCATTGAACATCTGTTCTATTGCGTCTTCAATATTGCTTATCTGACCAGTGATAGTTTTAGACTGTGCTTTCATCATGCCGCCAAACTTACTTCCTTCTGATGTCATGTTCTGCATAGCCTTAATGAATATATCACTTGTCACCTTGCCGGCTGTAAGTTGTTCTTTGACTTCGGCAATTGCGTTATTAACATCAAGACCCATAACCTTAGCCAGTTCATCAGCGATAGGAATACCTCGATTGAGGAATTGGTACAAATCCATTGTATCCATCTTGCCCTTTGCTATGGTGGTTCCATATAACATTACCATTTCAGATAAGCTTACTCCCATGCCAGCTGCAACATCACCGAGTCTTATAAGCGTATCGTTGACATCTTTTGCAGCTACATTAAAGGCTAGCAACTGTTTTGCTCCTTCTGTAACATCATCTACACCAAATGGCGTTATGGCTGCGGTATTTATCAGCTGCTGCATCAGGTCTTTCGCTTTCTCCTCACTTTGAAGCATGGTTTTAAATGCCATTTCCGTCTGTTGGAATTGACCTCTGACCTGCATCATCTGACTTACAAACTTTCCTATACTCCATCCACCAATAGCTATATTAGCTGTGTTCTGTATTTTGTTTATTATATCATCAATGCTCTTGCCCTCAGACTCTACTGTCGCCGCTGTCTTGTGAACGGCATTCTGAATATCCTGGAAACCTGAGACAACTTTTCCTGTTTCTATGACAGCATCAAATTTTAAACTTGGCATGGTGTTCTAAATTTCTTTGGTTTAGGTGTAACACGGTGATTATTGAGACCTGTATTCTAAATAGGAATTAATTTCGTGCGCGTGTGCGTGAGAGGTCGGTTATTCGGGGTTGAGTTCACTTTCCATCGCCGCCATCATTACAGCTTTCCTATCGTTTCCGTTGATGTAATCTCCGCTTTGTTGTGGTATCCTGCATTTCTTTGCTTCTTCATCAGACAGATAGATTGATGTTATCTTGTCTTTAAGCATAAGCGTTAGGTTATTGTATGATATTCCCCATACTACATAGTCGTAAGACCATCCGTATCGTTCGCAAGCCACATCTATCATGGAACCCCATATCGTATTGCCTCCGAATACATATTGGTTCTTCGTGTCTTTTGCTGCGCTTACATTTGACATTCTTTCTGTTTCCTTGTCTATTCCGGTCATACTAACAATGTTCTCTAGGCTGCTTTCTTTCAGTATTACAACTAGAAGTGTTGTAAGGTCTTCATCGTCTGCGGCTCTATTGAGAGAATTACTTACTCTCTCGATCCATTCTATGTCTAATAGCTTTTCTCTTTTGTTTGTAATGTGATATGCGAGTAGTTTACAGCATTCCATTCTTTTTGCTTTTACTACTCGCATTATTTCTAAAACCGGGTTAGTGGCTATGTTTTCCTTATTTATTCCGAGTGTTTCTAACAATTGGGAAATTAGATACATCTTTCCTAACGTCGGCGGATAAGCACAATAACGTTTATTGCCTATCGTGAAATAGATAGGCGTATCTGTTAATACGTTTGCTATGATGGTTCCTAATTCTTTCATGTGCCCAAGACAGGATTCGAACCTGCGACTCTCAACCGCTTTATGGTCTGCGGATTTAAACAATGGCTAACTTTAGACCATGCTCTTCCAACTGAGCTACTTGGGCTTATGCCGATTGACTACCCTCAATCGGCGAAGGGAGAGACACATTATACGCTTGTGTAAGTTTCCTCAATCTCAGTAGGTGGGGTTTCGCCTGCTTGTGGAGTGCTAAACTTCAATGCATATTTACCACCTGTACCCTTTGTAGCTTTTATTACGCGCCATCGGTAAGCACAATACACATCCTCGTTTTTCTTGTTTGTTGTTTTAGCTACTACATCACCATCAGGGATGAGAGCAGAATGCGTGTATGTGATCAATGCACCATCTTCCGTAGTAAAGGCTTCCTCTGCACCCACGGTTGTATTGCCCATATACACACCAGGCAATTCTGGATCTTCAGGTTGAATAGCGAGACGATAGTTTCCTTCTACAACGCCGTCTATGGTCTTAAATGGCTGGGAGACTCCCTTTTTAATGAATAACTGATATGCAGCTTCATAGGTTGACTTCTTCGTCTTTCTATCGACTGTGCCGCCACCTTCTTCAGTCTGCGTCATTGTGTCACCTTTAGTAGGAGTAACCTGTGTTGTATTCTCTTTCGGTGTATCAAGCTTGTCCCACTCATTTTTGGCTGAGCCGACAGGCTGAATGAATATAGAGCATTTGCCCCAAGATGTTACTGACATAATTTAATCGTTTAAAGTTTTGTATTCTATTTGATTATTTATAATGTGCTCTCCGCTATCTGTTGGATAAACACGTTGATTTATTGCATGTGCAACATACTCGTCTGTTCTGAAATGTTCAAGTAGTTTCCAAGCTATTTCGCATAATTCATCTACACGAGCCGTATTCTCTTCAAACTGGCCTTCCACATCGTAATCTTGAACATAGATGTTCACATTGACAATTGCGGTTTGGTTTTGTACTCCCTCATTTGAAAGTATGGAGATAACAATGTCTTCCTTATGCGACTTCGCAGGGCGCTTTTTCTTTGTCACCATGCCATTTGTAGCATTGTCTAATACACTGCCTTTGATATAGTGATATACGTCTGTCCTTATAGTTCCGTCTGACCTCATATATTCCATTTGTTTATTTCCAAGATAGCAAAATCCACTGCGGTTTTTATGCGTGACTCTACTTGACCAACAGCCCATGTCTTTGTTGATGATAGCACATCCTTGCTATCTATCGCTTCGACCTCTGCTGCGTATTCCATGGCAGCTATGACTACTAGGGCATAAACACGGGAATACTCTTTTGCTAAATCTTCAATCAGCTTCTTTCCTTTAGCTGTTCCGGCTACACCTGAAAGCACCTGTGAAAAGGCTGATGACAAAAATTTCTTACCGTGGTCGTATACTGAGTAGCCTATTGAACTTCGCAGGTTGCCTGTATGGTCTATCCAGCTCTCCCTTGAAGAACGATTCCTGATTTTAACGACACATTCTTCTCCAAGCTTGCATAATGCATTTAGTATTGCAGATTGCAAATACGATGCTGCCCGAAACAGGAACTCTTTTACCGAGTTTTCTGGTGTTACTATCCTTATACCCATAATTTGCATTGAAGTTGGTATCGATGAAATCCCTTAACCTTTAGGATTACTTCTTCCTCGCCCAAGACTAAAAGTCGCACAAAATCTCCGTAGTTAAACTTTTTTACACATACCGGTATATTGTATACTGTATATGAGTAAAAATCAATAGATCCGTCTGGGATAGCTATCTTGTTCGCTTCTCCTGCTGGCACAACATCGCATGAACAGCAGTATTCCCACTTGATTTTTCCGGGGTGATAGTCGCCATTCACATCGGTATAACCTTCTGTCTTGGTTTGGCGATAAAGCTTAGAGGCGTTGAAATTTAGTAAACTCATCAACAATTTATATAAACTGTGGGTACTGGTCTTGTTGGAATCTCGCTTTCCCCTATTTCTTTGTATAGACCATTTGCTTTTAGCGTTATGGCTTGACGCTGGTCTTCGGTAAGAGAACCTATAGACTTATCCGACTCAGAGAAATTGACTGCCTGAACTAGTGACATTAGGCAATCGGCAAGCGCACCTTTGTACGCTTCGCTCTTAGATGACTCGTAGTCGAAATCATCAAAAACGTCCAAATTACGCTTGATACACACGTTCTCTATATACCCGAATGGAATTGGTATGTGTATTTCATCGATTAACGCTTGCCCGATTGTCTTCATAACTTTAAGTTGTTGGTGTCACATTTGTTTTAAACTGTCCTTTCTTTACTGGAGGAAGCTCATTGTACGCAGCTACGATATCCGCATCAGAAGCATTGCTTGGTAAGCTTGCTCCAAGAGCATTAAGACCGGCAATTGCTTCCGCCTTTTTGTAGGTCTTATCTGCAATGGTTACCTTTTCATCGGATGCGTCTTCAGACTCTTTTGCGTCATCAACTTCAATTACAGGGTCTTCGACTGTGATGTCTATCTGATAGATAGAGTCAACGTCTTCAATTACAGGTAAGCAATACGCCTGAACAGCGGTTGTCTCCATTAGTGGGTCTGTTGTTGAGTATTGCGATATGAGCTTGTAATCAATCTGCTGGTAGGTCACACCACTTACGCGGTTAGTTGATTCCGCTACCTGTCCGTAAACAAGTGCTCCAATCATGGTATTGCAGACTCCGATAACCATATTCTTGTTCCAAGGCTTAACACTGCGGCGTCCTCCATCCTCTTCGAGGCGAACAGTGCGATTGATTATGCGGAATGTTACGCCTGTCTCATCCTCAAAGGCTTCTTGGAACTTGGTTGTCGTTGGAGTTGGCAACTTTGTGTTCGAATCGTATGACTGTCCGTTATAAGTCGCTACGAGCTCTTTCGCACCCTGGGTCTTCTTTAACGCATCAAAAGTTGTCTTTGCAATCCAGAACTGGATAATTGTGTTACCGTCGTTTGTCGCTCTTTCAATAGCGTTTTTTAAGTCGTCTACGGTGAGACCGTCTTTCTTGTTGTTGATTCCGAGCTTGTTATCTTCGGGATACTGATAGTTAATACGGAGCAACTCCTTTGGATTGTCATCATCGCGAACCGCTACATAACCATTTGAAAGTCCATAGAGTAGGGCATATTCGTTTCGCTCATCGATACCTACGGAGCATGCAACTGGATCCTGTGCCAGTTTTCTTCGTATCTCTGCTGTCTGACCGCCCTGCGCTTCCATTATGCGAAGAGCTAGGATTTCGGACTCCTTAAGATTCTTCTTCATACCCATCTTCGGCAGCTTGCCGTTGGCTACGGAAATGCGGTCACGAGATTTCAATGGAACCGGTGAGTCGATGGCTACATAGTCAGCGGCTATATAGCTCTTTCTTTGGAATGTATTGATTTTCAATGTGCTACTTCGCCATCATTAAGCACGGAGTAACAAAAGAGTAACATACTGCTCATTTTTGACTTACGTAATTGAGGTAAAAGCTAAATATTCATAAAACTTGCTCCTGCTCTCAAAAAGCGCAAAAATGCCCGACAAGACCACTCAAAAGCAACTTCAAAACAAAACACATGGTCTGCCGGGCAATGGTACGAAGTGAGTACCTAAATCAATGGAATATGTATATCACGACATAGAACTCAATCAGAGCGACAATCATAAATATTGCCGTTAGTACCATGTCCTTGATGTGTTCAGTATTGTATTTTTTCATTTTTGTCGGTTTTAAAAGCTTTGGAGCTTCTTTTTTCTTGCCATTGGTAAGTTGTAAGGCAAAAGAGAAAAGAACTGCTCCAAAGCGTCCATTAATCTTTAATGAAATTTAACTGGCTATCTTTAATGATTTAATTGGTTCAGAAGGTCTATTTGTTCTTGTCAAACATTTCCGTCATGATGTACTCCCGTGCATAGTTGGAGAGTTCGGTCATAACATTGCTGACATACTCGCACGCATTGTTGTAGTGTGCCATGAAGAAACGCAACTCGTCAGCCGAGCACCATCCGTCATTAATGACACGATGTTTTTCAACTTCTCCGATTTCATTCATTCTTGCGTTCAGTTTTGAAGCCAAGTCCATAACTTCTACTAACTCAGCGGGTAACTGATAACCCTGGTTGATGTTCTTTTTCATATTCGTTGCTTTTTGATTTATCAATGAAAGCGGTGGCTGCTCATACTCACCAAGTTCAATATTTTGAGTTGGCAGCCACTCGCATAATTATCTATATGCTATGCTAACAAGGTTTGCCTTTTTATAGCATCTGTATGCTTGCTTCTCCGTGTCAAAGTAAGTTTGACAGGTATCATTTTGCCGAGAGGTTCCCTTGGTGGGTGGCAGGAGGTTTTCTTGGAGTGTTCCGTATGCCTCACGGATTGAGCCGTCCACCTTTTGGAAGTAGAACTTCACGATGCGCTTCTTCATCTGTGATTTCAGTTTGAGGTTCATCCACGCCTTCTTCATTGCTTCACTCATGGTTAAACCATTTTTCTTGACGAATGACCATGCAAGGTTCATCAAATCTCTCATGCTGTTCTTAAATGTTGCGCTCATAATCTGTTACTTTTAAAATTGTTATTGTTTTGTTTTGACATTGCAAACGTACGACAAGGAAATTATATACGCAAGGAAATATGCTGAAAAAGTTTCAAAAGTGCATTATTTTAATAATTGTTAAGCTATAATACTCCAATGAAACATATTTTAATAAAAATAACACTATTGTATGAATTTTATATATTTCTATTTGGTAGTATTAATGAAATGAAGTATATTTGCATCCACGTTCGTATAACATAAAAAATATATTATGCAGATTTCAAAAGTAATAAAAGAACACGGTTTGTCAATGTCGGAAGTTGCACGGAGAATGGGTATAAGCAAAGGCACGTTATCCAATACTATATGTAACGGAAATATGTTGGTTGATACTATGCGCCGTATTGCAACCGCAGTCGGATGCAATATATCAGAGTTTTTTGCCGACGAGGACAAACCAAATGAAGAACCTCCTGTGATACCGCAGAAATCAGTTTTAACGGCTTTTATCGACTGCGATGGTGAAATGTATAGAGCAGACGATTGGAATACATTGGAGCGACTAATTTTAAGGCTATGCCCAACAAAGGTTATTCCAACAGAACAAAACGACACGAAAACAAAAATTATCTGCCGTACACTTGACGAGGTAAGAGAAAACATCTTCGCTTTATGCAAGGAGTATGGAGTTAAGGCTGACCGGGTTTTCCTGCCTGGCAATTTTGACAACACGAACAACATGGGTATCGCCTACGCTGTCAACGACAAAAATGTAGTGGCAGCATCACCTTATTGGAGAATGGAGGATGGACTTATAGAACTACAGGCGGATCTGCTGAAGGTTAGCAAGATGATTTGTACAGCTCCGTTATCTCCTAAGAAGGATGCAGTATCAGAACTTGAAGCCGAATCTGAAGGTAGTTTCAAGGGTGAGAACGCAGGAACTGCTCACAACGAGGAAAAGCCGTCAAAAATGGCATTGCTGATAAAAGAAAGAGGACTGACTGTTACCGAGGTAGCAAAAAGGATGGGAGTGTTCCCGACATCACTTTCTCGTATTATACATAATGGAACTAATAGACAATCTACATTAAAATCCATTGCAGAGGCTATCGGGTGCAATATAGAAGATTTGAAAGACTAATAAATGCTAAATATTCATTTTAATACGCATATATGCTAAATATTTAGTATATTTGCATTGTCTTTTATAAGACATATTCCCAGTATGATGTGCCCGTGAGGGTAGTTTCGCAGTTAGTAATAACGGATGGTCGCAAGGCTGTCCGTTTTGTTGTTTATGGAATTGTAGCAAATGCCAGCTTTCAAAAAAAGGAGGTGGCATCTCACGACGGCACCTCCTCGTATGAGGGATTATACAATGAAATACGACTACAAAAAATCCCTCATTAGCTCTGCATCAGTTATTCCTCGCCAGTCTCTCGGATAGAACGTGTTAGCAAGTGCATCCGTGAAGTCTGGGGAACGCTTGATACGTTTCTTTATTTCTTCTTTGGGTTCAATTATGATAGACCCATTACTTTGAAATTTCCACTTTGTTTCTGTCAACTCCTCCGTCAATTTGTCGTTGGGAGGTAGAGCTGCTTTGTGTCCGTGCTTCGGGTTTAGCCAATCACGAATTGCCCAATACAGATAAGCACGCATATTGGCGAATGAGTATTGCCCCGTTTCATCATGGAGGTATTTTGTATTCTCTGAGAACTTGCAGGAATAGATGTTGTGATAGTTGAGTTCGACCAAGCGAGAAAAAACTCCTGCGCCCTCTCCAATAGTATCAATGAATGCTTTGTTGCTACTTATTTGCACATACTGTTTTATCAGCCCTACGACATACATGTGGTCAGCATTGCCCCCCGATTGGTGAACTATGAATTTCTGAACAAAATCTCCAAAGCGTGGACAAAGCACAGAATTGTCACGCCCCATTCCTGCAACATCAACACCAAGACGGCAATCTTCTGATGGAACGAAGCATTCTGCTTGCAATTCCTTATACCTATTGTTGGCAAGCTCTATCCACTCATAAGGCACAAGTACATCTTGCGACACCTTGGGGAACATTCCAAGCACTTTCACACGGAATAAATCATTAGGACGATACAAGACACCATCGAACTCAAAATCCCCCTCTCCTACATCATAGTCATGCTTGGTGATAACTGATGCCCAGTTATCCACTTTGTCTTTTACCCATTCGTAGTTTACCTGGCCTGGGATTTTGTCTTGCCTGCTCTTTACATTCTCTGCATTAAGAGAGTTGAGGCGAAACTTTTTGAAGCGGTCAGATTTCATTGCACGGGCTGCATAGCCTGTTGTAATATTAGGGTTGAACACAAGCAACAACCGAGAGTTGCCTTGTAAGTTGCCCTCTATTGCATTAAAGACTGTTTCGGACATTCCCGAAGCTTCAGTAACAACGAACATTGTATTCACAGCATGAAAACCCGACCATGCTTCCGTGTTGTCGTCAGATGATTTGAAGCCAGTCAAGAACCACTCATCGAAGTCCGTTTTTATGCCAGTTGAGAGCAATCTACCTGGAAGTATCTTCGCTCTTTTATAAAGGCGTGACACCTCCGGCATCATGATTTCTTCCACCTGTCGACTGGTCGGTGCCGTCATAGCGACTTTGGTGTTGTGTATCAATGTACCCGACTTGTCGAACTTTGGAGTGAGATACAGAAAACACAAAGAAGCGACAGCTGCCACATAGTCTTTACCTCTGGCTGTGCCACTGGCTACGGCGGTCATGTGGTTATGCTGAACAGAAGAAAGAATGTCCTGCTGCTCTTGATCGAGCTGTGCTTTCAATACCTCCCGAGCAAAGACATTCCAATCCTCACGCCATTGCTTCATCTTCTGTATCGCTTTCTCCTTATTCATCATCAAGTTCTTGCATCAGTTTTTGGAAATCGTTTACTGAAACGCTCTGCTCTGTCCTCTCCACATATCCACGGTTCTTGCCCTTGGTCTTTAGGAGGAAAAACACAGCATTCATGTCCCCTCGTGAAACTGCAGCACGCAGTTGAGACTCTGCCAAGTCAATAAAGCTCTCATTGACATTCTCAACCGCATCCCGAAATTCATCATTTTCAAGCCAGCGGTAATATGTAGTACGGCTCTTGATATTCGCTTGTCTGCAAGCCATAGAAATATTGCCTCCGACTTGATTAAAGACTGTTAGAAATTCTTTTTGTTGTTTTGTGAGTGTTTGTTTACCATTCATGTATAACTCTTATATGAGCGAATTACTACTGCTCAAAAAGGTTGCCTTGTGACAGTTCATCAGCTTCTTTCTTCGTACAACTGATGTTCTCCTTGTATTGAGGGTGCATGGCTGACTTGTCTGCTTCCATTGCGATCTGCTCAAAGGCTTCCTCATTTGGCGTTTTGTTCGCATTGTTTATCTTTGCGGCTTCGGCATAGAAGTGGTCAAGTCCACGTCCCATTTGCTTGCCCCGAAGAGTGTGCATATCAAATACATAGTCTGGCATATCGTAATGCTTGGTAGCGTTCTCTTGCCAGTAGACAGAGATAGCAAGGTCTACAAATCGTGACTTGCGTGAGTGAACCAGTTGGAGAACAGCTTGGGTGAATGGCAACTTTTCGGGCAACGACCGCTCTTTCAGTGATACAAGAAAGTCGTATGTCTGCTTTAAATTGAAGATGATGGTGTTTGTTGTTGGTTCACCGAGTCCGCAATCCTCACAACTCATAATAAGCATGCGTTTCCACGCATAACGCTGATAGCCGCTCTCATAGAGCTCTACAGCCCAAAACATTGCTTGCTTCTCGTCGCATCTTCTGATGGACTTTTGAAAAGCACTGGCGACCTCAAAGAAGTTGTAGCCATGCTTTGTTGGTTTCATTTGAAATGTACTCATATCCAGTATGTTATATTGTTTTACTGATGCAAACGTAATCTGAATATTTGAAATGCGCAAGCAAATTTTCTGAAAAACAGCTTGTTAGAACGGAATATTTAATCCACGTTGATATGGATGCTTCCGTTTTGCTATGGAGGTGTCTTTTTTCAAGGTGATACACTCTCCGAAAGTTTTACGCAGAAACATTGTATCCTCGGCTTCTTGCTCCAATGTTCGGTAGTTGGAGCATCCACCGCTATTATGGAATGTGTCTATACCTACTATTGAAAACCTCTCGTCAATCCACATCATTCTGTGGTGGTATGCGTTCAATGCCGCAATCCAGTAGTCCTCGGACACGACAGCTCTCTTGTCAAAATAGAGCTTGCTCCCTTCAAGCAGACCTATGCAGCCGTTGAGTGGTCCGGTCAATCGTATAGGACGAAACTCATGATACCCCAAAGGGTTGCCGTTGTGGTTCAGACCAAACAAATAGCATCCTGCCAACTTCGCCATGTTGCCAACGAACTGAATGACATCATAGGCTTCATCAGCCGATAATGAGGTTTTCTCTCCGCTCTCCGTATATAGGCGATTAATGGATTTTATATCGTCGTCTATTTGGAACGAGTTTGGATAATGCTCATAGATGAACTGGCGCTTCAAGGCAAGACCTTTCAAACTGTCGGGGTGGGTAAGTATATCCATGCCTGGGTTATGCTCCTCATAGGCTTGTTTTTCGCTCTCGGGAACACAAAGTATGCCATGAGTGATGCAACCTTTGGTTATCACTCTATCGGCTCGACCCATTGAGGGTATGACTATTTCAATCTTTACTGCCATCTATCTCTCCTCGTCTTTAATCTCAATAAAATCACCGATACCTAAACGAGCGTTATTAATACAATTACCAATCCATCCCATAAGATATGCCTGGTGCTCATTTCTGCCGTTATACATCCTTTCCAAATTGCACGCATCGTTGATAGACGATAAAACATGATATGCCTCATGGCAGATATTCTTCATAGTCATATCGCTCTTCTTTGGAAAGACAACGAGATTGCCGAAGTATTTCCCTGCCTTACTCATACATTCGTCATAAACCATACCTCCGTAGTTTCCTTCGCTCATAGGCTCGCCGTTGTGAACAAGAGGTTCGCCTTTCATGTTGGTAAAACATTTGTCTATTTCTTCTTCCGATGTATTGTACATCACCCAAAGTCTTCTTGGATAAACTTGTGGTATATACTCATAATATCCTCGTTTCTTCATATTAACGTTCGATTGCTTTTTTGAAGTGTTCAACACTGATAACCATTCCCTCTCCTGTCCGTGAGTTTTTGTAGGACTTGCATTTGTCTATTTTCAACGCAGTCTTGAGATATGAAGTATCAATTTCATTTGTAGAGATAATGACTACGCAGGCATACTTCTCCGAGAACTTTGGTACTACTGGCATATCGCAGTTGTTGTTTGTAATACTGTTGAACTTCTTGGCGTAGTCAGACAGCCAAAAACTCAAATCAGAATTAGTGAAGCCAATGTCTTTGAGGAAATCGAAATTGAAATGTTCCTGCAGCTTGTCATTATCCCATCTTCCTTGGTTCTTGTTGAGGCGTACATTCAGCTCTTTCTCCTCTTTTAAGTCGAGGTTCACAAAGACACAAGGCACCTCCTTATAGTCGAGTTCTTCCTTTGCTACGGTCACACGTTGGTGTCCTCCCACGATGATGTTCTTACGTTGTGGATTTTGATTGATAATCACAGGCTCGGCAAAGCCGAATTTCTCAAGACTGGCCTTTATGTTCCGTCTATCTTCGGGAGTGATTCTCCGAGGGTTGTAGTCGGCAGGTATCAATTCTTCTATATTCATGTAATGAACAACCATCCCATTTGTCGTTTTATCTTCCTTTTCCATTGTTGCACGATTTTATAATGTTCATTATATCAGACCCGACGTTAAACAAAGCGTCAATTACACTCATACAAGGCTGAAAATCCGTCTTTCCCCACTGCGTGTATATAGGATGAGCGAACTGCTGAAATTCGACTGGCACAGGCATCTTTTCAAGTTTCAAATAGTCACGACCACTGCATCCCGATATATACTTGTCTGCTCCAACGTTTGTGAGTATGGATGCAAGAAGTTCCGTCTTTGCTCCAATCACGTTGAGGCAGCTGGCTTTTATTAAATCCACATCTATGGCAAGAGCATCGAGGACAAATTTTAACAGCCTTTCGTTGTAAAGTGACAGGTGTACGTCATAGTCCGTGTATATATCCAAGAAAGAATTTCCGTACTTGCTCCAATAAGGGCATTTGCTGTAGGCTTGCTCTATGGTCTTTGCGTTCTTCTTACAGACAAACTCGTAATTGTCAGCTATCAGAACTTCTGAAATGTCGGTATGGGTGTTTGTGACCGGCACTGTAACATATCTCACTCCTGCGCTTGTATTGACTTTATTGCGGTTCTGAAAGTAGTTTTTCTCGTACCGCACATTGTCAAGAAGCACAAGTGTATCTGCCATTGATACCTTGTGGAAAAATCCAAGGTAAGACAGATGCTCTGGCTGATGTATAGTAACTATCTTCATTGTGTCCAAATTTTACTTTGTAGTTGGTAGCGATGGAACCCTTTTACATGAAGCTCCGTTTCTTCACCTCCGATCAGTTTTATTTTAATGATGTCCCCCTCCTTCCTACATCATCATTCTTTGTATGTAGAACTTCTCGGCGTATTTTACTCCGCATTCCAATCCACGTATTGAAGCCAATGCTTTAATTCCGTTGCTGTTGAGTGGAGAGGGCGATTTTCTTACTTGTGTCTCATACAGACTGAAAAGCCTTATCTTGTCAGTGATATTGTCAGAAATATCGTGATACATCTTGCCGCCCTTAATCAAGTCCATGCCGTCTGTGACGAATGGGTATTCATAGAGAGCAACCATTTTTGGGAAATAACCTTCACGAAGCCTTATTGAAGCCATAGCGCAATCATACATCTTGATATGGTCTTGGTGTGTACTTCTGTAGTTTATGAAAATCTCGTCTGGACGGAAAGTGTCTATTTGATAATCCAGTGAAGAAATTATTTCACGACTTGGTACGGTGTCAAGCATCGCATCCATTTTAGGGAACAGCATTTCGCCTTCTGCCTCCAACTTGTGACAAACCAAATTGAACTCTGCTAATCTCTTTTCATAATCTTGACGGCTATCCATACCACCTATTGTTCCAACAACGATTTTAATGTTGGCACGTTGGTTATTTGGGAGGGTCAACGACCGCTGATGTAGGAGATAGCCACCGCATCCCAAAACCTCATCATCGGCATGTGGAGCAATTACTAATATCTTCTTCATATATGATATATTTAAATATATGCAA
>ENA-UERG01001978-UERG01001978.1-human-gut-metagenome-genome-assembly--contig:-NODE-1978-length-15565-cov-35.700478_pt1 | contig 15565 bp, 10 predicted proteins | sample MGYA00242954_ERZ507954 | MGnify/ENA primary metagenome ERZ507954 (study PRJEB26167, sample SAMN06115478) | human gut metagenome | host: Homo sapiens | place: China:Sichuan | collected 2015-01-21... | reverse complement strand
AGTGAATCCATATCTATGGTTGTAACATCTCCGCCATACAATATAGGAAAACCTTACGGCAAATATAATGATAAAATAAAAAAGATATGGAATCGATTAAGAACAGAACAAGCATCAGAAAATATGCAGAGAAGGAAGTATCTGAAGAACTCCTGAACCGCCTTTTGGAAGAGGCAGAGCGCACCCCGACAATGGGAAACCTACAGCTTTACAGCGTTGTGGTAACAAGAAGCGAAGAAGGAAAGAAGGCGCTGGCACCAGCCCACTTCAACCAGCCAATGGTAACAGAAGCCCCTGTCGTCCTCACCATCTGTGCCGATTATCGCCGCACAACCCTCTGGGCAGAGAACCGCAAGGGAACCCCGGGCTATGACAACATTCTCTCTTTCATGAATGCAGCTACCGATGCCCTTCTTTTCACCCAGACCTTTACCAATTTGGCAGAAGAGGCTGGCTTGGGTACTTGCTTCCTCGGAACCACAGTTTATATGCCAAAGATGATCATCGACACCCTGAAGCTCCCTAAGCTCGTAATGCCAGTAGCCACATTGACCATCGGATGGCCGGCAGAACATCCAGCCCTGAGCGACCGTCTCCCTCTGCGCAGCATCATCCACCACGAGCATTTCGAGGATTATACCCCTGAGAAGATTGACGACTTCTATGCAGAGAAGGAAGCTCTTGAAGAAAACAAGGAGTTCGTTCGCATCAACAACGTAGAGACCCTAGCCCAGGTTTTCACCGACATCCGATACACAAAGAAGGATTGCGAGGCGATGAGCGTTGGGTTTATCGAAGCCCTCAAACAGCAAGGATTTATTTAAAGGTAAAAAAGTAAAAAGGTAAAAAGGTAAAAAGAGCACCTCGCTGGTTAACATTCCGCTAGGCTTTTTTTACCTTTTTACTTTTTTACTTTTTCGTTATTCTACAACGATTGGCTTGTACTTAGGAACCAATGCCTTCATGATGCACCAGCCTACGAGGTAAGCAACACTACAGATGCAGAATACAATCATGTAGGCACCTGGCTTGCCATCGAAGCCCATGAAGCTGAAGGCTGAACCCTGACCCTCGGCATAGGTGAAGAGCATACCGGAACCCTTGTTAATCAGGAAAGAACCGATACCACCTGCCATCGCACCAATACCGGTGATAGTAGCTACAGTTGACTTAGGGAACATATCACCGATGGTAGAATAGAGGTTAGCTGACCAAGCCTGATGACCTGCACCGAGCAAACCGATGATGATAGCTGGCCACCATGCACTGTACTCACCCATAGGCTGGGCTATCAAACCGAGCAATGGGAAGCAAGCGAAAATCAACATCGCACGCATTCTACCGATATATGGATTCATACCCTTCTTGTCTACAAAGTATGTTGGCAAGTAACCACCACCAATACTCAATACGGTTACAATAGCATAAAGAGTGAAGATGAGGGCGATACCCATACCTGAATCTGAAGAATAACCATACTGGTCAGAGAAGTAAGCAGGTGCCCAGAAGAGGAAGAACCACCAAACACCATCAGTCATCAACTTACCTACGATGAATGACCAGGTCTGACGATAGCTGAAGCACTTCAGAAAGCCGATAGTTTTCTCCTCAGCGACAGCCTCTGTCTCTTTCTCAGCCTCAACCTTATCGAGGTCCTCATCCTGCTCAATATAAGTAAGCTCAGCCTTGTTTACATGCTTGCTCTTAGATGGTTTGTCATAGAGCCATACCCAGAGGCCCATCCATATATAACCGAGCACACCGATGATAATGAATGCCCACTCCCAGCCCATGCTGCGAGCCAACAATGGAATGGTAGCTGGAGCTGCCAAAGCACCTACAGAAGCACCACTGTTGAAGATAGCGGTAGAGAAAGCACGGTCTTTCTTAGGGAAATACTCTGCTGTTACCTTGATGGCTGCTGGGAAGTTACCAGCCTCACCCACAGCAAGAATCAAACGGCAAGAGAGGAAGAGCCATACGCTGATTGTAGCAATCGCTACGGCTGCATCACTACCAGCCTGCACCATGCGGAGCGCCTCGATAGAATCATATCCTTCCATCTGCATAGCTACCCAACCGCAACCGGCGTGCATCACAGCACCTGTTGACCATACGAAGATAGCGATGAGATAACCTTTCTTGGTGCCCATCCAGTCAACGAACTTACCTGCGAAGAGGTTGGCGATGGCATAGAAGATTGAGAAAAGACCAGTGATGGTACCATAGTGATCATCTGTCCAGTGGAATTCTGGAGCAATAAAGTCTTTCCATGTTAAAGAGAGAACCTGACGGTCCATGTAATTGACTGTGGTTGCGATGAAGAGCAGCGCACAGATTACCCAACGGAAGTTGGACATTTTGCTTGTTGTAATAGGACTCATTTTGCAAAAAGTTTTTAAGCGTTATACTTATTTTTATTTTAGATTACTATTTAGACGGCAAAGCCTGGCTCATGTCATCATAAGCCAGGTTGCCTTTTATCTTTTTTCTTTATTCCAATGTAGGAATCTTCACTACCTGCATATCGTTGTAGATCAGGTTTTCGCCTGCCATACCCCAGATAAAGGTATAGTTGCTGGTACCTGCTGCACAGTGGATAGACCACTCTGGAGCAATCACAGCCTGCTCGTTGTTCAACCAGATAGGACGTGTCTCCTGTGGCTCACCCATTACGTGGAGAATCTTCTGACCCTCTGGTACATTATAATAGAGGTAAGTCTCCATACGGCGGAGGTGAGTATGAGCTGGCATGGTGTTCCATACAGAACCCTCCTTCAACTCAGTAACACCCATCTGCAACTGGCAGGTACGAACACCGGCTACACCGTCGATAATCAACTGGTGGATTACGCGGTCGTTGCTCTCCTTCAGGCTACCAGCCTTGATGTTGTTGGCATCTTTCAGGGTAACCTTCTTGGTAGGATATGTCTGATGAGCACAAGCGCTGTTCATATAGAACTTAGCTGGCTTAGCTGCATCCTTGCTGCTTACCTCGATGTTCTTGGCACCACGACCTACGTAGAGAGCCTCCTGGAAACCGAGTGTATACTTCTTGCCGTCAACGGTAACAGTACCCTCGCCACCGATGTTGATGATACCCAGCTCGCGGTTGTCGAGCAGATTCTTCTGATCGTTTGGCTTGTCTGTATAGAGAGGAGCGATAGAAGTCAGCTTCAGAGGAGCGGTTGTTGGCTCAGCACCACCGATGAGGAAACGGTCGAACATGGTGTATGTCCAGTTTACCTCGCCTGGAGCAAACACCTTCTCGATAGCGAATTCACTGCGAAGGCGGTCTGTTGTATAGTGCTTTGCATCCATCGGATTGCTTGCATAACGAACGTTGTAGTTAGTGTAGGCATTTTCTGCCTTCACTTCATAACCACATTTTCCACACTGGCCAAAAGCCTGACTTGCTGTTAATACCATTGCTGCTAATATTAATGTTAATTTCTTCATAATTATCTTGTTTTTACTTTTTTACCTTTTTACCCTTTTACCTTTCTCTCTTCCTTCACGATGCGCTGACGATTGATAACCATCATGGCTACTGTGATGACTGCGAGAACACCCAGACCTACGTATGAAAGCTTCACACCGCGATAGATAACCCATCCGAAGAGAGAGGATGCGAAATCGAGTGCACCGCCTGAGAATCCGTCAGGGATATGAGCGGCATTATCGCCTGTAGCTGCATAAACCTGGTTGGCTGCCAGCGTAAAGTCTGGTGCCATATCGGTAACGAAGTAGAGACCGATGACGAGGGTTACCAGGCCGATGATAAGCGTCTTCACCACATTACCTCTTGTAAATGGCAGAATCATTGGGAAGAGGTAGAACATACCTGCCAACGAAGCCAAAGGCAAGAATTGGTTGCCTGGCAGGAAGACTGCGATAGCAAGGATAACCGGAATCAGAATCACAGATGCTACCAGGGTAGTAGGATGACCGATAACCAGGGCAGGACTCATACCGATATGAACCTTCTTGCCGTTAAACTTGGTTTTCACCAACTCCTGTGTCTTCTCTGAGATAGGCTTCAAACCATCGATAAACAGGGCTGTAATACGAGGAATCAACTCCATCACGGCTCCCATCGTTACACCCAGGAAGAGAATCTTCTTGATATCGAGCTGGGCTGCCCAACCTATCAGGGCACCTACGATAACACCGAGTACCAGTGGCTCACCGAGCACACCAAACTTCTTCTTCAGTCCCTCTGCATCGATATCGAGCTTAGAGAAGCCCGGAATCATATCGAAGAGCTTATTGAAAACGATTGCGAATGGCATAAAACTCTGGCAGAATGGCTGCGGAATTGAGATACCATCCAAATCATAATATTTCTGGAATCTGTCGGCTGTCAGGTCTGCACAAACCAGCGTGTTGATGTAGCAGACGATAGCTGCGAAATAGCCCCAAAGCAAACTCTGGCCCATCACGAAGTAAGCCACTGCACCGATAAAGGCGAAGTGCCAGTAGTTCCAGAGGTCGATATTTACGGTACGTGTTGTCTTGGTAATCAACATCAGGAAGTTGACACCCAGACATATTGGGATAATCAAAGCTCCCACTGCTGTATTGTAAGCTACAGCTGCAGCTGCAGGCCATCCCATGTCAAAAACGTTTAACTGTAGGTGGTAGATATCAGAAATAGCCTTCAATGGGTCGTTGAAGTTGGTAGTCAGCAATGCTGTTACCACGCCCAAACCTACGAAACCCACGCCTACGAAAAGTCCCGACTTCAAAGCCTTTCCGAATTTCATGCCAATACACAGACCGATGACCGTGAAGATGATAGGCATCATCACGCTCGCACCGAGACTGATAATATAGCTAAATACTTGTTCCATTTTAATTTTTTGAATTGTTTAATTGTTAGAAAATACTCGACAAGGAGCACCCTCTTTTGTCTTTAGATGATTTGTTGTGTGCAAAGATACACTTTTTTCTTCAATTACAATACGTTTTGATGGAAAAATTTACGCAAAAAAAAATCCTATCAGAACTTTTCTGATAGGATTTCTCTATTTTTTATACGTTTTTAAATGATTTTTTACCGAATCGGTCTTCGTTCTTCCCTCTTCACTTCCTAGTCCTGGAAGTAAACTCTCTTCACACGGTTGCTGATGGTGGTCAGCACCTCGTAAGGGATGGTTTCGAGGATATCGCTCAGTGTCTGGACTGGCAGATGCTCGCCGAAGATTTCTACCGAATCTCCTTCCTTGCAAGCGATGTCGGTCACGTCTATCATAGCCACATCCATACAGATGTTGCCCACATAATCTGCCTTCTGACCGTTCACCAGACAGTAGGCATGACGGTTGCCCAGACGGCGGTTCAGTCCGTCAGCATATCCGATAGGGATGGCTGCGATGACGCTGTCTCTGTCGAGAATTGTCTTGCGGCTGTAGCCCACACTGTCACCTGCCTTCACGTTGTGCATCTGCAGAATGGTTGTCTTCAGGGTGCTCACGCAGTTGATGGTCTTGTTGTTGCGCGAATTGATACCGTAGAGTCCGAGTCCCAGACGGCACATATCCAGCTGGCGCTCCGGGAAGTGCTCGATACCTGCCGAATTGCAGATATGGCGCAAAATCTTATGGTCGAAGGCTGCCTGCAACTGCTTGCTGCCCTTGTCGAAGAGTTCAAACTGATGAGCTGAGAAATCATCGAAGCTGTCGTCATCGCTGCCCACGAAGTGAGAGAACACAGAACGTGGGATGATGGCATTCTGGTGCTTCAGCTTGCCGATGAGTTCCTCCATATCGTTCTCAGGGTCGAAGCCCATGCGGTGCATGCCGGTATCCAGCTTGATATGGACAGGGAAACCGGTTACGCCCTCTTTCTCAGCTGCCTTGATGAGCGCATCGAGCAGACGGAAAGAGTAAACCTCCGGCTCCAGGTCGTAATCGAACATGGTCTTGAAGGCGGTCATCTCCGGATTCATGATCATGATATTGCTGGTGATGCCGTTCTTGCGCAGCGTAACGCCCTCATCAGCTACAGCAACAGCCAGATAGTCTACACGATGATCCTGCAGGGTCTTGGCTATCTCCACGGCACCTGCACCGTAGCCGTCTGCCTTGATCATGCATACCAGCTTGGTTTCCGGCTTCATAAACGCACGGTAGTAGTTCAGATTGGCTACCACGGCGTTCAGATTCACCTCCAGCGTAGTCTCGTGTACCTTCTGTACCAGCAGTTCGGTGAGCTGGTCGAAACCAAACTGGCGGGCGCCCTTCAGCAGAATCACCTCATCGCGCAGGGAAGCAAACACCTCGCTGGCGATGAATTCCTCTACATTCGGGAAGAAGAACTTCTCTGAAATCTGAATCACGTCGTGCTGCTTGCAGAGCTCAGGACCGATACCGATGAACTTTACCACGCCACGCTTGCGGGCTAAATCGCTCACCTCTTTATATAAAGCCTCCGGTTCCTGACCGCTCTGGTAGATGTCGCTCAATATCAGTGTATGACGACGACCGCGATGGTCTGGACGGCGGTTCATGAAGTCGAGGGCGATATCAAGCGAATTGATATCACTGTTGTAGCTGTCGTTAATCAGCGTACATCCGTGCTGTCCTACCTTCACCTCCAGTCTCATTGCCACAGGTTCGAGCTGTGCCATGCGCTTGTCGATATCTTCAGCCGAAAGACCGAGTTTCGATGCCACGACAGCAGAGATGATGGCATTCTGTACAGATGCATCGTCGATGAACGGGATAGAGAAGCTGTCTTCCTCACCTTTATATATATAGGTAATCACGCTCACGCTCTGCTGCTTCTCGATGTTCTTCACATAGAAAGGAGCCTCCGGGTTCTTGAGCGACCAGAAGAGTTTCTCGCCTTTATAGTCGGGATATTCGGCTATCACCTTGTTGATAACCTCGTCATCGCCATCATAGATTACGGTCTCTGCGTCATGGAAGAGGATGAGTTTCTCCCGGCATTTCTCCTCCATGGAAGAGAAGTTCTCCTGATGGGCAGCACCCAGATTGGTCAGTACGGCGATGGTTGGCTGGATGATGTCACGCAGGGCAAGCATTTCGCCTGGCATACTGATACCTGCCTCGAAAACGCCCACCTGGGTCTGCTCGTTCATCAGCCACACCGACAATGGCACACCTATCTGAGAGTTGTAACTGCGCGGACTGCGGGTAACAAACATGCTTGGCGAGAGCAGCTGGTAGAGCCACTCCTTGACCATGGTCTTGCCGTTTGAACCCGTGATGCCTACGATAGGGATGTTAAACTCGTCACGGTGGCGCTCAGCCAGACGCTGGAGAGCCTCGAGCGTGTTTACTACCTTCAGGAAGTTGGCTCCCGGATAATCAGAAGCATAGCCCTTAGGCACATTCGTTACAACAAAGTTTTTCACACCTCTGCGATACAACTCAGGGATGTAGTTATGACCATCATTACGCTCCGACTTGAGCGCAAAGAACAGAGTTTCCTCTGGGAAACAAAGTGAACGACTATCGGTCAGGATAAAACCGATGTTGGTATCATTGTCTCCATAGCGACGCGCACCTATCAGTGTGGTTACCTTTTCAATAGTATATGTCATTGTCTTGTTATTTAAATATTCTTTATTTTATAAGAGATGATATTTCTCTATTTTATAAGAGATGATATTTCTCCATTTTATAAGAGATGATATTTCTCCTCAAATTGTCTTTTCTTCTCTTCCGTCCTGGCGATGAACTTCTGATGTTCCTCGCTCTCGGGATGGAAGGGCTTATGGCCGAGTGCTTCGCGGATAGGCCGCCAGTCTTCCAGAAACTGTTCGGCTGCCTTGCCGAAATAGGTTGCCCGGAACCGTTCCCAGATATATTCCACAGCCTGTTCGCTCGGGTGCAGCATGTCTTCCTTGTAGAAGCGGTAGTCACGAAGTTCATCGTTCATAATCTCGTAAGCCGGAAAATAGCTCACCACCCCGGGATTCTCCTTCACCAACTTATCGGCTGCCAGCAGGAGCGTAGCCTTCGAAAGCTGACTCCCGTGATAGCCGTATTTGGCATAGCGGATAGGGCTTACCGTGATGATTACCTTCAGAGTGCCTTCACTGCCATCAGATGCTGCGGTCTGCGATTTCAGCAGATTGATAGCCTTCTGCAGATAGCCGGCACATTCGTCCACGCTCAGTTCCCGCTCTTCGAAGAGGCGCTGCGGGCGCTTCTGGCAGTTGTCCACTATCTCGCCCGTCTCCTTCAGGATATACACATGGTTGGTACCCAGCGTAAAGACAGCCACACGGGGACGCACCTCGGAACATTTCTCTACCGTATGGAGAATGCTTGCCGGATTATACATCACCCCGAAGGGATTCACCGTAGCCCGGAAGCGGTTCTCCACAAACCGCCTACCCAGATTGTCGGCAAAGCAACTGCCCACAAAGAGCATCCGCTCTGCCGCCCCTATCTCGAAGTCGGCCTTCGGAATATCTATTTCTGTGCGAAACAGCATAAGTCTTTTTCCTTTTTATTCATTCACTTCCGGAGAAGCCTTCTTGCGTTTTCTCACCTCAACCACTACACCTATTATAATAAGGAGAGCCAGAACGCCATAGCCGATGTAAGCCACGGTCTCGGTATTCTTGAGCGACTGAGGATGGAAATCGAGCACAACCTTATGGCTGCCTGCCTTCACGTTCAACGCACGCAGAATATAGTTCACTCTGCCCAGCTCAGCCGGCTGTCCATCTACCGTAGCCGTCCAGCCCGGATAGTAAATCTCAGAGAATACGATCACGCCGCCCTTGCTCGACTTCACCTCGTAAGTCAGGTTGTTCGGCTTATACTGCGTCATCTTCACCACCGAAGTATCATCCTGCTTCACGCTCTGCGCCAGCTGTTCCTTAAACTTGGCATCAGCCACAGCCACGTGTCGGAGGTTCACCTTGCCCACGCCATCAATTTCCTCGTTGGCATTGTTCACATACTTCACCTCGTCTACGAACCATGCATTGCCGTAGGCATACGGATTCTGAACCGGAACGGTCTGTCCGCCCTGCAGCGGCATGATGAAGTATTTGGTATTCAGCATGTTCAATACCGGATAGATACTGTCGCCGTTCACCTTTGTCATATCGCCGCCCGCAGCAGCTACCGCCTGCATCGTCTTCTGCATCTCAGGAGCGATATGTGCATCAATCATCTCCTGGTAGCGACGGAGCTTGGCTGGATGATAACCGCCGATGCTCTTGTGGTAGTAAGAGGTCTCGTTCTCATTGAATGTATTCGATGCCAGATTCAGCACACGGTAGTCGAGTGCCTTGTCACGGCAGATAATCTTGTCGGTCTCGGTCATCTGCTGCGGTGTATCGCGCTGCGCCTTGTCTACGAACATATCATCGTAGAGATAGCGCTTGTTCACCATCCACATATCCACCAGACAGAGCACAGCGATACCGGCAATCATATATTCCTTGCCCAGCTTCTTCATCTTGAAGAGCATCAGCAGTGCCGAACCGATGAGGATAATCCAGAACGAACGCCAGCAGTCGGATGTGAAGATGCCCTTGCGGATATCCGTCAGATTGCTCATGATTGGAGAGATATACTCCTGAGGCAACTGCTGCAGCGCCTGTGTCTCCTGTACCGATACAAAATCTGGGAAGAATACGCCCGGCATGATGGCAAAGAGCAGACAGAAGCCTGCTGTCAGACCAAAGCTGGCATATACATATTTTATCTTCTCTGTCAGAATCTCCGGCTCATCTACAATCTTCTTCAGCGCCATCATCGCCAGGAGCGGGATGGTGAATTCTGCGATAACCAGGATAGATGCCACCGTTCGGAACTTGGCATACATCGGCACATAATCGAGGAAGAAATTGGTAAACGGCATGAAGTTTCTACCCCAGGCGAGCAGGATGCTCAGGATGGTGGCAGCAAGCAGCGCCCACTTCATCGGGCCCTTCACGATAAACAGACCCAGAATAAAGAGCATGCAGACGAAGGCACCTACATATACCGGTCCGCTCGTTCCCGGCTGGTTGCCCCAGTACTGTCCCAGCTGCTGGTAAATCTGCACAAAGTTAGGATCAGCCTTCTCCATCGCCTTCTGGTTCTGCGCCAGCGGAACAGAAGCACCGCCCTTGGCATCCGGAATCATCAGCGTCCAGGTTTCGTCGATACCGTAGCTCCACTGTGTGATATAGTCTCTATCCAGACCGCTGCTGGTCTGGTTAGCTGAGTTTTTCTTTACAAGTTCACTCTTTCCTCGCATGGTTTCCTGACCATACTGCCAAGTATGATAAAGGTTCGAGAGGTTGAGCGAGATACCGATGAGGGCACCCACCACGCATACCGCCGTAGCCTTTCCGAAGCGTGCGAGTTCACCTTTCTTAATGGCATCTGCCAGAAAGGCAATCACCATGAAGAGGATGATAAAGAGGTAGTAATAAGTCATCTGCACGTGGTTAGCCTGCACCTCGAAAGCCGAGAAGATGGCAGTAAGGAGCAGTCCCTTGAGATACTTGCCCCGATAGGCAAGCACCACGCCCGCAATCATCGGAGGCAGATAAGCCAGCGCCCATACCTTCCAGATATGTCCGGCAGCGATGATGATGAAAAAGTAGGACGAGAATGCCCAGATGATACTTCCCAGCGCTGCCAGCGACTGTCTGAAGTTGAAGGCACGCAGCATGATATAGAAGCCCAGGAGGTATACAAAGACATACCAAACATAGTCTGGCAACCACAGATGATATGCCTTCACAATCTGGCTGAGCACCTGATTACTGTCATACGAAGGCGACATCTGATAGGTAGGCATACCGCCAAACACCGAGTTCGTCCATCGTGTAGTCTCTCCCGTCTGCTGCTGGAAGAGTTCCTTTTCATGTCCCAGTCCCTTTCCTGCTGCTGCATCATGTCGGAAGAGGATTCGTCCGTCCATATCGGCAGGCATAAAGTAGACGAAGGAGATGATTGCAAATGCAATAACTACCAGAATATCCAGTAGATACTTCTTCAAAAATTTCATATTTCTATATAAACGTTTATAATTTGAAGGCAAAGATAGCACAAATTGGAGACAAAACAAAAAAATATAGCAAAAATTTATATTTTTTTTGTTGAGAAAGTTGTATTAGGTCAGAAATAGGGGTTCCCCTCTATCATTTAGGGAAACGCTCGCTGCCGTTTCGTTTTTTATCCCTACCTTTGCATCGTAAAACAAGTTTCTTCAAACAGAATATATTAATGTATAAAAGAATAAGAATTATGAAAAGATTAGCATTCATCATGATGGCATTGCTCCTGGCTCTGATGCCGGCAGCAGCACAGAATTATCGTGACAGCAGATATTATAACAAGCAGACGGGGCATCTCGACTACCGTTACAACCACAACTATGGCAGCCCGTATTACGGATTCCGCATCGGTCCTGCCTTCACCTTTGTCAATTCCGACGATTCCCGTCTGGATGGTGGCGACTGGCAGACCGGCCTGAATGTGGGCGTAGTAGCCGGCATCCCATTGACCGACAGCGCCCCACTCTATCTCGAAACCGGACTTTCGTATATAGAGAAAGGTGGCAAGAAGGATCTTCCTGAAGGCAAGAAGATGACCTACGACCTCAATTATCTTGAGATTCCAGCCGTACTGAAGTACAAGTACGAGGTAGACGACCACTTCTCCATCCAGCCTCAGGTAGGCGGCTATTTTGCCGTAGGTGTAGGAGGCAAGATCAAGAACTTTGCCGAGCGTGAAGCAGAGAGTTCGTTCAAGGATGCAAACTTCCGCCGCCTTGATGGTGGTATCCGCATCGGCTGCGGCATCGGCTACGACATGTTCTATGCCGATCTCACCTACGACATCGGTCTTGCCAACATCTGCCACGACAGTTTCGACAAATCGCGCAATGGAGCCCTCCAGCTCAATTTCGGAGTTAACTTCTAGAAACTTTTAAAGGTAAAAAGGTAAAAAAGTAAAAAGGTAAAAAGAGCCTACCCCCGTTCGTCCCCGTTCCCAGCGATTCCATCGCTGGTCCGCCGTAATGTTAAAAGCCCCTGATGTAAGAACACACCAGGGGCTATATAAATTTACGAGGGAATGGGGTTATAAAGGGTTAAGGCTCTTTTTACTTTTTTACCTTTTTACCTTTAAAAGCCTTTTTCCTTAAAAACTCCTTAAACTTTGCTACTCTCTGCAATATTTTTAGTAACTTTGCACCCAAAAGTTAGTATACAATATGAAAATAGGAATTATCGTTGCGATGGACAAGGAGTTTGCGCAACTCAAAACATTATTGACCGAATCGCAGGTTGAGAGAAAAAATTATAAAGACTTCGTTATCGGAAAGATAGGCAATAACGAGGTGGTGATGCAACAATGCGGCATCGGTAAGGTGAACAGTACCATAGGTGCCGTGGAAATGATTGACAACTATCACCCAGACCTTGTTATCTCTTCTGGCGTGGCTGGAGGCGCTGATATCAACCTCAACGTGACTGAGGTGGTGGTGGCAACCAACTGCGTTTACCACGATGCCTACTGCGGCGAGGAATGCGAATTCGGACAGATTCTGGGCATGCCTGCTTCCTTCAAAACACCTAAGGAATATGTGGAGAAGGCACTCGCCATCAACAACCTGCCGGGCAATAGGCACCCGAAGATCCACGCCGGACAGATTGTGAGCGGCGAATGGTTTGTAGACAGCAAGGAGAAGATGCGCTCTATCCTGGAACACTTCCCTCAGGCGATGGCGGTGGATATGGAGAGCAGCTCTATCGCCCAGACCTGCCACATCTACAAGACGCCTTTCATCTCCTTCCGCATCATCAGCGATGTACCGCTGAAAGATACCAAGGCACAGCAGTATTTCGACTTCTGGGCTAAAATGGCTGAAGGCTCTTTCAATGTTACCAAGGCTTTCCTCGAAAGTCTTTAGAAGTGTTGAATGTTGAGTGTTGAATGTTGAATGATTCTTCACTCAATATTTAACACTCAATATTCAACACTTAACATTCAACATTCAACACTCAACATTCAACATTATAAAAAAGATGAATAAGATTCCAAGTTTTACAATCAATCACAATAAGCTGCTCCGCGGCATCTACGTGAGCCGTAAGGACGAAGTAGGCGGAGAAGTCATCACAACATTCGATATCCGCATGAAGGTGCCTAACCAGGAGCCTTGTCTGCACAATGGTGCCATCCATACCATCGAGCACCTGGCTGCCACTTACCTGCGCAACGACGAGGAGTGGAAGGACCGCATCATCTACTGGGGACCGATGGGATGCCTCACGGGCAACTATCTCCTTATCAAGGGCGACCTGGAGAGCAAGGACATCGTGGAACTGATGAAGCGCACCTTCCAGTTTATCGCCGATTTCGAGGGTGAGATTCCGGGACAGGCGGCAAAGGACTGTGGCAACTACCTGCTCCACGACCTGCCTATGGCGAAATATGAAGCCAGAAAATATCTGGATGAGGTGCTCTGCTGCATCAGGGAAGAAAACCTCATCTACCCTACTCAGGATTAGAAACAAAAAAATATGGCAAGCTTACCACTTAAGCTTGCCATATTTTTCTTTATACCAAAGTTGCCAGCCATTGACCAGATTCTGCCATACTACATAGGCACCCGGTGCTACGGCAGCAAGAGGATTCAGGAAGGTGAGGGTGAGCCAGATGCCCACTACCGTATTCTTCTGTCCCAACGCCTGACCGGCACTGATACTCGCACCGAAATGCCTGCCTACCGCCTTGCCGATGGCAAACTGGAGGAGACATACCAGCAGCGGTACAAAGAGCAGCAGAAGCATCGTTACGCCCGATACCTCGGCATGGAGCATGTTGCGAACCGTTTCGCCCATCAGTATCGTGAGGTTGAAACACCACATATAAAAGCCCAAATCCTTTACATTCTTCACCTTATCCACCCATTTTGGCAGGAACCGGCGGCTCAGCAAGGCAAGCAGCAGAGGCACCACCAGCACGGTAGTGACATTGCGGAACACCATCGCACTCATCATGAGGAACGATACGTCTGCCCCCTTCTCTACCATCGGGAAAAGACTCGGAATGATGATCATCGTAAAAATGTTGGCGATGACCGTATAAGTGGTCAGCGAACCGATACTGCCGCCCAACTTCTCCGTAACCACAGCCACAGCGGCTGCCGTAGGACAGATGAAGCAGATGAAGGCACCCTCGAGAATCAGTTTGGTACTGTAATCTGAACCGAACTCAAAGATGAGCACCACCATCATCAATGCCAGCGAGGTACGGATGAGCTGGAGGATGAAATGCCACGCCTTAGGCTTCATCTCCTTGATTTCTATCTTACAGAAAGTAACATAGAGCAGGGAGAACAGCACTACCGGCATCAGACTTACCAACCTCGGACCACAATAATCGCCAATGGGCACCAGGAAGGGCACATTGGCGATTATCAGGTAGCCCAATGCTCCCATAACCAGGGAGCAGGGCAATGAAAACTTTCTAAAAAATCTCCACAAAAACATTTCTGTTTAGTCTTTGTTGCTGCGCTTGCGCTTCAGGTGATCAAGCTCAATCTTGCGCATACGCATGTTCTTTGGAGTTACCTCTACGTACTCGTCCTCACGGATATACTCCAGGCACTCCTCAAGACTCATCACGGTCTTAGGAATGACGCGGGCCTTATCGTCAGAACCAGAAGCACGCACGTTGGTAAGCTGCTTAGCCTTGGTTACGTTGACTACCAGGTCGTTTTCGTGAACATGCTCACCTACAACCTCGCCGCCGTAAACCTCCTCACCCGGGTCGATGAAGAACTTACCACGATCCTGCAGCTTATCGATGGCGTAAGCAAAGGCTGTACCGGTTTCGAGCGCAATCATGCTACCATTAGAACGGCGGCTGATTTCACCCTTGTATGGCTGATACTCCTTGAAGCGGTGAGCCATGATAGCCTCGCCCTGAGAAGCGGTAAGCACGTTGGTACGCAGACCGATGATACCACGTGATGGGATATCGAACTCGATGTCTACACGCTCGCCCATGTTCAGCATAGAGGTCATATCACCCTTGCGGCGGGTTACCATATCAATCATCTTAGAAGCAAACTCCTCTGGTACGTTGATGGTCAACTCCTCTACAGGCTCGCACTTCACACCGTCAATCTCCTTGTAGATAACCTGAGGCTGACCTACCTGGAGCTCATAGCCCTCGCGGCGCATGGTCTCGATGAGTACAGAGAGATGGAGCACACCACGGCCTGATACAATCCACTTATCGGTAGTATCCTCGTAAGGCTGTACGCGGAGAGCGAGGTTCTTCTCGAGCTCCTTGTTCAAGCGCTCCTGGATGTGGCGTGATGTACAGAACTTGCCTTCCTTACCGAAGAATGGTGAATCGTTGATGGTGAAGAGCATGCTCATGGTAGGCTCATCGACAGCGATTGGAGGCAGTGGCTCTGGGTTCTCGAAGTCGCAGATGGTATCACCAATCTCGAACTTCTCCAAGCCGACAACGGCACAGATGTCACCAGAATCCACATGGTCTGTCTTCTTATGACCCATACCCTCGAAGGTATGGAGTTCCTTGATCTTGGTCTTCTCCTG
>ENA-UERG01001974-UERG01001974.1-human-gut-metagenome-genome-assembly--contig:-NODE-1974-length-15593-cov-35.782031_pt1 | contig 15593 bp, 12 predicted proteins | sample MGYA00242954_ERZ507954 | MGnify/ENA primary metagenome ERZ507954 (study PRJEB26167, sample SAMN06115478) | human gut metagenome | host: Homo sapiens | place: China:Sichuan | collected 2015-01-21... | reverse complement strand
CGAGCCGTGTGCGGTGAAAGTCGCATGCACGGTTCTTGAAGGGGAAAGCGGGGGTAACCCCGCAGACCTACTTAGATTATTGATCTACAGCCCAAGGATTTGAGCATGCCAAGCAATGGTGCAGGGATAATGGTTACAGTGTATATTAAATAAATATGAAAATGGATAGAGATTTACGTTTGATAGAAGAGCAACATCCTCTCATACATAACATAACCAATTATGTTGCCATGAACTTTGTGGCAAATAGCCTACTGGCAATTGGGGCATCCCCAATCATGGCACGCGCCCAGGAAGAGGTGGAGGAAATCTGTAGCAAGAGCAATGCCTTAGCACTTAATCTGGGCATTTTGGAAAGCGCGACAGCACACTCAATGCTACTCGCAGGTAAAGCAGCTTCTAAAAGCAGAATTCCAATTGTATTTGATGTGGTTGGAGTAGGTGCCACTAGATTTCGAATGGATACTGCATCAAAGATCATCCTTCAATGCCAGCCAGCAGTCATCAAGGGTAATGCCAGTGAAATACGATCATTATATTCGCATCAGATAGGAATGCAGGGAGTGGACAGCCATCTTGAAACTTCTGAGGTTGAGGAACAGGCTCAAATTCTTGCCAGGAAACTGGCATGCATCATCGTTATTACCGGTGCTACAGACATCATCACGGATGGTGAAAAAGTAGCTTATGTTCATGAGGGGCATCCTCTGATGGGCAAGGTTACAGCCATGGGTTGTGCTGCCACTGGTATCATAGGAGCTTTCCTTTCAGTAAACCCTAATCCGTTTGATGCATCTGTTCATGCCATGAAAGCCATGGGCATTGCAGGAGAAAGAGCTGCTGCCATTTCTAGAGGCAATGGTAGCATGATGGTGAACTTCCTTGATGAACTTTGTAATCTGGGATGCCATGAGTAGAATTATCAAAATCAAGAAGAGATCATTCATGAAACTATTTTATGCCATCAATCTGTTTGGCATTATCATTACTTGCTTAGTCCTGAAATATAGAAATTGGATGAAAGCATATTACAACATCAGATTTGAGAAAGAAGCCTATGCTCACCAGAATGATATGGAGTATTTAATTCGGAGGAAACACTATTGCTATCTGACACGCATTGAAGCAAGACACATTTAGGCATTCCCCAACTTTTTGGGGAATGTTTCCACATTCTTTCCTCATTTTCCACACTATTCATTTTTGGCACAAAGGACATAAGCTTCTGATTATCAATACAAACTAATTTCTATCATCTTTTTGGCACGCAGATTGTGACTATGATTAACGGGTTCGATAATGAATCCACAAACAAGTAAGTAACATCAATTAGTAACAATTTTAAAAAGATAAGATTATGAAGAAGTTTATGTTTGCAGCTATCGCAGCTTTGGTTATGGTTTCAGTAAGCAACGTTTTTGCATCAAGCAAAATGGTTAGTAACGCTCAGGTTGCTCCTGTTGATACAGTAGCTCCAAATGCACCTTCCGATTCATTGGCAGTAGATGCTCCTGTTCAGCCACAGGCTGCAGCAGAGGATTCTACCCAGCAGGAGAATACAACAGAGGAGACTCCAGCAACAACAGAGGATTCTACCCAGCAGGAAACTACTGAGCAGAAGGAGACTACAGAACAGCAGCCAGCAGAGCAGACTGCTACAGAGCAGCAGACTATTGCTGAATAATAAAATAGGAAAAGACAATTCATTTTGCAGGCGTTATACAAGAAAGAATAGATTAGGTTAGTTTTTTAAAGGTAATAAGACTTATTCAGGTTTCCATAGAATTTACATGATTTTCAAATATAAGATAGAATTTTAGGTTCGGTTTAGTGAAAAGTGAAGTCTGTTGGCAGTGATGCCAGCAGACTTCTTGCGTTTCACCCTTCTTCTTTTCCTTGCTGAAACAAAGCAGGGATACAGATAAGTTTATCGCCCTTCCTTGATAATCCAGTCGCAGAACAGTTTTTACACACACGTAATGTTTTTCCTCGAAAAAGTATCATAGTCTCATTCTTGACCGAAAACACTAGGCTATATTACTGATATATAGATATTTATAACCAATGATACTTCTCGGAAAAAGCAGAAAGAAGTATCATGGAAGTATCATTAAAGACTATAGAAGTATCATTAAAGACTATAGAAGTATCATTAAAGATAGTCGAAATAAGAGAAAAGACAGTTAAAACATTAAGAAAAGACAGTTTAAGCTTTTATAAAAAGCCAGTTTAAACATCGCAAAGAGGTAAAAGAATGTTGCCCAAAAACAAGTCCAACGTTTGGGCACCCATTGCCCGCACTATGGGCAACAGTTGCCCAGCGCACGGGCTACCGATGCCCATAGCGTGGGCTGCGGATGCCCATGTAACGGGCACAAGCAGACCAACCGGAGGGCATAGAAAGACCAACTGATGAACTAAAAAAGCCAATGAGACTTCAATGAGACTTCTCGGCTCAAAAACCGAGAAGTCTCATTTTTATTATTATCTTATATATCAAGTATTTAAAGCTTATTTTCCAAACAAAAATGAGACTTTGATACTTTTTTCGAGAAAAAAACTTTTTCACGTAGGCAACCGATGCCCGTAAAATTTTCACGTAGGCAACCGATGCCTATAAAACTTGAAGATTATTCGATGATGATACCGCCATTAGGCTGAATCACAACCTTTGCCTTACCATCTTTTCCAACCCTCAATGCCTTCTTGACAGAAGTGAAGAACTTCTCGCCCTTCTTCTTTGGCAGGTCGGTGATATAAGTAGCGGTCTTACCCGCAAACATCGGCAAATCCAGGGTCAGAGCAAGAGGCTTGTCTGTAGCATTCAAGCCGCCCACAAACCATCTGCCGGCTGTAAGTGCTGCACCAGAACCATTCTCTACGCTCGACTTGCGAGCCACCACCGCATACTTGGTAGGATAACCGGCAATAAACTTGGTATCCTCCCATGCAGTTGGTACATTCTTGAGCCAATCCAACTCCCACTGTGGTACATCCTGCAAATTGTTAGGATAGAGACAGATGCAGTTTACACTGCTCTGATTGGTGATGGCTGTAGCCATCTCAAATACATCGCTGGTATAACGCTGGTGGCGGCTCTTGTTATCCTTGGAGAAATACTTGTTCATCATCACACCACCCCAGTCGAAGCTGGCTACGGCATTTCTTGAGAACGGATGCATCGTCATCTCGAAAGCCTCCTTCTTGGCATGATAATCCGTGAAATATACATTCTCTGAAGCCAGGGCAGCCTCACTCGAAACATAGTTAGGATACATACGCTCCCAGCCACGAGGCAAGGTGCAGCCATGGAAGATGACCTCCAAGCCATAATCGTTGGCATCGCTGAGGATATCCTCGTAAAGCTTCATCGTCTCCTGCTTGTCGCCACCGAAGAAATCCACCTTGATGCCTACCACGCCTATCTTCTTCATCCAAGCCATCTCCTTCTTGCGGGCGATGGAATTGTTCATAATCTGGCGAGGAGTCTGAGGAGCATCATTCTCGAAACCGTTGGAATTGTACCAGAGCATCAGGCTTACCTTCTTGCTCTTGGCATACTTGCTCAACTCTTCGATGCGCTTTCTGCCTATCTGCTTGTCCCACAAGGCATCCACCAATACGGCTTCATACTCCTGAGCAGCAGCAACATCTATCATCTTCACCTGATCATCATAGTTGACAGAGTTATCCTGCCAGATGAGCCAGCTCCAGGTATAGCGGGAAGGCTTGTAGGTCTGGGATGCCTCATACAAAGGCTCCACCACATCGTAAGGGATGGTAGTTTCCACGACAGGAGCCAGCGAAGAACCAACGGTAATGGTCCGCCAAGGAGTCTCGCCCGGCAATGGGATGCCGGCAAATTCAGAACCGATGCCATTGTTCTCACCCTTCTGAGGGAAGGCTACGGTATAGCCCTTGCCTGGCTCGTAATCAGAAAGACGACTGCCTGGATAAGCGCTCGACACACCGGTTTCGCTGACCAGTACCCATCCATCGTTTCCTACCTTGAAGAGACAAGGAAAAGTATAGCCTACACCGAACTGTGACTTCACGTTCATCGGAGCATCCGGAGTATATTCCTCCTCATAAGATGGCTTGGTGCGCTCCCAACCGGTCATCGGAGTAATCTGAGGACAGAGGAAGGTAGTGGTCTTCTCCGGGAAATTGAATCCGCTCACCTCATTATATATAATCACCGACTTAGGATTATCCTTCTTAGGGCGGCTCATCTCATACTTGTAGGCGATGTCGTTGTTGCTTACATGAAGATGAAGGGTCATGGAATCCTTCTTGCTGTTGAGGAAACCGATGGTAGCATCCACCACATCCTTCTGGATATCACTCTTCTTGATGCGGGTCATCTTGTAGGCAAGCGGCTTCACTTCCCCACCCTTCAGGATGCCCATGGTGAGATCCTTTGAGAAATCACCGTAATTGGCAACCAGTCCGAGCGCCGAAGTTCCCAGCATCTGCTTGCCATTGTAATCTACCGTGTAGGAAGCCTTGCCTCCCTCACAAGCAACATTCACTACCAATTTACCGTCTGGCGACTTCACTGTATAGTTGTTAGCCTGCATACCCAAAGCAGCAAGCAACAAAATACCAGCGATACTCATTTTTTGCTTCATATTATTTCCTTCTTAGGTTTGATTTATTTTAATGCTTGTTTTAATGCTTGCAAAGATAAGCAAAATCTTGAAGAAAGAGGTGGAAGATTCATTCAAAAATAGACACTTTTCGCAAAAAAGGGATTTTAATGCCAAAAAGCCCCGACATCACGTCGGGGCTTTTGAGTTTTTGAATGTTTCAGCAGTTTGTGTTTTTATGTAGTTATGATTTGTATCTTTGAAAATCAGTTTTCTTTTCTGGTTGCAAAAGTACGCAAAATATTGATATGAATCAAAATTTAACGCATCTTTTTGCCGAAAAAAGACGTAAACGTTTTCAGATTTCAGCGCCTGATTTTTCAGGTTTCAGCATTCAGACATGCCGATTCCTGCGTTCGCAAATACCGATTTCCGCCCCGTAGCCTTGCAGCCGCTTTCATAAAAAAAACATAATTTTCACCTTATATATATAATAAGAGCATTTTTTTTATTATCTTTGCACCTATAATAATACGTACGTAAAGAATGAAAGAATTTGTAATATCAGAAGTCAAGGCGGAAACCGCTGTGCTGGTGGGTCTTATTACCAAGACACAGGACGAAGCCAAGACCAAGGAATATCTCGACGAGTTGGAATTTCTTGCAGATACCGCAGGCGCCGTCACCGTAAAGCGATTCACGCAGAAGGTGGTGTCGCCAAACCAGACCACCTATGTGGGAAAGGGTAAGCTGGAGGAAATCAAGCAATACATCAAGGACGAGGAAGAAGAAGACAGAGAAGTAGGTATGGTGGTCTTCGATGATGAACTCTCTGCCAAGCAAATCCGAAATATCGAGCAGGAATTGCAGGTGAAGATTCTCGACCGTACTTCGCTCATCCTCGACATCTTCGCCATGCGTGCCCAGACTGCAGCTGCCAAGACGCAGGTAGAGCTGGCACAATACCGATACATGCTGCCAAGACTGCAACGACTCTGGACTCACCTGGAGCGACAGGGTGGCGGTTCTGGTTCTGGTGGCGGAAAGGGATCGGTAGGTCTGCGTGGACCGGGTGAGACCCAGCTCGAGATGGACCGCCGTATCATCCTCGGCAGAATGAGCCTGCTCAAGGAGCGACTCGCAGAAATAGACAAGCAGAAGACTACCCAGCGCAAGAACCGCGGAAGAATGATCCGCGTGGCACTGGTGGGCTATACCAACGTGGGAAAATCCACCATCATGAACCTGCTCAGCAAGAGTGAGGTGTTTGCAGAGAACAAGCTCTTTGCTACCCTCGATACCACCGTGAGAAAGGTAGTGGTAGATAACCTGCCATTCCTCCTTGCCGACACCGTAGGATTCATACGCAAGCTGCCTACCGACCTGGTGGACTCCTTCAAGAGCACCCTGGATGAGACCCGTGAGGCAGACCTCCTGCTGCACGTGGTGGATATCTCCCACCCAGACTTCGAGGAGCAGATCCAGGTAGTGGAAAAGACCCTGGAGGAGATAGGATGCTCCGACAAGCCTTCGATGATCATCTTCAACAAGATAGACAACTACTCCTGGGTGGAGAAGGAGGAAGACGACCTCACTCCGATGGAGAAGGAGAACATTCCGCTGGAAGATCTCAAGAAAACCTGGATGGCAAAGCTCAACGACGACTGTCTCTTCATCTCGGCAAAGAACAAGGAGAACATCGACGAGTTCCGAGAGGTGCTATATAAAAAGGTAAGAGAACTACACGTACAGAAGTATCCATACAACGACTTCCTGTACCAGGATTACGAATAATTCCCTAAAAACATATCAACAATGAATGACTACAGATCTCTGACCTCCGAGGAAATCGAGGTACTCAAGAGCAACGACTGCTGGGCTGAAGACTGGACTTCAATCAATGTTTCAGAAGACTTCAAGCCCAACTACATGCATCGCGTGATGCTCTATGGCGAGGTAAACATCGGTGCCTTCAACAAGAATGTGGAGGTGAGCCAAGGCTTCGTAAAGCATTCCGGCATCAACAATGCCACCCTGAGAAACGTAACCATCGGAGACGACTGTCTCATCGAGAACGTGGGCAACTTCATCAATAACTACACCATTGGTGATGACTGCTACATCTCCAACATCTCTACGATGGAAACCACCGAGGGCGCTACCTTCGGCGAGGGGAACCTGGTGAGCGTGCTCAACGAGGTGGGCGAAGGAAACGTGATTCTCTTCTCCGACCTCAACAGCCAGCTGGCTGCCTTCATGGTGAAGCATTTCTCCGACAAGGAACTGAAGGAGAACATCCGACAGCTCATCAAGACCGACATCGAAAACAAGGCACCGGAAAGGGGACAGATTGGCAGCAACGTGAAGATTGTGAACACCAAGGAGATTACCAACTGCGTAATCAACGACCACTGCGAGGTAAACGGTGCTTCACGACTCAGCGACTGTACACTGCTCGGTTCGGTTCACGGCAACGTATATGTCGGCACGGGAGTCATCATCGAGAACTCCATCATCGCCGAGGGTTCCAGTGTCATCAACAGCGTGAAGATACAGGACTGCTTCGTGGGCGAAGCCTGCCAGCTGAGCAACGGTTTCACAGCCTCAGCCTCCGTATTCTTTGCCAACAGCTATATGAGCAACGGTGAGGCGTGCGCCGCCTTCTGTGGTCCATTCACAGCATCGCATCATAAGAGCAGTCTGCTTATCGGCGGAATGTTCTCATTCTATAATGCCGGTTCTGCCACCAACTTCAGCAACCATGCCTACAAGATGGGCCCTATGCACTGGGGCATCCTGGAGCGCGGTTCGAAGACAGCCAGCGGTGCCTACCTGCTGATGCCAGCCACCCTGGGTTCGTTCTCAGTATGCTTCGGCAAGCTGATGCACCACCCTAACACCCGCAACCTGCCATTCGCCTATCTGATAGCCGATGGCGACAAGATGTTCCTCATCCCAGGCAGAAACATCACCACCGTGGGCTTGTACCGCGACATCAAGAAGTGGCCGAAACGAGATCTCCGTGCTCCTGAAAACCGCAAGAGCATCGTGAACTTCGACTGGCTCTCTCCTTTCTCCGTGGGCGAAATTCTGAAGGGCAAGAAGATTCTGGAGAGTCTCCGCGAGGTAACGGGCGACAATGTATCGCAATATCTCTATCACGAGTACATCATCCCTGCCACATCGCTCCACAAGGGCATCAAATACTACGATATAGCCCTGAGAATCTATATGGGTGCCGTGCTGAAGCGAGTACTGAAACGGGATCCAGCCATTACCCCTCCTTCTACCCAGACAGGCGTGGGCGACTGGGATGACCTCTCAGGACTCCTGCTGCCGGTAAGCGAGGAAGACCGCATCATCGCCGACCTGAAGGATGGCACCATAGAAACCATCCAGGAGCTCATCAACCGCTTCGAGGAGATTGATGCCAACTATCGCGAATATCAGTGGGCATGGACCTACAAGATGATCTGCGACTACTACTACATCTCCGAGATTACCCTGGAGGATGCCAACCGCATCCACGAGGACTACATCAAGGCACGCCGTTCCTGGATTGCGGAAATCAAGAAGGATGCCGAGAAGGAGTATGCCATGGGCGATGTGGAGGAAGAGGTTTACAGAAACTTCGTCAACAGTCTGGACCAGGAAGTGGATTACGAGAATTAATTCATAATGAAGAATTAACAATTTATAATTAGAAATGAAGATTAAGCATGTTTTGCTGGCAGCTGTTCTGATGGGCAGCATCAGCGCCACAGCTAAGGATTATCATTACACCACCGTACCAGGTGATGCCATGAAAACCCGCATCTACACCCTCGACAACGGTCTGACGGTGTATATGTCAGTTAACAAGGAAAAGCCTCGTCTGCAGGCTAATATCGCCGTCAAGACAGGTTCCAGAAACGACCCTGCCGAGACAACCGGTCTTGCCCACTATCTGGAGCACCTGATGTTCAAGGGAACCCAGAAGTTCGGCACCATCGACCACGCCAAGGAGAAGCCTTATCTCGACGAAATCACACGCCGATATGAGAGCTACCGCAAGCTGACCGACCCTGCACAGCGCAAGCAGGCTTACCACGAAATCGATTCGGTTTCGCAGCTGGCTGCCAAATACAACATCCCGAACGAGTACGACAAGCTGATGTCGAGCATCGGAAGCCAGGGCACCAACGCCTATACTTCCAACGACGTGACCTGCTATGTGGAGAACATCCCGAACAACGAGATTGAGAACTGGGCAAAGGTACAGAGCGACCGATTCCAAAACATGGTGATCCGCGGTTTCCATACCGAGCTGGAGGCTGTATACGAGGAGAAGAACATCTCTATGGCTAGCGACAACGACAAGGAGTTTGCTGCCCTCTGGAAGCTTCTCACCCCTACCCATCCTTACGGTACCCAGACCACCATCGGTGAGCAGGAACATCTCAAGAACCCTAGCATCATCAACATCCAGAACTACTTCCACCGCTACTATGTACCTAACAATGTGGCTATCTGTCTGGCAGGTGATTTCGACCCAGACCAGACCATTGCCATCATCGACAAATACTTCGGTTCATGGAAGAAGAGCGACAACCTCACCCGTCCTGAGTTCAGCCTGCAGCCGGACATTACTGCCGTCAAGGATACTGCCGTAGTGGGCAAGGAAGCTGAAAACATGATGCTCGCCTGGAAATTCAAGGGCGCCAACGACAAGGAGAGCGATGTGCTCGATGTCATCGAAGACATGCTTTCCAACGGTAAGGCTGGACTGATGGAGGTTGACCTGGAGCAGCAGATGAAGCTGGCTTCTGCCGGAGCCTTCGTCTACGGTCTGCACGACTATTCTGCCTTCATCCTTGCCGGTAATCCTAACAAGGGTCAGAAGCTGGAAGAGGTACGCAGCCTCATGCTCCAGGAGATGGCGAAGCTGCGCCGTGGAGAATTCGACAACGACCTCCTGCCTTCGGTCATCGCCAACAAGAAGCTGAACTTCTACAGAGGTCTCGACAGCAACGACAACCGTGCCAGCATCATGGTAGACGCCTTCATCAACGACGAGAAATGGGAAGACGTAGCCGGCAAGCTGGAGCGTCAGAGCAAGCTGACCAAGCAGGACATCGTGGATTTCGCCAACAAATATCTGCGCGACGACAACTTCATCTGCGTCTACAAGCAAATGGGCGAGGATACCACCCTGAAGAAGATTGAGAAGCCTGCCATCACTCCTATTCCGGCAAACCGCGAGTATGAGAGTGCTTTCGTCAAGGAAATCAAGAACGCCCAGGTGCCTGAAATCCAGCCTCAGTTCCTCGATTTCAAGAAGGATCTTACCGTAGGCAAGACCAGCAGGAAGCTGCCTCTCGTATACAAGCAGAACACCCAGGACGACCTCTTCAACCTCGTATTCCGCTACGAGTTCGGCGATGAGGATGATATCCGCTACAGCTATGCAGCCCAGTATCTCGACTATATCGGAACCGACAAGAAGAGCGTTTCTGCCATCAAGCAGGCTTTCTACAAGCTGGCTTGCAACTTCAGCATCGCCCAGAGTTCCAAGACTCTTCAGATCAGCCTCAACGGTCTGAACGAGAACCTTCCTGCAGCTCTCCGGCTGACGGAGGAAATCCTGCACCATGCCAAGGCAGACAAGACCTCATGGAACCAGTTCATCGACCTCATCGAGAAGCAACAGCAGGATGCCAAGACCAACCAGATGTCAAACTTCAGCTATCTCTGGGACTACAGCACCTACGGTGCCTACAACCCAACCCGCAACGCCATCAAGACCGCCGACCTGCGCAAGATGGATCCTCAGGAGCTCGTCAATCTTCTGGGTGGACTGAACAACATCGAGCATACCGTGGCTTACTACGGTCCTTACAGCGAGAAGCAGCTCAACGCCCTGCTCGCCAAGGAGCACAAGACAGCCAAGAAGCTTGCTGCCGTTCCTGAGGGCAAGGAGTACAAGATGGAAGAAATCAAGCAGAACGAGATTTATATCGCTCCTTACGATGCCAAGAACATCTATCTGCGTTCTTACCAGAACACCGGAAAGAAGAGCGATGTGAAGGACGGTGCCCTGATTTCTCTCTTCAATGAGTATTATGGTGGCGGCATGAATACCATCGTCTTCCAAGAGCTTCGTGAGACCCGCGGTCTGGCTTACAATGCCGGTGCAGCCTACTACACTCCAGTTCGCAAGGACGAGAAGGATTACTTCATGCGTCACATCATCACCCAGAATGACAAGATGATGGACTGCATCCACGTCTTCGATGAGATTACCGACAATCTCCCTCAAAACGAGGCTTCCTTCAATCTTGCCAAGCAGAACCTGATGAAGTCTATCCAGAGCCGTCGCGTTACCAAGGCTGGCGTCATCAACGCATACTTCAATGCCAAGCTGATGGGTATCGACTATGATGTAACCAAGCTCTATTACGAGCAGCTCCCTTCACTCACCCTGCAGGACATCACGAACTTCGAGAAGCAGAATATCGTAGGCAAGCCATACCGCATGGTGATCCTCGGTGATGAGAAGAATCTCGATATGAAGAGCCTGGAGAAGATTGCGCCAATCAAGCGTCTCTCTCAAGAGGAAATCTTCGGCTATTAAATAGGAAAAAGAATATATTGAATATTTCAACAGTTTAAAATAACAAAAAAACATTATGGCAAAAACTCCAGATTTTAAGTATGCTCCAATGTTCCAGATTGGAGAGGACAAGACAGAGTATCGCCTTATCTCTAAGGAAGGCGTAAGCACAGCAGAGTTCGAGGGTAAGACTATCCTCAAGGTTTCTAAGGAAGCTCTTACTTTGCTGGCACAGCAGGGTTTCCACGACGTAGAGTTCAAACTCCGTCGTGAGCACAATCTCCAGGTAGCTAAGATTCTCAGCGACCCAGAGGCTTCAGAGAACGACAAGTATGTAGCTCTCCAGTTCCTCCGTAATGCAGAGACTGCCGTTAAGGGCATCCTCCCATTCTGCCAGGATACAGGTACAGCTATCATCCACGGCGAGAAGGGTCAGCGCGTATGGACCGACTTCGAGGACGAAGAGGCTTTGAGCCTGGGTGTTTACAACACCTTTACACAGGACAACCTCCGCTATTCCCAGAACGCTCCTCTCAACATGTATGATGAGGTGAACACCCGTTGCAACCTGCCTGCCCAGATCGATATCGAGGCTACAGAGGGCGACGAGTACCGCTTCGTAATGGTAGCCAAGGGTGGTGGCTCTGCCAACAAGACTTACTTCTACCCTATGACCAAGGCTACTATCCAGAACGAGGGTACACTGCTCCCATTCCTTGTAGAAAAGATGAAGAGTCTGGGTACAGCTGCATGTCCTCCTTACCACATCGCATTCGTTATCGGTGGTACTTCTGCAGAGAAGAACCTCCTTACCGTGAAGTTGGCTTCCATCAAGTACTATGATGAGTTGCCTACAACAGGTGATGAGACGGGTCGTGCCTTCCGTGACATCGACTTGGAGAACAAGCTCCTCGAAGAGGCTCACAAGATTGGCTTGGGTGCACAGTTCGGCGGTAAGTATCTGGCTCACGATATCCGTGTCATCCGTCTGCCTCGTCACGGTGCAAGCTGCCCTATCGGTATGGGTGTAAGCTGCTCTGCCGACCGCAACATCAAGGCTAAGATCAACAAGGACGGTATCTGGTTGGAGAAGATGGACGAGAACCCAACAGAGCTGATTCCTGAGGAGCTCCGCAACCCAGGTGAGGGTACCAAGGGTATCGAGATTGACCTCGACAAGGGTATCGATGCAGTACGCGCTGAGTTGAGCAAGTATCCTGTAAGCACCCGTGTAAACCTGAAGGGTACCATCATCGTGGCTCGTGACATCGCTCACGCCAAGCTCAAGGCTCGCTTGGATGCTGGTGAGGAGATGCCAGAGTACTTCAAGAACCACCCTATCCTCTATGCTGGTCCAGCCAAGACTCCAGAGGGCTATCCATGTGGATCTATGGGACCTACCACAGCCAACCGTATGGACCCATACGTAGATGAGTTCCAGGATCACGGCGCCAGCCTGGTAATGATTGCCAAGGGTAACCGTGGTGATGTTGTTACAGAGGCCTGCAAGAAGCACGGTGGTTTCTACCTCGGAACTATCGGTGGTGTAGCTGCCGTTCTCTCTAAGAGTTCTATCAAGAGCATCGAGTGCGTAGAGTACCCTGAGCTCGGTATGGAGGCAATCTGGAAGATTACCGTAGAGGACTTCCCTGCATTCATCCTCGTAGATGACAAGGGCAACGACTTCTTCAAGCAGTTGAAGCCTTGGACTCCTTGCAAGGAATGCCAGAAGTAATGATACAGACATCTATAATATAAAAAAGCTCAGGGCCATTGGCCTTGAGCTTTTTTCTTTATCTGTATTTCTTTTAAAGGTCCTTTTACTTTTTTACCTTTAAATTATTCTTCACTGATAAACTGCTTTTTCATAATCCCATGTTTTCCTAAAAAAAATAGAGCTGCTATCTACTCTTCACAAGCAGATAGCAGCTTATCAATCAACATTAAACCTTTATATCAACTATTCACTAAAAACCAACAATTCAAACTAATACTTACTGCCCAAATGGGGAGCCTTACAATGTATATTCCTCAGGAATCTGAGGCATTGCACCATTCTGGGTACAAACGTATGCACTTACCTTAACGGCAAGCTCGTGTGCCTCCTGGATGCTCTTGCCCTTCAGGATGCTGGCACAGAAAGTACCGGTGAAGCTATCACCTGCACCTACGGTATCAGCCACCTCAACCTTTGGAGTCTCCTGGAATGACTTCACGCCTGGGGCAAAAACATAGCTGCCGTTCACACCGCAGGTCAATACGAGCATATCGAGATTGTACTTGCCGAGAATCAACCAGCACTTGTTCTCGATGTCCAAGCCAGGATAACCGAAGAGGCGGCCGATGGTAATCAACTCCTCATCATTGATCTTCAAAACATTGCAGCGCTTCAAGCTCTCGGTAATTACCTCTGGAGTATAGAAGTTCTGACGGAGATTGATATCGAAAATCTTCAGGCAATCCTCTGGAGTATGATCAAGGAATGTATAGATGGTCTTGCGGCTTACCTCACTGCGCTGAGCCAGAGAGCCCCAGCAAACAGCACCAGCATTGGCAGCAATCTCCTTGATATCATCAGTGAATGGGATGTTATCCCAAGCCACATTCTGCTTGATATCGTAAGTAGGAACACCCTCCTTATCGAGCTGCACCTGAACAGTGCCTGTAGGAAATTCTACCTCAGGCATCACATACTTGAGCTTCTTCTCATCGAGCAGGCGGAGAGCTGTTTCGCCCAGAACATCCTTGCCCACAGCACTGACGGCTACAGAATGCAAACCATGCTGACCAGCGTGGTAAGCGAAGTTGGCAGGAGCACCGCCGAGTTGAGAACCAGTAGGGAGAACGTCAAAGAGAATCTCACCCAAACCTACACAATATTTTGTATCTAAATTCTTTGTTTCCATAATTACACCTTATTATATATATACGTTATAAACGATAGTGAACGTTTTTTATTATGCTTGCAATGATAACTTGCAGATGATAACCTGCGGATTATAACTTGCGGATATAAGTGAAGAGATAAACTACACCTACTGCCATGACTGCCACGGCACCTACCTGACCGAATGTATCGCTGGCGAATCCCATGAACAATGGGAAGATGGTACCACCAAAGAGTCCCATGATCATCAATCCACTCACCTCATTCTTCTTATCAGGCAAAGCAAGCAACGCCTGAGAGAAAATCATGGAGAAGACGTTAGAGTTGCCGTATCCCACGAGGGCGATAGCGATATAGAGCATCGTCTTGCTCTCTCCTATCCACATGCCAATCATACTCAGAGCCATCATCACTACGCTGATAACGAAGAATGTGCGGGTCTTCATCATGCGGAGGAAGGCTGTACCGGTGAAACATCCGATGGTACGGAAAATAAAGTAGAGCGATGTAGCGAAGGCTGCCTCGTTCAGCGTCCATCCCAAGCGCTCCATCAGAATCTTAGGAGCAGTAGTGTTGGTACCTACATCGATGCCCACATGGCACATGATACCGATGAAGGAAAGCAGCACGATAGGTTTGCCGAGCAACTTGAAGCACTCACCAAAACCGGAAGCCTTACCCTCGTTCTTCTCTTCTTCGATAGGCGTACCAGCCAGGAAGAAGGTGGCTGCGATTCCGATAATCATATAGATTGGGAAGAGAACTCTCCAGCCCAAACCGAAGGTTGGAATGCTTGCCATGGCGCCCCACATAGCGATGTATGGAGCCAGGAAGGAAGCAATGGCCTTGACAAACTGCCCGAAGGTCAATGTGGATGCCAGGTTCTTACCTGATGTTACCACAGAAACCAGCGGGTTCAGGGAGGTCTGCATCAAGGCATTTCCGATGCCGAGCAAGGAGAATGACACGAGCATCATTTCGAAGTTTTCGCCAAAGATGGGCAAAAGGAGTGAGATAACGGTAACGAGCAAAGACAGGAGTACTGTCTTCTTTCTACCTATCTTATTCATCAGGATTCCCGTAGGAACCGAGAAGATGAGAAACCAGAAGAATACCAGGGATGGAAACAGATTGGCTGTCGAATCATTGAGGTTGAGATCTTCCTTTACGTAGTTGGAGGCGATACCTACCAAATCTACAAATCCCATGGCGAAGAAACAGAGCATCACCGGGATAATTGATAATTTTGATGATTTATTCATATTTGTTAGCGTTATTGTTTCTATTTTTGCTGGTGCAAAGGTAGCGATAAACGATACAATATATCATAAAATATCGTTCATCGGCTACCATTTATGTTGCACTGTTACATCAGTAACACTCTTAGAAACAATTATCTTATAGATTCAGTTCTTAACAGATGAGGTTACTTGATGTCGTAAATCTGATACTTACCCTTTCCCTTTACAGTAACCTTGTTGTAAGGCTTGCTTGGGAACACGAGATTGGTCATGGACATCTTGCC
>ENA-UERG01001959-UERG01001959.1-human-gut-metagenome-genome-assembly--contig:-NODE-1959-length-15694-cov-4.478197_pt1 | contig 15694 bp, 14 predicted proteins | sample MGYA00242954_ERZ507954 | MGnify/ENA primary metagenome ERZ507954 (study PRJEB26167, sample SAMN06115478) | human gut metagenome | host: Homo sapiens | place: China:Sichuan | collected 2015-01-21... | reverse complement strand
GTGGTGCTCCCCTACATTCAGGCAGATCCGGTGCTGTGCAAACTTCTTGAGGAGGCCGGAGCTTCGGCTGTGATGCCTCTTGCTGCTCCCATCGGCACCAACAAGGGCCTGGTGACACGCGATTTGCTTGAAATCATCATCGAACAGTCGCAGCTTCCCGTTGTGGTAGACGCCGGTCTCGGCGCTCCCTCACATGCTGCCGAGGCTATGGAAATGGGTGCTGATGCCGTGCTGGTGAACACCGCGATTGCCGTTTCCGGCGACCCCGTCATGATGGCTCAGGCATTCGCCGAGGCCGTACACGCCGGACGTCAGGCATTCCTGGCCGGACTCGGCGCAGTATCATCCAGCGCTCAGGCCACAAGCTCATTAACCGCATTCTTCAACGATTAAACGGCATTTTAGTATAATTGCAGTTAATAAAGTTAAATAAGTTAATAAAGTTAAGAGATTACCATATTTGCACTCATGTCAATGCCATTACCTTAACTTTTTGAACTTTATAAACTTTTTAAACTACTTAATATCATTCTATGAAAATCGAAAACATCGACGTCTCCTCCTACCCTAAGTCGGAGAAAATATACGTACAGGGATCACGCCCCGACATCCGCGTGGGCATGCGCAAGATCCATCAGTACCCCACAGTAAAGATAGAGAACGGCAAACGTGTGGAATATCCCAACGAGGATATCACGGTCTACGACACATCGGGTCCCTACACGGATCCGGAAATCAAGACCGACATCAACAAGGGCCTTCCCCGCGAGCGCATACAATGGGTGCTTGACCGTAACGACACAGAGGAACTTGACGACATCACCAGCCAGTACGGCCGCATGCGCCGCGACGACAGGAGCCTGGACGCCATCCGCTTCCCCGTCAGCCACAAGCCGCGTCGTGCCAAGGCAGGACACCGTGTCACACAGATGCACTATGCCCGCAAAGGCATCATCACTCCCGAAATGGAGTATGTGGCTATCCGCGAGAACCTTGACAACGAGGCCCGTGGCATCAGGAGCTACATCACGCCTGAATTCGTGCGTCAGGAAGTGGCCGCAGGCCGCGCCGTAATCTCCTCCAATATCAACCACCCGGAGGCCGAGCCTATGATCATAGGCCGTAAATTCAGCTGCAAGCTGAACACCAACATCGGTAACTCCGCCCTTTCGTCGGGAATCGAGGAGGAAGTGGCCAAAGCCGTATGGAGCTGCTATTGGGGCGGCGACACGCTGATGGACCTCAGCACCGGCGACAACATCCACGAGACGCGCGAATGGATTATCCGCAACTGTCCAGTGCCGATGGGCACCGTGCCTATCTATCAGGCTCTTGAGAAGGTGAACGGCGACGTCAGCAAACTGACATGGGAGATATACCGCGACACCCTCATTGAGCAGGCCGAGCAGGGCGTGGACTACTTCACCATTCATGCCGGAGTGCTTAAGGAGCATGCCGCACTGGTGGGCGAGCGCCTCACAGGCTGTGTGTCGCGCGGCGGTTCCATCATGACCCAGTGGTGTGTGCTGCACAATCAGGAAAGCTTCCTGTACGAACACTTCGACGAAATATGCGAGATTCTGAACAAGTACGATGTAGCCGTATCGCTCGGCGACGGCATGCGTCCCGGCTCCATCCACGACGCCAACGACCGCGCACAGTTCCTTGAGCTGGATGTGCTTGGCGAACTCTGCGCCAAGGCATGGGAACACGACGTGCAGGTGCTGATAGAAGGTCCCGGCCACGTGCCCATGCAGAAGATTCCCGAGAACATGGACCGCGAGATCAAGTCGTGTCACGAGGCTCCCTTCTATACGCTCGGCCCGCTTACCACCGACATAGCTCCGGCATACGACCATATCACATCGGCTATCGGAGCAGCCATCATCTCGGCGCTCGGAACGGCCATGATATGCTATGTGACGCCCAAGGAGCACCTGTCACTTCCCACGCTGTCGGATGTGCGAGAGGGCGTGGTGACTTACAAGATAGCCGCCCACGCCGCCGACATCGCCAAAGGATTCCCCGGTGCCACGGTTCGAGACGACGCACTCTCCAAGGCCCGTTACGACTTCCGCTGGAAAGACCAGTTCAACCTGAGCCTCGACCCGGAGCGTGCCAAGGAATATTACCTGCAGTCGCGCCGTGAGGCTCCCGATGCCAACGACCGTTTCTGCACCATGTGCGGCCCCAACTTCTGCGCCATGCGTATATCGCAGGACATCGCCGACAAATGCGAACAATAAAAGGATTATAAACAACTGAAAATGTCAGTAACGACAGATAAAGAAATCAATTCGTTCAAGGCTCCGAGCGACCCGACGCCCGATGCCATATTCGGTCATGGATTCGCCGATGTGGTCGTCGACTATGACTGGGACGATACGTTCCGCATGGTTCGCGAGGCTACGGACGCCGACGTGCGACGTGTGCTGGCCAAGGCCGCGCGTAACGTGAAGCAGCTGACACCGGAGGAATTCGCAGTGCTGATCTCCCCTGCTGCCGACGCGCACCTGGAGGAAATGGCGCAGCTGAGCCGTCATTTCACCCGTGAGCGGTTCGGCAACGTCGTGTCGCTGTATATCCCGATGTACGTCACCAATGCATGCACCAACAAGTGCGTGTATTGCGGTTTCAACTTCGATAACAAAATGCCCCGCACCATCCTGACCATGGAGCAGGTGGAGGCGGAATGCAGGGCAATCAAGAAGCTCGGTCCGTTCGAGAACATACTGATTGTCACCGGCGAATGGCCATCGAAATGCGGTGTAGATTATCTGGAGAACGTGCTTCAGGTATGCCGTCCCTATTTCCACAACATGACCATCGAGGTGATGCCGCTTCGTTCGTCGCAATACGAGCGCCTGACACACTCCGGCCTGAACGGCGTGGTCTGCTTTCAGGAGACATACCATAGGGAATCGTACAGGAAGTATCATCCCTGGGGCATGAAAAGCCACTACGAATGGCGTCTGAACGGGTATGACCGCATGGGCGACGCGGGAGTGCACAAGATAGGTCTCGGCGTATTGCTCGGTCTTGAGGACTGGCAGCCCGACGTAGTGATGATGGCGCGGCATCTGCGCTACCTTCAGAAGAAATATTGGCGTTCGCGCTATTCGGTCAATTTTCCGCGTATGCGTCCGTCCGAGAGCGGTTATCAGCCCAAGAGCATCATCTCCGACCGCGAATTGGTGAAGCTGACATGTGCGTTCCGAATCTTTGACCATGATGTGGACATCTCGTTCTCCACGCGCGAGGCACCGGAGTACCGTAATCATATCTTCCCGTTAGGTGTGACTTCGCTCAGTGCGGGAAGCAAGACGGAACCCGGAGGATATTGCAGCACGCCCGAGGCTCTGGAGCAGTTCGAAGTGTCGGACGAACGCACTCCGACCGAGGTAATCGAGGCTATCGCCGCCGGCGGATACCACCCTGTATGGAAGGACTGGGATTCCGTTTTTGATTGATTCCGGACACTGTTGAACCTATAGGGCGCCTCACTTGTTCTCACAGTGAGGCGCCTTGTTTTTGGGGCCTACGGTAATATGTTTTTTTCGATTAAATTTAAGAGGATATTATGAAATTCAGTCAACCACGTCTACCATACGCGGTAGACGCCCTGCAGCCGTACATATCTCGTAATACGATCGATTATCATTACGGCAAACATGAGAGCAACTATATCAACACTCTCAACGCTCTGATAGAAGGCACGGAATTCGAGAACATGTCTCTTGAAGACATAATCGTGAAAAGCGAGGGCAAGATCTTCAACAATGCCTCGCAGGCCTGGAACCACATATTCTATTTCTTCCAGTTCTCGCCCGAAGGTCTGAAGGAACCCACGGGCAAACTGCGCGAAAAGATAGACGCTACCTTCGGTTCGTTCGACGAGTTCAAGCGCCAGTTCGAGGAGAAGGGCGCCACCCTGTTCGGTTCCGGATGGGTATGGCTTTCCGCCGACAAAAACGGAGACCTCCACATCACTCAGAGTCCGAACGCCGGCAACCCCATGACCGAAGGATTACGTCCTATCCTGACGTTCGACGTATGGGAGCACGCCTACTACCTGGACTATCAGAACCGCCGCGCCGATTACCTGAAGCAGCTGTGGAACATCGTGGACTGGGACATCGTCTCCATGCGTTATGAATAACGCATAATTGAAAATACATAATAGATAATTTGAAGCGCGGGTTCAGTGAATCCGCGCTTCAAATTATCTATTATAGTTCACTAATTTACATAGTACGCTCTCACTTCGCCCACCGGCAGCTTGCCGACCAGATACAGCGGAATATGCCGGCTGTCGGTCGAAATCCAGGCATCGATGTCATCGCTCGACTTCGTGCCGCCCCCTGTAGTGAACTTGAACCTGATATGGAAAGCTTCGCGCGTCTGCTTGTTGCGGAGTTTTATTTTTTTGCGTCCTTCGCAACGGATTGTCACCGTCTCTGAGCGTGAGCCGGAAAAGACCGTTGCCTTATATACATAATGTTTTTCGGTCAACCGGTCATAATCCAGAGTCCGCAGATAATAAAATATCGAAAGCATGTCGAACACAGGACCTGTGCCGGTTATCTTATGCCGTTTAACAGTCGTCTTTCCGTTGCGGGTCTTATACTTGACGGTCTCACCCTTGGTGACTCCTCGAAACCTGGTATACGATATCTCCGTACGGTCGTGATGGTCCTTCTCGTGCGTGATTTTGGTATATGATACGGGCGAAAGATCCGCCTTATTTATGGTGCCCAACAGTGTGTCGCGCGTCATATAAATCTTGTCGGCCCAGGGGCGCGTCTTGCCCGCAAGCATCAGGTCATAGTGTTGCCCGCGCTGACGCAGCGACAAAGTCGCATCGCCCGCATCCTTATGTATCAGTCCCCACTTATAGCTGATTACATAATGCAGCGTCTCGTTGTGGAAAGTCACGGCCAGACATTGCACACTTATTATTATAGATATAAATACAAACAGAATTCTTCTTATCATAATACCATGTCATTCACATTACATATTAGAATAACAAACAAACTTCAGGTTTAACCCAAATTCCCTCTGAACTCGTCACTCGTCACTAATCATGGTGATACGGTTCTCCCCTCAGTATGGTCATGGCGCGGTACATCTGTTCCGCAAAGAACAGGCGTATCATCTCGTGGTTGAAGGTCATCTTTGACATCGACACCTTACCGTCGGCTCTGTCATATACAGCCTGACTGAATCCGTATGGGCCGCCGATAACAAACACTATGCGCTTGCGGCCTGAAGCCATCTGCTTCTCCATCCACACCGCAAATTCGCGCGAGGTGAATTCCTTGCCGCGTTCATCCAATAGTATAACCATGTCCGACGGCTGCAGCTTGGCAAGTATGACCTCGCCCTCCAATTCCTTCTGACGCGCCTCGGCCAATTGTCCCGCTCCCTTGACGTCGCGCAGCCATTCCGTCCGGAACGTCATGTAACGCCGTAACCGTCCCTCATATTCCTTGATGCCTTCGTCAACAAACTTTATATTGGTCTTTCCTATCGCAAGAAGCACTACTTCCATATAATGAGCATGTTTTGAAATTAAAACTTCTTAAAATGTCCTTAACATAATTTTGCTAAAAGCTGTCTAAACCTTTGGGCATAAACCGCGGTCTATAATTACGAAACGTAAAAAAATGGGAAATATGAAGAAATCAATGATTGGAATTGCATGTATGCTGGGATTCGGCATCGCATCCGCATACGCACAGACCGCCACCACTTGTGGCGCATCCGCAAATTGCGCACCTCAGAACTGCGCACAGGTAAACTGTAAGCAGACCAACTGTTCGCAAACTGACTGCGCACAGATTCCCTGCAACCGTCAGTATAAAGGACGACCCGCACAGTGCAACGGCTTCAGCTGCTTCAACGGACTGAACCTCACTGACACCCAGAAGCAGCAGCTTCAGGCACTCTGCAAGAATTATGGCGACAAGCGTAAGGCTCTGCGTCAGGACAACAGGCAGAACAAACAGCGCAACGACTCCCTTAGGAAGGACATGCGCAACAAGGCACAGGACCTGAAGCGTCAGCAGCTTGCCGACATCAAGAAGATCCTGACTCCCGAGCAGTACACCCGGTTCCTGGAGCAGAACTACATCAACAAAGGCCCGAAGCACGCCGCACGTGGCAACTTCAAGCACCACAAGTTCAGAAAGGATGAAAAGTTCGGAAAGAGATTCAACATTGAAGGCAGTAAGATAGCCAAGGCTGATAAAAATGCCAAGAAGGCAGACAAGCGCGACCGCCGCTAATCATCCTGACAATACATCTACAAAAAGGCGATATGCACCGATTCATGTGTGCTTATCGCCTTTTTTGTATCAGTATTCACGTATGCTTATCGCCTTTTTTGTATCAGTATTCACGTGTGCTTGTCGCCTTTTTGTTTCAGTATGGAGCTTTAGCGACAAAAGTGCAGTATCACCAGCGGGTCCGATACACATCACTTGATTCCTCGCACGTATGGCTGCCCACCACCTTCCGGTCAAGCTCAGTGTGTTCTACCTCTGTCTCCTCCTCTACGTGACCGCAATGGCTACACTTATAGTATTTACGGTAATGGTCCAGACGATAAGTCACTTCATAATCAATGTACAGATAATTGTTGAAATCCTGTGCTTTAGTATGCACGTCTTGCTTTGAGACCTCTGTCTTCTTATGACCGTCACGATATGTAGTGGTAGTGGTAACCTCAGTCCATGCTTTCCATTTTTCGGTACGTTTACCTAAGAGTTTGTCGCGCACAATGTCTACACCCTTCTTTATTTCGTCATACTCAAAATCGCGGTGGTCGAACCGGATTGTATACAGATGGTGGCACTTAGGACAGCGCACATGCGGATATTGACACAACGGGCTTGATGCCAGTAGCGAGCAATACCATGCAATCATCACTATCAGCACTGACCAAAACGGGAACATGCCCCATGCCATCATAATAACGCACCAAATACAAGCACTGTTGACTGCCACAAAAGCCATCGAAATCTTCAGCCACCTGTCAGACAGGAAAGCGAACACCGGCGGAAACTTCACCAGCCAGCCCATCAGCAGTACGGGTAATGCCGGGGTCATGAACATCCACAGGAATACCATCAACAGCCATATCGGTATCAGGCACAGCACGCCTACACGTTTCCATCCCGATATGGTGGGATCGGTTATCGCATCGTATCGGGATTCGCGTACGACTCTCGACGTAAACGGCCAGTCAATTATATTGGAAGCCAACGGTATATGTTTCAGCCATGAAGCGGCACGTGTAGTCCATTCGCTGAAAGCGACCGATGAAACTATCGAGTCAGTCCCGAAGGCAACGGTAGGCCGCAGCATCACTCCGGTAGTGGGATCAAACACTTTCCATGAATAACTTGCCATCATGCCTTGCGGCATGCTACGCACCAGTATAGGAGAGCCAAACGACTCATTGATCTCTGCGAAGCTCTTTCCCTTGGTTTTTGCTTCGAATTTCTTTTGCGAACACACACCTGCCACACCGTCGCGATTGTACGCGTAGTCATCCCAGTCTTTCAGAACTGGTACGAAATCCTTTGTGGAACGATCATCCTCCTCGCCGGCACTGTTCCTGAATACATATTTTGATGTGGCTCCGCTACCCGTACCGCAGATTGTTACGGTATCTCCTTCGAATTTGCCCTTGGTCACAACCTGGCGGATTTGAGGCAACTGAGCGGCATCTACCCATCCTCGTTCACCATTATCCGTCTGCACCAGCCATTTCTGACCGAAAGATGATCGGTCTATACCCAGTATACGGATGCTGTCGCCTGCAGGAAGGGTCTGTTTCAACGTATCCTTGTCGAATCGTTGCGTCATTACGGCCTGTTGATCCAGCTTTATCATGGGTCCGTCTGTCTTTAGACGGTACGATGCCGAATCACAGAATATGCAGCCTATAGCCAAAGCTATTACTATGATCCAGCCAAGACAGGCACGTGGCGAATTGGAGGTTTCGAAAAAGATGCTTCTGATGCTCATGGTATATAAGTTATTGTGGGCCAAAGTTAATCAAAAAGGAGCAAACCAAGGTGTAACTATTCGTAAATCCCGGTAACAATTCGTAAAAAATGATTCACAAACCGTATGAATCAGCATTATCACAACATATTCGAGCTAATGTTGTTATATATGATAGATGATAATGGATTTCTATAAGAAGTCAAAGACAGAAATTAATATGGAAAAATTTAATGAGATTATCGCATCCGACAAACCGGTGCTGGTGGATTTCTATGCCACATGGTGCGGTCCCTGCAAGATGATGCATCCGGTGCTTGAGGATGTTGCAAAGAATGTAGGCGACAATGCCCGGGTCATAAAGATTGATATCGATAAGAACGAAGAACTGTCCCGCGTATATCAGGTGCGCTCGGTACCGACGCTCATGATATTCAAAAACGGCGAGCTGAAATGGCGCACATCGGGCGTAACTCCCGCCGCAACTCTGGAGGAGGAACTGAAAAAGTATTATTGATTGACGTATCGACGCTTAATGTTGCGTCATCAGGATTTATCGGACATGTCGGAAGGATCCTTTCCGGCATGTTCCTTTTTATGTCTCTCGCCTTTATATTCCAACGGGCGGAACAGACGTGCGAGACGCGGCACGAACGATATACATACCAGCATGGCCATCACTGCCACATATATCAGCGACCAGTTTATCAAAGTACGCTTGCCGTCATACGGAAGTAAGTCAACCTCTGCGTTGACGTTATTGCCGGCTTCAGCAGCTGCAAACTCGTCCTCGTTGATGGAATAAAGACTCGTTTTCCACTTGATGACTCCATCCTTCAGATACACGACAGCCGGATTGCCGCGGGCCAGTTCCTTGATGGCTGTATCGTCGGCGGTATATATGTCGTAACCCGGCATGCTCATATCCTCCCACTCGGCTATGTCGCCGGTATGGGCCGCAACAATAGCTACAAAACGGATATCCTTTGCCGTAGCCCAGTCGTGAAGCATGTTGATCTTATAGGTGGTGGATGCCGATATCCGGTCCAACGACGGGATCAGCAACAGCAATTCCTTACCTTCGCCATCTATGGCCTCGGATGTGACTTCTTCGTTGCCATCCCGGTCCATCACACTGAAATCGTGGCCTTTCGCCTTGTTGTTTCTTTCTCCGTCGGGAAATATCTCCTTGCGGCTTACGAATGTCCAGCCCGAATCATCGGCAGGCACTTCCCCTGCAGTGAAGTCCTTTGTGACTCCGTCCTTTGAGTACGTGAACAGAAACGTCGTGTCCTCGCTGTCTTCGTTCTGCTCAACCTCGGCTCCCAGATCGGTACCGACTGCAAAAGGCCGGAAATCAAGCATGGGCTGTATATTATATCCGTACCAGCAGATACAGATCATATACAGCACCGTGGCCACGAAAGCCATCCACTGGAAAGCCGGCGTTATGATACACGGGACCCGACGGTTGAACTTAATAAGCCATATAATGAGGCCGGAAATCGCCACATTCTTCCAGAAAGTGGCCCAATTGGATATTACCAGTGCATCGCCGAAGCATCCGCAATCCGCCACAGGATCGGCTATCGCTATCCACAGCGTCAGCGGCAGCATCACGCACATGAACAGCAATGCCAACATCGGTGCCGACTTTCGGTAGCATCCGAATATCAGATATATGCCAATCAGAAACTCAAGCGCGCAGAGTCCGAACACCCCGGCCAATATAAGACTGTCGTACAGGGGCATTCCCAAAGCCACAAGATATTCGTCCATCTTGTAGACAGTACCCCAGGGGTCTATTCCCTTGACGAAACCCGAGAATACGAACACGCTTCCGGTGACAATCCTGCACAGCCATGTCACCAGAGCAATCAGCGTATGCCTGTGTGTATTATTTTTTGAGCTTGATGAGGGCGAAGATTGCATAATTGATTATATCCATATAGTTGGCGTCGATACCTTCGCTGATGATGGTACGGCCGTCATTGCCCTCTATCTCCTTGGTCCGCATCAGTTTCTGGAGGATAATATCGGTGAAACTGCTGACCCTCATGTTGCGCCAGGCCTCGTCGTAATCATGATTCTTGTTCGTCATCAGCGACGTGGCGCGCTCTATTTCCCTGTCATAGAGTCGCAGCGCCTCCTCGGCTGGTATGGGATCGCCGCTGCCGAGTTCCATCTGAATCAGCGCAATGGCGCAATAATTCACGATTCCTATGAACTCCGGGACAATCCCTTCGTGCACCGCGGCGTTACTCTCCCCTTTCTCCTCAAGCGAGCGTATGCGCCGTGCCTTGATGTATATCTGATCCGTCAGACTCATCGGCCGCATCACACGCCATGAAGTGCCGTAATCCTGAAGTTTCTTACCGAATATATCGCGACATACGGATATTGCCTCACTAAATTCCTTTGCTGTGTCAGACATAAGGTCAGAATTTTTTACCGAATACTATGGCGCAGAATGTATTGAACAGAATCCTTAAGTCGAACCAAAAAGACCCATGCTCCAGATAGTACAGGTCATACTCCAGGCGCTTCAGCATCTTCTCCATCGTGTCGGTGTAACCGTTATATAAAGTCGCGTACGAAGTGGCCCCCGGACGTATCTGGTACAACAGCTCGTACCGGTTGTCATGACGCATGATCTGGTCGATGAAGAATTTCCGCTCGGGCCTGTATCCTATGAAAGCCATGTCTCCTTTCAGGATATTATACAGCTGAGGGATTTCATCAAGATGGTGATTGCGTATGAATCGTCCCACCCTGGTCAGACGCGCGTCAATCTCGCCGTTGGAGCAACTGAGCTGAGGTCCCAATGCTTCTGCGTCTACACGCATGGTGCGGAATTTATATATATAGAATGGCTTGCCGTAACGACCTATGCGCTCCTGTTTGAAAATGACCGGACCGCCGTCCTGTAGTTTCACTGCCAAAGCGCAAATGGCGCATATAGGAGAGGATGCAATCAAAGCCAAAGCCGACAGAACCATGTCACAACCACGCTTCACGCTACGCGACACCCACGACCTATGCGCCTTTACGGCCGGTTCTTCCGGTCGCTCCGGTGTTCTCAGTTTCTCCGGCGTGCTTATGACTGTTGCGTGGGGTTGTTTGCTATGTATCAATGTTTTCAACGCTCCTGTATTCATTGGTCTGCCGTCTTCCGAACCGTGTTCCTTGTCAATGGTCATATCGACGGCTATATAATTAACGCTTTTTTGTCCGTTATGTTATATTTTGCCACGAGTTAATGCTTGTCATTTCATTCTGAACCAATATCCCAACGATATGGAGAGAGCCATCGGGTTGGACGATTTGAAGTGGTCAGTACGACCGGCAGGCAATACATTGGCGATTCCGAAGTAATACCGGGCCTCAAGATAGATGGAATGCCTGCGGGTGATGCCCAGTTCGCCTCCAAGTCCTCCGGATATGCCGAAATCTACGGCACCCTTGGTGGGATAGCCGTATTGCTGCGAAGTATGTACGGGGAAATCCGGTACTGAACCGACATTCGAGTAATCGAAATTAGACTTCACCGAATCTCCGGTTTTGAAACTTACCGACGGCCCCAGGTTGATAAAGAACTTATGCCGGCGACCGAAATAGATGTGCGACATGAAAGGTATCTGCACATAATTGATGGTGCGTGAATATGAAAAGGGAGCCTCATCGAAATTCTCGGCCCATCCGCGCTGCTCGAAGTTTGCCTCTATTATGAATCCGAAGTGTTTCTCCTCAGTGTACCGGAAATTAATGCCGGCATTGGCACCGGGCAGGAATTTCTGACGTATGCTCGGCGAGAACATCACCTGCGACAGATTGACGCCGCCATGCACGCCAAGCGACATCTGTGCCTCGTAATGAGTCTGCCCTATTCCGGGTGCCACCGACAGCATGGCCATGAGCATCATCAATATATGCTTCTTCATTTCACCACAGTTTTTTCGATTGAATCGTAGGGCGTGAACCGTACCATGAACACCGCGCGGTTCATTATACCGCTCCAGTTACTGGGACGTTCCAGCTCGAATTCACTCTGTACCATTCCGTCAGGACGTCCCATGGCGTTTATGTCGCCTTTGCTGTCGCTGAGTCCCTGGAGAAAATACAGAGCCGTGTCATAACCGATACCCGAATACACGGGGAAGGTGTTGGGAACGGCCGCATTGAACAGCTGACGGTAATGCAGACTGAACTCCGAGTTGTTCCGTTCGCTCTTGCTCATATAGAAACGGGCGGGTATCTGGACGTCTGCATTATGGAATTTTTCGGATAAAGCCTCGTCATACACAATCCAGTTCGGACGGCCTATTACCGTCACCTCAGCCTCGGGTGTTTTGGTCTTGGCATCGTTGACGGCATCGAGGAATTCCACCACATCGGCCTTCTTGGTCGGGAAACTGTACAGCAGATACTTTCCCTTGGCGTTGAGAGGTAACGAACGCAGGTCTTCCACCGAGCGCGAACGTACGCGGGAAGGATCCCAGATACTCTGCAGCGACTCGGCCAACGCATCGTTAGGATCTTTCTCTCCTGTAAATACGAGCGAGTATGAACCATACTTCTGGAATATCCAGTTGGCCACTTCCTAGTTGAAATAGTCAGGAGTGGTGATAAGCTGCACCATATACGGATTTGACTGGAAGTCCACGTTCTTCACGTCCAGTGTGTTGATGACAGGCACCCGGGTGTCGTTGCCATATCTGGCAAGCCATTCCGGGAAGTCGGTCTCGGCGGTGCTCATCACGATTGTGGGATTGAATGTGTCAAGCTCGCCCAAAACACTTTCGGAGTTATTGCCTTCCAGCATCTTCAGTGTTATTTTCGAGCCGCTGTTTTTCAGCTTATCGACGGCCATCAGCACACCGCGCATTATCTCGCGGTCACGGCGTGACGTCTGACTGCCTGACACCACTGCAAAGCGTATCTGGTTATATCCCGTGCTGTCGTTGATACCGTTTATATCCTGATATATTTCCTGAATCTCGCGCGTATCCTCGTCAACTACCTGACGCGACACCTCCTCGCTTTCTATTACGGGAATGCCTATGTAAATGTTTTTCTTCAGCTCCACGCCGCTGTTTGCCTCACGAAGCACATCGGCAGGGATGCCATATTTCCGCGCTATCGAATTCCAGGTTTCCTCTTTTTTAACTTTATGTTCACGAAACCCTTTCAACACATCCTCGCGGACAGTTTCCGTAGTCATCACTATTCCGGTTCCGGAAGCGGGTATGCGGATAGTCTCGCCGGCGCGGAAGTTGCGTTCCGACACGCCGGGATTGCTCTTTAACAGAGCTTCGACCGACACATTATATTTCTTGCCGATGCCGTAAAGAGTCTCGCCGGACTGTATTTTGTGATAGCTGACATCACTGCTGCCGCCGGCACTTGTCGTTTCAGGGTCGCTGATCACCAGGAGGTCTCCGGCTTTGATGTAATCGCCGGCGCCGGGATTCAGCATTTGCAGTTCCTTAGCGGTCATTCCATACATACGGGCAATTGAGCTTAGCGTCTCGCCACGCTCTATGCGGTGCGTCACACCATCCTTGCCTGCTGTCGTAGTATTATTGTTCGAGTCCTCTTTCTGTACCGTTTCCTCGGAATCGCATGGGTAATACAGCATCGAGCCTTTCTGCAATGTAGTCATCTCGCCCGGATTTGACTGCTGGATTATCTTTTCGTCCCATCCGAACTGGCGCGCGACGCCATACATTGTGTCGCCCTTTTTAACCTGATATTTGTAATAGGGCTTGCCCATTACTGTCACTTTGCTCAATGTTGATGACATTGCCGACGCTGTCACCAACATAAGTATAGCAGTAAGAATGGTCAGTTTCTTCATGTTCTCTTAATTTGCAGGAGTGGTAGTGGCATTGCGGTTCTTATACCCCACTACATTGATGTCACCTCCTTTTTTATATTTTTTTCCATCCGATCCCTTGGCTTCTATCACATAATAATAAACGCCGGGACCGACGGTCTTGCCTTTGTATTTTCCGTCCCACCCTTGACTGGGATCGCTGAAATGGTATATTCTGTTGCCGTATCGGTCGAAAATGGTGCACTTGAAATCAAGCAGCGACCTGTAAGCCACCTTCCATACGTCGTTCACGCCGTCGTCATTGGGCGTAAAGGCGTTGGGTATACGCAGTTCGGATGCTCCTATCGAGACAGTATACGTATCTCCGTACACCTCGCACGATCCGTCGGCGTTACTGCCTATGTAACGCACGTAATACGTGCCTTTGTCCTCGAACGAATATTCCACCTCGCGTTCGTTCCAACGGTAATCTATTGTCTGGAATTCCGGATCGGCCGACATCTGCCATTCATCGTGTATTACGGCTTCCGTAACGTATGCCGTGAACACAATTACTGCCGGTGCGGAACCTCCGAGACCACCATCCGCCGTGCTGCCGTTGACAACATTCGAAGGGTCGCTGTCTTCAGACTCCTCAGGGATGTTGGTCTGTACGGCGGTAGTCTGCGCCGAGATGCCGTTGGGATAAAGTGTTGACGACTCAGCGGTCTTAACCATTCCCCATTCCTCTAAGAAACGGTCGCCGCGGACCGTAACAGTGGTGGAACAATACAAAGGAGTAGTCAGCGTGACGGGATTGGTCAGGAATTCAAGATTCTTGGCGACATGCTCGGTGACATATTCGGTCGCGGTATCGTCCCATGTCCACGTGTCATAACCCACCTCTATGTCACGGCCGAGTGTGGCACGGCGTCCGTCAATGGTGAAGTAATGTATGGCCGGCCCATTACCGCTCACCGCAAGATTGGTGGATGTACAGTCCTGTGTGTCCGCGAGTTCCACGGACGAGACCGAAAACGGCTGTATGGCATAATTCACAAGCCATACACAGGTGTTGCGGCCGTTTTCAGTAAAGATATAACCCATCTCCCCTTCCGGATGGTCTATAATGGCCGTATTGCCGTCCCAATGAAACTGAACAGGCTCGGCATATCCACCTCCGAGAGTGCTGTATCTGCTGACAGCCAAGTCGTTCGATGCGCCTTCAAGCCGCATCTGGGTCAGTTCAGAAGCATCGTATGCCACATATATGCGATCAAGACCGGTATTTTTCGGAGCCTCGACTTCGATGACTTTATTACTCTGTCCCCGGAACTGAACGGTCGCACCTCCTGCCTGTGACATTGCTGCCACCGACATGCACAAGGCAATCATCGCGCCTAATGTCCGGCTGTTGATATTCATAGTTCCGAATCTTATTCTATATTAAAAAACGATGCAGCACGCCTAATAGTGTATCATCAGAACTTGCTTGCACGGTAATATAGTCCCAGTCCAATCAACAGATAAACCACATTGGGAATTTCCATTGCTATGAATGGTGTGGTCATACCCGAAATCGCAAACTGGCTTGTCAGGGATGAGAAAAGTATATAGCTGAAACTCAGGGCAAGCCCCACTCCGATGTTGATACCCATACCGCCCTTTACCTTTTTAGCCGACAGCGACAATCCGATAAGGGTAAGTATAAATGCCGCTGCGGTCGACGCATAGCGACGTTCCTTCTCTATCTCGAAACTCTCTATATTTGCCACTCCGCGTTTCTTCTGCTTTTCGATAAACTCGGTAAGCTGAGGTGTGGTCAGGGTTTCCTGGTCGTTGGCCTGAATCAGAAAGTCGCGC
>ENA-UERG01001949-UERG01001949.1-human-gut-metagenome-genome-assembly--contig:-NODE-1949-length-15759-cov-29.102028_pt1 | contig 15759 bp, 15 predicted proteins | sample MGYA00242954_ERZ507954 | MGnify/ENA primary metagenome ERZ507954 (study PRJEB26167, sample SAMN06115478) | human gut metagenome | host: Homo sapiens | place: China:Sichuan | collected 2015-01-21... | reverse complement strand
TCTTGGGGCCGCGTAAGCGATCCACACGAGGTTGTATCTCTCGACCAGAAGATCAACGTTGTTATCCTCGACTTCGATGAGGAGAAGAAGCGTATCGCTCTCGGTTTGAAGCAGCTCACTCCACATCCATGGGATGCACTTGATCCAAACCTCAAGGTAGGTGATCACGTGAAGGGTAAGGTAGTGGTTATGGCAGACTACGGTGCATTCGTTGAGATTGCTCCAGGTGTAGAGGGCTTGATCCACGTTTCTGAGATGTCTTGGAGCCAGCACCTCCGTTCAGCTAACGACTTCATGAAGGTTGGCGACGACGTAGAGGCTGTTATCCTGACTCTCGACCGCGCTGAGCGTAAGATGAGCCTCGGTATCAAGCAGCTCAAGGCTGATCCATGGGAGTGCATCGAGACTAAGTTCCCTATCGGCAGCAAGCACGTTGCTAAGGTTCGCAACTTCACTAACTTCGGTATCTTCGTAGAGCTCGAGGAGGGTGTTGATGGCTTGATCCACATCTCTGACCTCTCTTGGACTAAGAAGATTAAGCACCCATCTGAGTTCACATCTGTAGGTGCTACTATCGACGTAGTAGTTCTCGAGATCGACAAGGAGAACCGCCGCTTGAGCCTCGGCCACAAGCAGTTGGAGAAGAACCCATGGGATGAGTATGAGACAATCTACACTCCAGGTTCTGTACACAAGGGTACCATCGTTGAGATGATGGATAAGGGTGCTGTAGTTGCTCTCGCAGAGGGTGGCGAAGGCTTCGCTACTCCAAAGCACCTCACTAAGGAGGACGGCTCAATGGCTAAGAAGGGCGAGGAGCTCGACTTCAAGGTAATCGAGTTCGTTAAGGAGACAAAGCGTATCATCCTTTCTCACTCTCGTACATTTGAGGAGGGCAAGGACGAGCCAATCGCTAAGCCAGCTCACAAGCGTGGTGGTAACGGTGGTCGCAAGAACGAGACTCCAGCTATCAACAACGTAGCTGCTGGTACTTCACTCGGCGACATCGATGCTCTTGCTAAGTTGAAGGCTCAGATGGAGGGCAAGGCTTAATCTCCTGGAGATAAAGCATTTGCTATTCATTAGCTAAATAAAAATTTTAAGGGGACTGAAATTTCAGAAATGAGATTTCAGTCCCCTTTTTTATGTGTGGGTGGGAAAATGTGGATGGCAGAGGGAAGAATTGTCTTTTTTAAAAGTTCTTTATTTTTTCAAGAAACCGTACTCGTACACCTTAGGCTCTATCTTCTGTGCAAGAACCTTCAGTCTTTGGCGAAGTTCTGCCATAAGCTGATTGTAATGTTCGTCTTGGCTGCCTGTGTTCATTTTGCCCTTGTCGTTCACACCTTGGAAATGTAGGCGAATGTCGTAGAGGGCTGCGTCGGCGATGGCTTCGGGCTGTTCGTGATAATATCTCCACAGAGCCTTTCCTGCCTCCATCACGGCTTGTGCCTCTGGGCTGAATGCGATAGGAGTATTAGGCTGCTGGGGAGCAATGGCAGTAGCGGTGCTGGCTTGACAAGATGAGCTTGTTCCATTTTGCCCCCCCATAATTGGGGTATCGCCAAACAGACTTTGCTGTACTGGCTGTGTTTTCTTTTGCCCAGTCTTGCCCTTGCCTCGGATATAGTCACTCATGAAATGGCTCTTGAAGGCTTCTTTGGCATCCACTTCTTGCTCAGTGAATGGGATCCAATGGTTAGTGCCCTGTACAGCCTGTATGTTGTTATTGAACAATGTATAGGCAAGGCAGTCGCTCTGAAACTCCAAGTCGGTCTTCCATCCATCATTAGGATACAAGAACTGGTCTCGGTCGTTGAGCCAAGTGGCTTCTATAGAGTGGCAAACTGCGATGTAAATCGTGCATTCTTTTACATTGTAGTCTGTAACCCAACTACCACGTGGTGATTTCATTTGAGCTTTGTCGTTCATGATGAAATTATAGTTCACATTTGAAAAATCATGTGAGCGACATGACATGAATCCGATTTTCATTTCGTTGGGCTTGTTGCGCGTCTCGATAATCCAGTCGTTGATAGATGGCATCCCATCAAAAGGAGCCAAAGTCTTCTTGCCGATAAATTCTCCCTTTCTGTTGTAAACATCCGTAATGGTCTCTGTGAAGACATCGTAATCGTCCAAATGCCAAATGAAGAATCCTATAGGGAATTTTCCCTTTACATTATCAAATGTATCGGCTGGAACAATAAAATTTCGACCGAGCTTCGCTCGGAACGTTTTTCGGAAATCACGGAAGTTGGGTGCTTGCGCAATTTTCAACTTTGAAAATTGCGCAAGCACCGCTGTAGGGATTTCATCATATATTCTGATGATGAACTGAGCAAATAATTCTCGCCCTGCGATTCCTATCTTATCTAAGTATTTCTTGTATGTCAGATGCTTTACTGCCACATTGGTTTTCTGCATACCGCCTCCAGCTGCAATAACCTTTCTGTTTCCTGCCTCCGCATACGGCGGATTGATATAAATGACGAGTTTCTTGCGCTTCTCCTCGTCTTTCAATATCTCGATGAGCGACTCTGGGAGTTTGCTCTCCTCTGGCTTGTCGAGGTTGAAAGGATCGTTGAGGAAGTCGAACTGGAATACATGGCTGTCGAGCAAGTTACTGCCGCCGTGCTCCCCACGCAAAGCCTTGTTCATCGTGGCGATGCGGGTGTGCATCACCTCCACATCTGCCTTGTCGAGGGTAGATGCGTAGATGTTGTACTTGTTGGTCAAGCCTGCCAGCAAGTTACCCGTGCCAGCACAGCAATCCCAGATATAGTATTCCTCCTGCCAGTTCTCGCCAAGTTCTCTTGCGAGGTATTCCTGCGATAGCTCCACCCACTGCGGAGGAGTGAAGAATGAGCCTTTGCGCTCCCTTACGTCCTGTGGCACGAGCAAGTCTCGGCGTTCCACCATCTTGTCCCAGTATTTGCGACGAGGTGGACGCTTGTATCGGTTCCAAAATTGAGTGTGCGCATTCTGGTTGTCGAGGAATACGGCTTGGGTATAGTTTTCCAGCCCAGTGTCGTTCACACAGCGGTCGAGCACGTAGTGGTCTGACTTCAGAAGCACGAAGAGTTTTTCCTTGAGTGTGGTGTTGTTGGCAGAGAGTAGGTCAGCGAGGTAGAAGTCGGCATCGATGATGCCAGCCTCCTTCAGCTTGTCCCAGTCACCGTTGATGGTTGGTTTCACCTCGGCGCACCATTTGCGGTAAATGTGGGTAAAGTTGTTGATAGTTACCTGTATCTGCTTCACGCCGTCCTGTCCCATGCGGAAATTTCGCTTGATAAACTGGCGCAGTTCCTTCTCGTCGGTGGCGTAGCGGAAGAGCACCAGTTGCTTTTTCATCAACGAGGAGAGTAGCCCAAGGAGTTGCTGGAACTCCTTCGACTGGTGGTCGGATGGGGGTGACGTTCCAGTTGAAGTCGTTCTGGGAGAACACATCCATCACCTCATGGTATGGCACGAAGGCTATCTTCTCGGCGTCGAACGCACCGAGAAAGGCAGGTGGCAGCTTGTCCTCGTAAGTGCGGGCCTTACCGATGGTGAGGATGAGTTGTATGAACGATTCCATTATGTCGTACGATGTGCCCTTCTTGGCTTCCGCCCAGAGCAGGTATTCGGTTTCGAAGAGTTGCGGACCGTGCGTAGGCACAGCCACGGCAAAGTATATATTGCCGATAACTGGCGTGGAGTCATAGGTGGCGAACCAGTCTGCCGCCACCTTGTTCTTCAGTTCCGCCTCCTGTATGTTGCCATAAAATGATGTTGCCATGATGTGATGATGTGTTATTGTCTGTATATTTTGCTTTATTTCTCGGGTCTTGTCGTGATGCCCTCAAGAATCTCGCTTAGCTATGTAGTTGACTGCTGCCATGAGGGTATGAATGATAACCCCCAGCCTCATTTTTATATTCTGTCTGCAGCTGCACGTATGCGGTTTGCCACCTCGCATAATGCGCCACGAAGCATAGTCTTTTCCTCTTCGGTGAAACCTCCCACTCCACCATTTCCATCGATGCCATCGAGCTTGTAATAAAGCCATGATGCCGACTTGCCGAAATATGTATGTGCTATCTCTCGCCACGACACGAGCATCTGAATATCCTGGATACGCTGCTTTACAGCACTATCCTTGGTCTGATCATCGTTTTGTTTAATAATTTTCATATCAAAAATTGCTTAAATGAAGTCTCCGGCACGGAATCGTGCCGGGGACTGGGATATGTGAATAGTTAACTCTATGTCAACTGCAAAGAGCTAATGCGTTGTCCAATCTCCTGAACGGCACGATTGAAAATATCTTTCTGCTCGGAATTGAGCGTGTAAACATGACCGCGAACCTCTGAGCCATTGAGACGCTGAGAGAGCCATGCAGCGCTTTTTCCGAAGTATTCCTGTGCGATGTATCGAAGTGGCAGCAACTTGTAATCTTCCTTTGCAAGCTGCTCACGCAAAGTCTGGACTTCACTCTGAAGCTGATCGATCTTTTGGTTGATAAAAACCTTCGCCTCCTCTCTAAAGCTATCATCAGCATTTAATTTGATGTAGTTTAAAATCTCAGTTTTTCGAGCTTCGCTCTTTTCGTCTTCCTTGCCTGCAAGAGAAGCGTATTCCCTAAGTAAATCCATGTTATTATTCATACCTATCTTTTTTATTCCCCTCCCGAAGGAGGGGAGATTTTTAAAAATCTAGTTATCTATTAACGATGCAAAAATACATAAAATTCTTTTAACAACCAAATGAAACATAAATTTTCTTTTATGTTTAACTCGTTTTTAACGTTTGGAGACGATAAAGCCCCCGATGCGTCACGCACCAGGGGGCTCAGAAATCTATTAACTATGTTCCTATCATTATATGAAAACTGTCGTGCTTTAAATTACGGCAGTCTGTAATTCTTTAGCTATTTGATGCAGGCATTCCAAAATCTGCGACTTTCTCTTTTTGCCAGGCTCATGGAATGTGTATGGCTACTAAGGGATTATTTCAACTTTCTAATCTGCTCTTCTGTCAATCCTGTCATTTTCATCACCGTAGCATCATCCATACCATTCTTAGTCAGATTTTCTACCATACGTCTCAGCATCTCCTGCTGCTCAAACAGGTCGGCATCCTTCTGCTTGATGGTCTTCTCTTGTTCCAGAAGGTCAGCATCCTTCTGCTTGATGGCCTTCTCTTGTTCTAGAAGGTCGGCATCCTTCTTTTCAATAAGTTTTGCCTGCTCCATAATCGCAGTATCACGATCCTCTAAAGCCTTGAAGAACTCAGCTTCAGCATTCATCTGATAACGCATTTCAGGATCAGCGGCAGCCGACTGAAGTCTATGAACAATATATTCCATTTCACCATCACCAGCATACTGCGATTCATCTACTCTCAATACTCTCCTATCCTCCTCGTAAGCAAGAGTCTGGTCGAAGACACTCAGCACTCTCTCCAAGTGATTATTCACCTTGCCTCTTAGCAAAGGAATCTGTACGATGATGCTGTCGTGCTGCAGACTCTCCACAAACGGATCTGGCTGATCAAGCACAACCTCCTTCCCCTCGTAGTCGTAAATGCGATGCTGGGCATAGACCACAGGCTCATTGATTTCACCTACACGATGACCCAACAGATACACGGCAACAGTAGGAAGAGCATACTTATTGTCAGATTCTTTCGTCATATTCTCCTTGTTGTTATATTGCAAGGCGAGATATTGGCGGAAGCGTAAAGTTTCCGTCTCAAGCCATGTTTTCTGCAGTTCGATAAGAATCAGTTTCTGTGAACCATCCTTCTCCTTCACCTTGGCGGCGAAGTCGATTCTGAACATGGAAATGGCATTACGATTGATATTGCTGTATTCGTTGCGGCGCATCTTTACCTCCAGCACCTCCTTCTGCAAGAGTGCCGAAAGAATGGTCTTAGCGATGCGCTCGTCCTCCATCAGGTATTTGAACACGGCATCATAAAGTGGATTTGCAACATATACCATCATAACTTACTATTTATTAATTGAAAGAATTGTTTTAACTCCTATCCTGCAAATATACGCCAATTATCCGAAACCACCAAATTATTTCTGTTAAATCTCGCAGTATTAAGTGGCAAAAAAATATTTTTATCACTTCATCTACTATAGTCACGAAGTATTCATCTCTTTGGCTATGTCACGGAATTTTCATTTTTTTGCAATGCGTAAGGCAATGTCGCCTTTACATTAAACAAAAGTAATGAAAAAGAACACAGAAAACAGACCAAGACCCAAGGCTACCATCTACATTCAATATGATGCAGAGAAGGCAGAAAAATTCACTGGTTACACCACAAGATGGAAAATGCAGAGAAAGGAAACCTTGAACATCAGCCTCTTCATCCGAGAGTTGAATGAGCAATACAAGATTACGAAATCAGCCTTTCACGAGACAAGTGGAATACACAACAAGGTATTCAACAAATACCTGAACGTACCCGACAACTGCAGCCTGTCAACGGAAGCTATCGAGCGCATTGCCGTATGCATCCTCCTCCTGGAGCCACCCCTCAACGCACACCCAGATTTTGAAGCCGACTGCGAGAAAAAGAAAGGAGGCTTCCGTGGGGTGATTGCCAACATGAGTGATGAAAATATCGAAGATATGAGAAAGGATTTTCGTAAAGTATTCGGAACGTTCGGTTATCATCTGACACACTCTATCGAGAGCCTGGATGAGCTTAACGAACTGAATGTATTCTACTTCAACAAATTCACTAACGTAAATGGTAAATTGAAATGAAAAACAACACAACCAGCAATGACACCTGCTACACCATCCAGCCGCTCACCACCTGCATCGATATCAGGACGGAGCGAAGACTCATCGCCAGCTGGCATACCAGCGGGCTGACGGATACGCAGATCCGCAAAATGCTGATGCTCTACTTCGGAGAACCGGCATGGATGAACCAGCAGAAACTGTATGACAGTTATAGATTTAAGGACATCGTAGAGGGACTGCGATTCCATAGCCGACATGATTTCGTGGAAATCCTGCTCAGATGCACAGGATTCGGATTCATCTGGAAAAATGATGAGAAGCCTCATACCGACCAGAATCTCATGGCGTTTTACACTCCTATCTGGCATGTCAGCGACGAGAAAGATATGGGAAACAACCCCGATTTGAACTCAAGCGTGCAAACCTTGCACCCCGTTATTAATAATAATATATATATTGAAAAGAAAAATAATAAAAAGAAAAATTTAAGCAAGAATGTAACGGGGTGCAAAACTTGCTCGGCTGAGCACGAGAAGGAAGTGGAAGCTGCAGCCAAGGCGCTCCTCAATTACATCGGAACCGACCCGGATGCTTACGCCAAGGTGGTAAAGCCCGTGAATGAAATAACGCAAAAGCTTAATCCGAATCTCTACATAAATCCGGAGGAAGCCTGCCCTACCAACATGGCTACAAACACATTCTTCAACGACTATCTGTATCCCTATCTGCTCAAGAACAGCAAGGTGATGATGAACATCAAGAACCCGGTGGGCAAAAGCTGCTGGCTCGCCAATCTCATCAAATACGATTTCATGCAGAAGAACATTATGCGTGCCGTGAATGATGCCACCAAGTACCTCAAGCTGCATGCGGCAGAAATGATGCGGCAGTACCGACCTATCTCGAATTTCGAGTATCAGGACAAGGCGTCGAAACAGCGATTCTATGATACAACACGTAGTGATGGAACCCAGGAGCAGCATCGAATACCACAGGATGCGGCTCCGAGACCATCCGGCAACGCTGCCTGGAACAAATTCTCGCACACCTGGGTTGTTCCAAAGTAAACCACAGTCAAACAAACAATAAAACAACAACATAAAATTACTAAAAACATGGAAGAAGACCAACAAAATCAAAACAAAAATGAGAAGCCACGTTACTATGCTACCGACTTCAATGAAATCAAGGAAAATCTCTCTGATGAAAAGAAGCTGCTCTTCGAGAGATACAAGGAAATGCTGAGCGGCATCATCCCTGCTGATTCAGCTTCATCAGCTCCTGCAAATGATGATGCATTCACATCAGCTTCATCAGCTCCTTCAAACGATGCTCCATCCCTCAAGACCCTCCTCAATCACCTGAAGGACATCAGCCAGAAAACCATCAAGCAGATGGCTGGAGGAAAGCTCGACATCCAAGTTACCTGCCCGAAATGCGGAAAGCGTCACTGCTTCATCAAGGTAGATAACGGATTGACCCACTGCTGGTCGTGCAACTGGAGCGGATACCTGGAGGAGATGAAATCGCTCCTCGGAAAGGGCAGCGGAAAGGTGAACGGAAACTACTATGCCAACGCACAGAAAAAGCAGCAGGATGAACACAAAGCCAAGGACTACGTGCCCATGCTGCCTGACGACTTCCACGAGATAGATGCCGAAACCCGATCCTGGCTCTACCCCATCTACCCCTTCAAGACCCAGGAAGAGCAGCAGCAGTTCATCGACCACTTCCACCCCGCCAACCTCCTCTCGCACCATCCCAAGGCACGTCCCCTGATCAGCGCCACCGAACTCGCCTCGCTCCAGTCGATGGTGCAGCGATATATCCAGGCGATGAAGATCTCGCCCGACATCATCGTACAGGAAGGAGTGATGTGCGCATGGATGAAGCAGACGGCGGATGACCCCAAAAGCGAGGACCCGAAAGGCGTGGAGATGGTGCCTGCCATCGCCTACTGCAACTACCTGGACGGAAAGATCATCAACGTGAAGTTCCGCTCCGTGCAGCAGCACCCCATCACCGGCGAGTGGAGCAAGCTCTTCTGCCAGGTTTCCCCCACCAAGCCCTGCGCCCCCTACGGCATCGACAGCATCAACCTGCTCCGACCCGACGCTCAGCCCATCCGCCAGCTCATCATCACCGAAGGCGAAAAGGACCGGCTCACGCTGATGACCTGCGGATTCCCCTACGTGCTGAGCATCGCCAACGGCGCCAGCACCAACATCGAGGAGAGTCACGAGGCCTTCGACGAGTGGATTCAGCAGGCGGGCGAGATCATCATCTGCGGCGATACCGACCGCCCGGGCCGCCGACTGGTAAAACTCCTGATAGAGCAATACCAGACCCGCGCCAAGGTTACCACGCTGCCGCAGGGCAAGAAGGACATCAGCGAGGTATATGATGCCTTCGGAAGCCGCGAGGTGCAGCGAATCATAGCCGAAGCGCAGGGCATCAGCGACGCCGACATCTACGACCTCTCGGAGCACAAGGAAGACATCCTTGACATCATGATGGGCAACTACGACCGTGGTTACGAGGTGGGAATGGGCGGACTCACCGACGGCATCTTCCACCCCACTTCCGATGGCGGACTCATCATCCTTACCGGTCGCCCTAACTCGGGTAAGACGGATTTCCTCAACTGCCTGATGGCGCATCTGATGTACCACAACCAGAAGTGCGTGGCGTTCTTCTCGTTCGAGAAACCTATCAAGGGCAAGCACGTGAGGGAGATTGCCCGCATAGCCCTGGGAGTGAGGAACACGGAGAATATGGACGGCGCAGAATCGCCCGAAGAGGCAAGACAGGAGAACCAGAAGGTGCTGGATTACCTGTCGGAGCACATGGTGGATTTCGACACGAAGACCCGCCTGCCCGACAGCAACTACATCATCGGAATGATGGAGGCGATGATGAACCGCAAGCAGCAGAAGATAGATTATCTGGTGATAGACCCGTATGTGTTCATCAACATGACCGAGGGCGGCAGCCGTGCCACGGAGACGGAGAAGGTGAGATTGATGCTGACGAAGCTGCAGGCATGGAGCCGTACGCGCCACATCTGGACGGTGGTAGTGGCCCACCCGAGAATACAGTACAAGGACGGTCACGAGGCGTTTCCGCCGCTGGATATCTACTCCGTAGCGGGCAGTGCCCAGTGGGCTAACCTCGCCGACTTTCTGCTCACCGTAAACCGAATCTCGAAGCCCGAAGAGGGCAAGATGTTTACCATCGTAGAGATGCTGAAGGTGAGAGACCAGGAGTTCTGTCATCCCGGAAAGGTGTACTACGTGCGCCAGCCCTGCGGCAGATACGACGAAAGGGAATCGGAGAACGACTGCATAGCCGAGGCGATGCAGGGCAAGGTTCTGGCGAAGGACGATGAACCCTGGAGATAGTGAATAGTGATTCATATTTTGCGCCAGCAATCATATTTTTCTAAAATAATACGCCTATGACAAGAGAAGAGTACAACGAGCTGAGAGCCCGTGCCCACGAGCAGATGCTCGACGACTATAAGTGGATGCTGGATCAGGAATCGGGCATCCGGGAGTGGCGATGTCCCAAGAGATGGATCATCGAGTTCGTACACGATGTGAGCGACTATGTGATGGTGAGGAGCAGCGGCGAGGAGGACGTGGGCGATGAGTGGCACGATGATCTCCTGCGCCCCATCCCCCTGCAGAAGCTCTACCGCCAGTTCTTCCAGAAGAGCTGCATTCCCCCACCCAATCATCCGGATAAGGCGCTGAGCAAGCTCAGGGGCATGGAGCAGCGCAACAGCATCTATCCCGACAGCATCACGAGATTCTACATGGAGCAGCTGCAGAAGAATCCTCCCTGCCGAATCATCGAGCTGCTGATCATGGAAGGAGGAGAAAGCTGAAAAGAGCCTCTATTGGCTTGGAATAGAGCCTCTATTGGTCTGGAATAGAGCCTCTTTTACCCTGCAATAGAGCCTCTTTTGGCGATGAAATGAGCCTAAAACAAACGTTACGTTAGGCTCATTTCTGACCCAAAAGAGGCTCAAATGATTTTCCAAACGGTGTAACCCTCAATGTAACCCTCCCTGTAACCCCCAAACCCTTGACAAACCCGAAAAAATTTCGTATCTTTGCATCGTAAACCAATCAATAATGCTTATGGAAACACACACAATGTTAGAACTGGAGAGGATGCAGCAGATGCTCCTCTCCACTCACTTCGCCCTCGGAGAGTTTCTCCGCTCAGGCACCGCCATCAAGTATGGCATCGACAACACTCCACAAAGCTCCATGGTCATCATCCGTCTGATGATGCTGTGCGAGCAGGTGCTGGAACCACTTCGTCTGCATTGCGGCATCATCACCATCACGAGCGGGTATCGCTGTCCGCAGCTCAACCTCGCCGTACATGGCGTACCGGGAAGTCAGCACACCCTGGGCGAGGCTGCCGACATCTTCATCCCGAACGAGGAGATTCTGGCGAAGTACAGAAAATTCATAGAATCGAGCTGCACCTTCGACCAGCTGATCCTGGAGCCTCGCGGCGCCTCTCCCGGCAATCACCGCTGGCTGCACGTAAGCTACACCATGCGGCGGAAGAATCGTCAGCAGGTATTGATGTAAAATTTTCTAATAACCTGATAAAAAGAGATGATTTTTTCTAATAACATTAAAATAAACAGAAAGGAGATACAAAATGAAGAAAGACACATGGAAAACCGTTATCCAGATTGCGATTTCTATTCTCACGGCGATTGCCACCACCCTGGGGGTAACCTCGTGCATGGGTAGCTAACGCAGAGAAATCTGCGTCATCTGCGAAATCTGCGTGACAAAAAAACGATGAAGAAAGAAAAATGAATGTTTAACCCTTTAAATCTAAATGAGTATGGCAAAATTCAGAAAAGTGAAGAACAACCGCAAGAACTCCCCTACCAGGGGAATGATCTACGGTAGAGCAGTAGTGAACAGAGTGGTGCACACCTCAGCCATCGCCAAGAAGATTACCGAGCGATGCACCGTTACCGAACCGGACATCCTGGCCGTGATCAACGCCCTGATGACAGAGATCTCAGCCAACATCTCCGAAGGCAACAAGGTGGTGCTCGACAACTTCGGAAGCTTCAAGCTCGGCATCAGAACTTCCCCAGCCGTAAGCGCCAAGAAGTTCACCCAAGCCAACATCAAGGCTATGTACATCATCTACTCACCTTACTCTGTCATGGACCAGGGCAAGCGAGTAAAGCCGATGCTCAGTGGCATCAAGATGGAGGAGATGACCGAGTACAACGGCATCGAAGACAAGGAAAATGGCGGCGGAACTTCAGGCGGCACTTCAGGCGGAGGAACTTCAGGCGGAACCGATAAGGACAATACCGGTGATACATCCGGCGGCACCGACAAGGACAACCCAAGCAGCGGCAACACCCCATCAGGCGGCACCGGAAAGGATAACACCGGAGACGGTGAAGGCGGCGGAGGCGACAATGTAAATTTCTAAAATCAAGACTGAGCATTCCAAAAGGGATGCCCAGTCTTCTTTTTTTCCTACCCCATCTAACAAATAATCAGAAACATAAATAATATGCAAATAAAGTGGAAAATGTTTGGTGCTTTCAAGTTTTCTGCGTAACTTTGCAACCAGAAAATTGAATCATCAGCGGATATCCCAAAAAGATAACGCTCTTATATAATAAAGGAAAGGATATGAAGACAATGGGTTTTAGAAAATTTATAACGCTATCTTTATCGACGGTTTGCGCCCTATCACTCAGTTCATGCTTCAAGGATGAACCCCTCAATGCCGAATGCGACATCGAGCAGGCATACATCCACCCAGGAGGCTGGCTGAAGCTGTGGTTCACAAACGCATCGGATACGCTCGTCAACGTGCAGAGCGACCAGGACAAGATAGAATTCACCATGAAGCCATCCGCCAGTCTCAAGAAGCAGGCACCGAAGTTCCGGCTCACTCCTGGAGCCACCATCCAGCCGGAAAGCGGAAGTGTACACGATTTCTCCAAAGGTCCTGTTACATACGTGGTTACATCGGAAGACAAGCAGTGGACCCGCACCTATCAGGTGAGCATCAAGAAGGGTCAGACCACCATGAGCAAGGAGTTTGAATTCGATTTCGAAAACGCATACCTCAGCAAGGGATACTACAACTGGCAGGAAAACTGGAATGGTGATCTTCTCGACATCTGGGCAACCGGAAACCCGGGATTCAAGATCAGCAACCCATCGGCAAAACCGGAGGAATATCCTACCGTGATGACAGAAGACGGCTATCAGGACAAGGGCGTGAAGCTCACCACCCAGCGCACCAGCAAGCTTGCCGATATGGTACACAAGCCTATCGCTGCCGGCAACCTCTTCATCGGACAGTTTGATGCCACCGATGCCCTGCGCGATGCGATGAAAGCCACCAAGTTCGGTCGCCCATTCAGCTTCAGCGCCAAACCGGAAAAGCTGGAAGGCTGGTACAAGTATCAGGCTGGCGAGAAATTCACCGACAAGGATATGAACGAACTGAACCGACATGACTACGGAACCATCTACGCCGTGCTCTACGAGAACATCGACGAGAATGGAAATGCAGTAATGCTCTATGGCGATAACGTACAGAGCAGCAAGCAGATAGTGGCACTTGCACTGGTAGGCGAAGCCCGCGATGACAACGGAAAAGTTGCTATTGGATACACACCGGAATGGCATCACTTCAGCGTAGATTTCGATTATCAATCCTACGGCAAGACCATCGACCCCGTGAAGCTGAAGAATGGCGGTTACAGTCTGGCCATCGTCTGCTCATCCAGTTCTGATGGTGCCAACTTCCTGGGAGCTGTAGGCAGCACCCTCTGGGTGGATAGTTTCAAACTGATTTGCAAATAAGAAGAAAAATGAAAAAGATAACAGTACTGGCACTCCTGCTGGCATGCAGCGCTGCTTCATGGGCAGGAGACAAGAATAGTGCCTGGAACAAATATCTCCACGGCTATGAGTATCAGGCACGCGTGGCGTATAACCTGGGCGGCACCGCCCCTATCGGCATGCCTGCCACCATCCGCACGCTTCACAGCTACACCCTTCGCCCTAACTTCAGCCTGGGCGTGGATGCCTATCACCCACTCTCCGGAAACTGGGGTTTCGTGGGAGGAATCCGCTTCGAGAACAAGAGCATGAAGACCGATGCGGGCGTTAAGAACTACTATATGAAGATAGTTCGTGGCGGCGAGGAGCTGCAGGGCATCTTTACGGGCGATGTAGTGACCAAGGTGGATATGAGTCTCATCACCGTTCCGATTCAGGCAACATACGATGTCTGCGATAATCTCCGCTTCAAGCTGGGTCCATACGTAAGCTATGTTACCTCGAAGAAGTTTGAGGGCTGGGCATACAACGGTTATCTCCGCCGCCAGGAGGAGGGTCATCCCAAGGGGGACCCTACGGGACAGAAGGTGATGCTGGGCGAAAAGGAAGGTGAACGAGGTGATTACGATTTCAGCGACGATATGCGCAACTGGCACGTAGGCGTAGATTTCGGAATAGACTGGCGATTGAACAACCGCTGGGGCATCTGCGCCGACCTGAGCTGGGGTCTGAACGGCATCTTCAAGAAGGATTTCGAGACCATCGAGCAGACGATGTATCCTATCTACGGCAGCATCGGCATCACGTATCAGCTGAAGTAACAGATCATATTCTGCTGAAGCTATCTATATAATAATGTACGCGTACATTAATATATATAGCCAAAGAGAGATAAAAAGATAAAAAACAACAATTATTCATTAACAAAAAAAGAGAAGAAAAATGAAAAAGTTTATTTATTTGATGGCCATGGTTTGCACCCTTGGCTTCTTCACTGCTTGTAGCAGCGATGATGACAATGACGAGAAGGGATTTGTACGCAACGAGAAGATTGAAGGCACCTGGAAGGTACAGGAGGCTGGTATGGATCCAACAACTTACCAGGCAACAGGTTCAATAGTATTAAACTGGGAAGGTTCTAACGATGCAGTTATCGAAATTCCAGGTCTCTTTGATGAGCCATATCCAGTAAAGGATGCCATCTCAATGGTTCCAATGCTGCTCAACAGCCAGCTCAGAAGCGTTCTGCAGGATGTAACCTTCAATGAGAAGGGTCAGATTTCTGCAACCTACAAGGAAGAGGCTGATGACAAGGACTGGAAGGTAGCTAACGATTACGCTACATACAAGGTGGTTAACGAGAATATGATTACCTTGTTCCTGAACACAGCCAAGATTACAGAAGACATCGACGATGCTCAGGAGAAGGCTATGGTAGCCGGCATGTTGGATCAGTTTAAGACCGGTATTCCAGTACACGTATCTTATCCAGCAGCCAACAAGGTATATTTCTATGTTGACAAGGATTTCGTAGCTCCTATCATCGCCATGCTTTATGCTCAGGTTAACAAGATTCCTACTACAGGTATGGACAAGGATGATTTGGCAAAATTCCTGATTTTGAAGACTGTTGTAAACCAGCTTCCTACCATCATGGAAAAGACCACCAAGTTTGAGGCAGGTCTTGAGTTGATGAAGTAAAGCAGAGGCTTCTGCCCCCACGCCCTGAAAGGGCAGAAGCTCCTAGCCCATGGCAACGCCCTGGGTTGTACGGAGTTATACACATACGCCCTGTAAGGGCAAAAGCTTTATAATCCATATTTTAAAGCTTTTGCCCTTACAGGGCGTCTTGCTGATTGCCCACTGTACCCAGGGCGTTGCCTTGGGCTAAGAGCTTCTGCCCTTTCAGGGCGTGTGGGTATAACTCCGTACAGCCCAGGGCGTGTGAGGCCAGTTTGCCATCTCTAGGAATTCCTGGAAAAGAAAAATCCTCAGCTATCAAAGATAACTGAGGATTCCTTTAAAAATCTTTCAAATTACTTCACCTTAGCAACGATAGCCTTGAAAGCCTCTGGGTTGTTAACAGCGAGGTCAGCGAGAACCTTACGGTTGATCTCGATACCAGCCTTGTGAAGAGCACCCATCAACTG
>ENA-UERG01001945-UERG01001945.1-human-gut-metagenome-genome-assembly--contig:-NODE-1945-length-15799-cov-6.083577_pt1 | contig 15799 bp, 11 predicted proteins | sample MGYA00242954_ERZ507954 | MGnify/ENA primary metagenome ERZ507954 (study PRJEB26167, sample SAMN06115478) | human gut metagenome | host: Homo sapiens | place: China:Sichuan | collected 2015-01-21... | reverse complement strand
ATAAAATTCCATCTTACAGTATACCATTGCCGCGCAGAGAAAACAAGTGCGCCAGGCAGGGGAAAATATGAAAAAACACGGTTTTTGCGCCCATGGGTAAAGGTCATCTGCTGCCGCAACGCAACCGCGTGGTTCGGGGTTGCGGACGGATATTGCCGCTTTGAATTCTGAAATCCGGAATCTATTTTTGCGTTTTCTCTTGCAATCGGAAGAAAAATATGGTATACTAAGCTGAAAACAGAATAGCGTAGGAAAGATACGGTTTGAAAAGTTGTGAACTGAGTAGATGAAAAGGAAATCCGGTTCAAATCCGGAACAACCGCCATTACTGTATTTGACATGAGCGTACAGACGGGGAGACTGTGCCCGCGTATGCTTTTGTGGGGCTACCCACATCATAAGTCAGGATACCGCCGTGCCTTTCCGGTTTGCCATGCCTTGGTGTGATGCGTGCGACCGATGATCCGGACAGGATTTTGCGGTATGCGCATTTTCCTCACGGCTTCGGTCAGAAGCGTCTCCGTCTGCGTGGCGGAGGCGCTTTTTTCGGGAAGGGGGATCGATTGTTTTGGCAATCCGATGGGAGCATAGCCCGGGCGGGGGACTTGCCGTCGGTGCGGAATACGGTGCGGGGAAAAACCGCGTAACAAACTGATTTCCACATCTTGGAAAGGAGAAAACAAAAATGAAACGAAGAATCAAACAACTGCTTGCGGGGCTTCTGGCTCTGGCGCTGATGCTGTCCGTCGTTCCGCTTGCGGTGATGGCGGGCGCGGAGGAGCCTGATACGGTGATTGCAAGCTATGAGGATCTTATGGCATTTGCGGATGCCGTGCGGGACGGGGACACCTTCGAGGGGCGAACCGTGACTCTGACGGTCAATGTTTACCTCGGCGGCGAGAGCAATCCGTGGACGGCAATCGGCACGTCTGCGACTCCGTTCAGAGGAATCTTTGACGGCGGCTACCATGTTGTCAGCGGACTGTATATCCCGTCCGGCTCATCGGTCGGCTTCTTTGGCAATGTCAACGGCGGAACGGTGAAAAATCTGGTTGTGCGCGGCGAGGTCAAAGGCAGTTCCAATGTTGCGGGCGTGGTTGGCAAGCTGACCGCAGGAACGGTTCGGAACTGCGGCAACGAAGCGGATGTCTCAGGCGGAGCAAATGTCGGCGGCGTGGTCGGTTCGGTCAACGGCAATTGCACGGTCAGCGGATGCTACAACAAAGGCGCTGTGACCGGAACAACCGGCTACATCGGCGGCGTGACGGGTCAGCATTGGCGCGCGGGCGTTGTGGAGAATTGCTACAATGCCGGAACTGTGACAGGACCTGCAACGGTCGGCGGCGTGACGGGCGGTCACAAGGCAGCCTCTCCCGTGCTGAACAACTGCTACAACGCGGGCAAGATGGTTGATTCCGCAGGGAGCGGGAACAATATCGGCGCGGTTCTCGGTGCAAGCCGCGGGAGCAATACCAACTGTTACTATATCAGGGAAACCGGAACTGACAGCAAGTCCGGCGTAACCGAAGCGGAAACCCTGACCGCCGCAATGCTTGGCGACGCGTTTGCGGACGGCGAGAGCCTGCCCGTGCTGGCATGGGAAGCTTCGGTCTGCACCGATTCGCCCGTTCGCCCCGCGTTCGCGGAGGGGAGCGAGCGCTCGGCTCAGCTTGCCGCGTATATCAGGGCGGCAGTGAAGAGCGCAAAGACCAAAGGCGGCATCGGCGGCAGTCTGCTCGGCGATGAAAAATATCTTTCGGGCGCAAGCTCCACCGCAACCGACTGGATGGCGCTTGCAATGGGACGGTTCGGTTATTCGGACGATGCCTATGTCTACATGATTGATGACGGGACAGGCTATACCGATTATCTTGCCGCAATGCGCACTTACATTGAACAGACCTACGCGGCAAACAACGGGGTTCTGCACAGCGTGAAGGCAACCGAGTGGCATCGCGCGGTCGTTGCGATCGCGGCGCTTGGCGGAGATCCGACGGATTTCGGCACTTATAACGGTCAGCCCATCAACCTGATTGCGGACGGAAGCTACAACTGCGCGCTCCGCGAAGGACCGGGAACGCAGGGGCTGAACGGGTGGATCTGGGGTCTGATCGCAATGGATACGGTCCGCGCGGAAGTCCCGGAGAACGCGAAATATCCGCGCGCAAGGTTCATTACCGAAATTCTGCGGATGCAGCTGACCGACGGTGTGAACGGCAACGCCTTTGGCGGTTGGGTTCTCGGCGGATACGGCACGCAGTCCGACGTGGATATGACGGCAATGGCGATTCAGGCGCTGGCGCCCTACTACAACGACGATACGGTTTACACCTACACCAACGGGAACAGTGAAACCGAAGTCTCTGCAACCGTCCGCGAATGCGTGGACGCGGCGTTGGACGTGTTGGGCAAAAAACAGAACGAAAACGGCGGCTATACCTCGTGGGGAACGGACAATGCGGAAAGCGTTGCGCAGGTGATTGTTGCGCTCTGCTCACTCGGCATTGACCCGGTGAAGGACGAACGGTTTGTAACGGCGGAGGGCAAGACCCTGCTTGACGGTCTGCTTGCTTTCCGGTTGCCCGAGGGCGGCTTCTGCCACACGGCGGGCGGCGGTTGGAACTCTATGGCAAACGACCAGTCAACCTACGCGTTGGTTTCCTATTGGCGGTTTGAAAACCGTCTGCGCGCGCTGTACGATATGCGCGGAGAGATGACCGGGACGGACAGCGAGGCGGTTGCGGCGGCGGAGACCGCCATTGCCGCGGCAAAAGATCCCATGGCGGCAGGGTATAAGGCAGGACTGAAGGCGGCGCTTGCAGCCTGCCGCGCAGTGCCCGAGGCGGAGCGGCGATATATCCGTGGGTATGCGGCGCTTGCCGCGGCGATTGCAACGGTTGGCGGCGAGGCGGAGCTGGATACCGACAAGCCGTTTGCCGTTTCCGTCTCGGTTACGAAAGCGCCCGACAGGATCCGTTACACCGAGGGCGACGGTTTCGATCCGACGGGACTGGTGATAACGGCAACCTACAGCGACGGACGCACCGAACCGGTGACGGACTACCGCCTGTCCGCCCCCGAAAAACTGACGGTTGCGGATACGACGGTAACGGTCTTTTACGGGGCGCTCCGCACATCGTTTGCCATCGAGGTGACCGAGCGGACGCCTTGGGGCGGTAGCGGCACGGCGGAAGATCCTTATCGGATCGGCACGGCGGAGGAACTGGCGGCGCTTGGCGAAAAGGTCGCAAAAGGAAACCCGTACACCGACGTGACCTTTGTCCTGACGGCGAATATCGACCTGAGCGATTACCCGGACTGGACGCCGATCGGAAAGGATTCCGCACAGTTTGACGGTATTTTTGACGGTCGGGGCTATGCAATCGACAACCTGTATTCCAAAAACGGCGGTCTGTTCGGAACGGTCTGCGCGAACGCGGTCATCCGAAATGTCGGCGTTGCAAGCGGACAGATCGGCTCGGAGAATCTGTCCTTCATGGGCGCGATTGCAAAATGGAGCAACGGCGCGGACTTCATCAACTGCTGGAACGGCGCGGACATCCTTTGCAGCGGATGGAGCGGCGGCATTGTCGGCACGGTGCGCGACGGCGGAGAGAGCGTCATCAAGGGGTGCTATAACATCGGCTCTGTCACTGCGCGCGACGGCGCGGTCGGCGGCATTGTCGGACACCTTGCGGCAGGCAACAACGGAACTGCGGTTGCGGTCACGGTTTCCGACTGCTACAATGCGGGAACGGTGACGGCAGGCGACAACGCAGGCGGTATCGTGGGCAGAGTGCAGGACGGCAACGTCATCCGCAACTGCTACAATATCGGCGCGGTGACAGTCAACGGCGAGAACATTCTCGACGGTGCGGGCGGAATTGTCAGTCTGCTGACCTCGGGAAGCACGGTGGAGAACTGCTACTACGATTCCGCGCTGACCGCACACGGCGTATCGAACGGAATCGATGCGGCGGGCGACCGCACGGCGGAGGAGCTGAAATCCGCCGCATTCCTTGCCCGTCTCGGGGAAGGGTTCAAACAGGATCGCTACGCATTGGAAAACGGCGGCTACCCGTTGCTTGCATGGCAAGCGACCGACGCGGCGGACGAAGCCGATGCGGTAACGGCGCAGATCGCGGCGCTCGGAGAGGTCACGCTTGAGAGCGAAACCGCCATCCGCGCGGCGCGGGAAGCATACGAAGCTCTGAACGGGGAACAAAAGGTTTGCGTTTCCGGTTTTGACCTGCTCACTGCGGCGGAAGCCCGTCTGAACGAACTGAAGGATGCAGGAAATCCCGAGCCCGAAAAGCCCGAACCCGAAAAGCCCGAGCCGGAAAAGCCGGACGACGGGGAGAGCAAGGCAAGCGACAAAACGGTGTCGACGATGCTGTTGGCAATTCTGGTTGGCGAAACGGTGATTCTGATTCTGCTTGCGGCAGGCGTTGTGATGCTTCTCGGATCGGTTCGGAAGCATAAGGACAATTTCTGGAACTGAAAGATGAGATGAAAAGATGAGATGATGAAAAAAACACTTCGTTTGGCGGCGCTCGGGTGCTGTCTGGCGCTTCTGCTCGGTCTGTCCTTTGCGGTTTCCGCGGCGGCGCTGTCCGGACCGTCCCTGTGCACCACGCTGACCGACCATGCCGTTCAGCGCGGGAGCAGAAAGACCTTTGACGTCTGGGCAAGAAATGCGGGCGGCGAAAAGATCCGCGCAACCGTCCGCCACAACGGCGAGATTCTGGAGCCGACTTGGGATGACGACGAAAAGGCAAGCTATACGCTGCACTTTACCGAAGAGGGGGAGAACCTTGTAACGGTCTCCGCCTCGTCGGACGGTGGAAAGCGCACGGAGCTGACCTATCAGATCACCTACCTTCCCGCAGAGGCGGGCGAGGAGATCGGCAGGGCAATCTGGAGCGTGGAACTGTTTACCGTCGGGGGCGGCTATCTGATCGCACCGACCGAGGTGTCGATCCGGGAGGGCGAGACTGCGGCGGAACAGCTGTTGCGCCTGCTCGCGAAAAACGGCTTTGTCGGCTACTACGGTGGGAGCGTGAAGGAATCCTTCTATCTTGCCTACATTGCGGACGGCACGGCGGCGGGGGAGACTTACAACAACTACCGCCGCAGTGACCTGCCCGCAGTCCCGCGCGGGTTGGGGCTGACTCCCGAAATTCCCGACCTGCTGAAGCCGTATCTGAGGGAGACCATGACCTATTTTGACCCGGACGACTATGCGAAGAACAGCAAGGGCTACCTCGGGGAATTCGCGTTTACCAACGGTTCGGGGTGGATGTACGCGGTCAACAACGTCTTTCCGAATGTCGGATTTGCGGATTGCTATCTCTCCGACGGCGACGTGGTGCGCGTGCAGTTCACGTTGGGCTACGGCGCGGACATCGGCGGCGCGGCGGCGCTCGGAACGAAAGCGGGCGGGGGCGGCTACTACGCCGTTGCGAACAAAGACGCGCTGACGCGGGAAATCTGCAACGCCAAAAAAGCGGATTTGCTTGCGTACGGAAACATTTCCGACGCTTATGAGGCGGCGCTTGCGGTCATGGCAACGCTCAACGCAACGCAGGAGGCGGTGGACTCCGCCGCAAACGAATTGGCAAAAGCCATGAAGCATCCCATTGCAACCATACTCCCGGATAACGAAGGGGAGTCGCGCCCCACGCCCGCGCAACCCGGATCGTACGGACAGCCCGATTCCCCGGAGCATGAAAGCGCCTGCTTTGCTTCGGTCACGCCGTGGGCGGCTGTGTGGCTTTTGCCTGCGGCGGGCCTGGCGCTTGTGCACAGGAGAAAACGGACATGAAAAAGCGGGTTGTTTGCGCGTTTCTCGGCTTGTTGCTCCTGCTCTCTGTCATTCGGTTTCCGGTTGCGTCGGATTCTGCCGGGGACACGGTTCTGACCGTTGCGGCGGGCATCATCGCGTGGAAGAAGGCGGACAACGGCGCCGCGCCGGACGGGTATCTCCTGAACGACAGCTATCTCGCGCTTGCGGGAACTACCCCCGGGGACTGGTATCCCATCGGGCTTGGAAGGCTTGGGATTGCGGACAACAACGCCGCCTACCTTGCGGTCATCCGCGACAAGGTGGAGGCGCGCTACCGTCAGCCGGGGAAACTCAGCTCGGCAAAGGCGACCGAGTGGCATCGGATTACGCTTGCCGTGCTTGCCATGGGCGGCGACCCGACGGCGCTCGGAATCGACGCGGACGGGAACCCCATCAACCTGATTGCGGACGGAATTTATGACCGCGGCAGGACAACGTCGCTCGGCAGACAGGGGCTGAACGGTTGGATTTGGGGTCTGATCGCGCTGGACAGCCTGCGCTACGAAATCCCGGACGGCGCGTTTTACTCCCGCGATGAGATTCTGCTCGAGATCCTGCGCAGGCAACTCCCCGACGGCGGCTTTGCGCTGAGCGGAAGCACTGCCGACCCGGACATGACCGCCATGGCGCTGCAGGCGCTCGTGCCGTACTACAACAGCGAAAAGTCCTACGTCTATGTGCAGAAGGCGCGCGGTGAAACCGTTACGAAAACCGTGCGGCAGGTTGCGGACGAGGCAATCGACTGCCTCTCGGCGTTGCAGCTTGACACGGGGGACTTTACCAGTTGGGGAACAGAGAACGTGGAGAGCACCGATCAGGTTACCGTGGCGCTCTGCTCGCTCGGCATCGACCCGCTGACCGACCCGCGCTTTATCAAGAACGGGAACACGCTTCTGGACGGCATTCTGCGCTATCGGATGGAGGACGGCGGCTTTGTGCATTCCTACACCTACGACCCCAATAACCCCACCTCGCACCCAGACTGTTCCAACAGCATGGCAGGGGAGCAAACGCTCTATACCATGGCGGCGCTGTGGCGGCAGAAAAGCGGAATGCGGACGTTGTACGATTTCCGCCCCGAGCAGAGCGCGGAATTACGGGCACGGATTGCGGAGTTGGAGGAGGGGATCACGGCAATCGGGGACGGCACCTCTGCGGAGACCCTGACCCGCCTTCTGACCGCTTTTTACGCCCTGCCCGAGACTGAACGGTGCTATGTAACCGGCTATTGGGCGCTCTCGGACGCGGCGCGCGCGGCAGGCGTGGACGTGGACGGGATCGCGGATACCACGCAGGTGGTTGAAAGCCCGGACGGCACGCCCGACGATCGCCCGCTCCTGTCCTTTACGCTCTCCGACCGCGCGGCGGCAGACGCGCTGCCCGAGCGGCTTACAACCGAGCAGTATGTAACGGTTACAACGCTGTTGGATAAACTGCGACAGTGCGAGGAATTCGACGGGATGGAGCGCTATCTTGCCAAATTGTCTGCGGCAAAGCGGGAGATTGCGGCGATTCAGACGGAGATCGACAGCATCAACGCCGAGGTGCGGGAAAAGCTCTATCCCTTCGACGGCATCACGCTCAAGGACAGGAAAACCGTGAACGGGATTGTGGCGCGTTACAATGCGCTGAGCGAATACGACCGCACGCAGATCGAGCGTTGGGAGGATGTCGTCAAGACCAAGACCAAGTTGGATAACCTTCTGCGCGGCATTGTCATCGGCGTTGCGCTGTCGGTGATTGCGGCGGTTGTGGCAGTTTTTCTCGTGCGGCGCATCCGCAGACGGCGGCATCGCAAAGAGCGGGAAATGGAAGAGCTTGCCGCCCGGTATCGGGACGAACTGTAAAGAAAGGAGGGGAAAACCGTGAAAAAGGATATTCTTGCGATTTTTGTCATTGTTCTGCTGGTTGCGGTGGTCATCAGCGGAACAGAGATTCAGTCGGTGGATGAATACTATCTCACGCACATCGACGATATCACGCCGGAGAGCGAAACGGTGATCCTCTCCATCCGTTGCGATACGGTTCTGCAGAATTACGACGATCTCGATCCCGCCCTGCAAAGCGACGAATTCGTCCCGCCTGACGGCGTGATTCTGCCGCCGACCGAGTATGTCCTCCGCCCGGGGGACACCGTGTTCGATATTCTTGACCGCGCGGCGCGATACAATAAGATTCAGATGGAGTATCAGGGGGCAAGCGAAAACAGCTTCGGGAGCGCCTACATTCAGGGAATCCATTACCTCTATGAATTCTCCTGCGGACCGCTTTCGGGGTGGATGTACCGCGTGGACGGCGAGTTCCCGAATTACGGCTGTTCGAAATACGTCCTGCGCGACGGGCAGACCGTGGAGTGGGTCTATACCTGCGACCTCGGCAACGACGTCGGTTGCGTCTGGATGGAGGGCGGCGCTCAGTGAAGGCACGAAAAAAAGCGGGCGTTCAGCCGCCCGCCGGTAAGACAGTAAAATCTAAGGCATTACCGCGCAATTCGCGATTGGCGCGGGGATGCCTTTATTCGGTTTTCAGATAGCGGCTTAAAAATTCGCGGGTGCGGGGGTGCTTGGGAGAGCCGAACAACTCCCCGGGCGCGCCTTCCTCGGCAATCACGCCGCCGTCCATGAAGATCACGCGGTCGGATACGTCGCGGGCGAATGCCATTTCATGCGTGACCACCACCATGGTCATGCCAGACTGCGCCAGTTTTTTCATGACTTCCAATACTTCTCCCACCATTTCGGGATCAAGCGCCGAGGTCGGTTCGTCGAACAGGATGACATCGGGGCGCATGGAAAGCGCACGGGCGATGGCAACCCGTTGCTTCTGTCCGCCCGAGAGTTGCGCGGGGCGGGCGTTGGCATAGGCGGACATTCCCACCTTTTCCAGATATTCGAGCGCAATCCGCTTCGCCTCGGCGCGCGGGCGCTTCAGCACCACGGTCTGCGGGCGCACGCAGTTTTCCAGTGCGGTCATGTTCCCGAATAGATTGAACTGCTGAAACACCATTTCCACCTTGGCGCGGAACGCAGAAAGGTTCACACCCGGATCGGTGATGGGCTTGCCCTCGTAAAGAATCGTTCCGCCGGTCGGTTCTTCCAACAGGTTGATACAGCGGAGCATGGTACTCTTGCCCGAACCCGACGATCCGATTACGCTGATGACCTCTCCGCGATGAACGGTCAGGTTGATGCCGCGCAGAACCTCATGGTCGCCGAATGTTTTTTTCAGACCGATCAGTTCAATTACCGCTTCCATGATTCGTCCTCCTGTTCGTGAATATGAATTTCCGCCGCAGGGTCGGACTGCGAGCCGCAGATGGTGTAGTTCTTCGCGCCGTCCAGTTTCCGCTCCAGAAGGCGGAGCAGGCGGGTGACGGTGAAGGTCAGGAGGAAATACAGCACGCAGATAATCAGATAGGTCTGGAAATCTTTGTGATTTCTGGTGATGATAATATTGGCCATGTAGTACAGTTCCATGACGCCGATGACGTTCAGCACCGAGGTGTCCTTGATGTTGATCACAAATTCGTTGCTGACCGACGGCAGGATGTTCCGCAACGCCTGCGGCAGAATGACATGAACCATTGCCTGCGCGTGGGTCATGCCGACCGAATATGCGCCCTCGGTCTGCCCGCGATCCACCGAAATGATGCCGCCGCGCACGATTTCCGCCATATAAGCGCCCGTGTTGATGGACACGATGAAGATGCCTGCGGGAATCAGCGGCAGGGTCTGCCCGCCGTTCAGAAACGCGTAGCCCCAGAAGATGACCACTGCCTGCACCATCATCGGAGTAGAGCGGAAGATTTCGATATACGCCGCAAGCAGACCGTTCAGCACGCGGTGCAAAGCGCGCAGCACGCGGTTCTGCGAGAGCGGGGCGGTTCGCACAACGCCGACCAGAAGTCCGATCAGCAGTCCCGCCACAGTGCCCGTCAGCGCAATGAGCATGGTATATCCCACGCCCGAGAGCAGTTGCGGGTAATAATCGGCAAGAATTTTGCCTGTTTGCTTCAGAAATTCCACGGTTGTGTCTCCTTCGGGAAATTATTTCTTATAGATGATGACCAGCTCACTCTTGTAGTAGCAGGCGGTGAAGTCAATCTCCTGCAAGCGTTCCTCTGTAGGGCTCATGCCTGCAATAATCGCATCTACATTACCAACCTTGACGGCGCTTATCATGGACTTGAACTCATAACTGACAATTTTTAGATCCATACCCAGTTCTGCCGCGATGAATTTTGCAACTTGCACATCGTAGCCGTTTGCGTATAGCCCGTTCCCGTATTTAACCGCGCCGTTTGCATCATTTGTTTGCGTCCAGTTGAACGGGTTATACGCGCACTCCATTGCAACGGTCAGTGTACCTTTGGAGGTATCGGTGTTCTCGGAATGCAAGGCAAAGGTCAGGTTTTGCTCAACCTCGGGGGTTGCGCAGATTGCAAAGATCTGCTCCATCAGCGCGGACTGAACCGAAGCGGGAACTTTTTCCGCAAGAATGGCGTTGATCTGCGCGGTCAGCCCGGATCCCTTCTTCAGTCCGATGGCAATGCCGTTGTCATCGCCCGTGACCCGGAAGCCCGTGTCGTTGTTTTTCAGCTTAATGTACCCGAGGGAGCTGTCCTGCGCGCAGGCGTCAACGGCGGTCGGCTCTTCGGCAACGTAGCCGTCAATCGCGCCGCTCTTGAGCGCGTTCAGAAGCGTGGTGAAGTCCTTGTATTCCTTTTTTGTCACGTCCTGCAGCTGTTCGTTCAGCGCGGTGAGGTGGAATGTGCCGGACTGCGCGGCAAGGATTGCGCCCGAGTTGTTCAGCTCGGAAAGGCTTGTCATGGCGGAGATGTCAACGTGTTCCCGCTTTTTGCAGGAAGCAAGAAGCCCGGCAAGCAGGCAGAGGGTGAGTACGGCAGTCAGAATTCGTTTCATGGTTGATTCCTCCCGAAAGAAAAAATAATAAAATGAACGGTCGGAGCAAGTGCTCCGACCGTTCAAAAGGGAGTTCCGCGAGGAACGCCAAAAGGAACAAAACCGGATGCAGCACTCCGCAAATTTTGCGACAGTCGCAGGGATATTCTCCGTGCGCCCAGCCGGATCGCGCTCAAACGCAAACCGCTTCGGCAAAATCGCCTTTCCCGTGGGGTCAACGGCTTTTGAGAGCCTTGCCCGCGGTACTGATCGATTTCGCGCCTCTGACATCAATTCTTTTTCCGACGATTCAATTTTGATATAGTATAGCATGAGAAACCGCATTTGTCAAGGCCTTTTTGCAAGTTTGCGATTTCCGTCTTGCATTTTTGTGGATTCCGCCAAACGGTCAGACCAAAGCGCGCCGCAATCTTTCCAATCCGTCCAAAAGCGTTGCGCGCGGGCAGGCGACATTCATGCGCAGAAACCGTTCGCCGCCCCTGCCGTACTGCCTGCCGTTTGACAGATACAGCCCCGTTTTCCGTCGGATATCTCCGGCAAGCGCCTCGGAATCGGTGCAGAACGCGTCGCAGTCAAGCCACACAAGGTAGGTCGCCTCACCGCGTACCGCGCGCAGCCCCGGGATGTGTTCCTGTGCAAACCGATAAACGGTCTGCTTGTTTTCATACAGATATGCCCGCAGGGCGTCGAGCCACGCGTCGCCTTTCGTGTACGCCGCAACCGCCGCGGGAATTGCGAACACGTTCGGCTCGGCAACCTCGTCGGTGTTGAGCGCCCGCCACACCTTGTGCCGCAAAAACGGGTTCGGAACCATCGCGCCCGCCGTCTGGATGCCCGCAAGGTTAAATGTTTTGGTGGGAGCAAAGCAGACCACGCAGTTGTCGCGGCACTCCGGGGAGACCGAGGCGAACGGCACATAGTCCCGCCCGGGGTCGGTCAGGTCGCAGTGAATCTCGTCCGACACCACCACAACATGATGCCGCGCGGCAAGCGCGCCGATTTTTGCAAGCGTTTCGTGATCCCACAGCTTCCCAACGGGATTGTGCGGGTTGCAGAGAATCATCATGGCGGTCTGCGGGTCGGCAAGTCCGGCTTCCAGAGCGGCGAAATCAATGCCGTATGCGCCGTCCGCATAGGTGAGGGGAACTTCGAGCGGTCGCCGCCCGTTGTTGACAATGCTGTTATAGAAAATATTGTAGACCGGGGTCAGAAGCAGAACGTTTTCGTTCGGGGTGGTCAGCTTGCGTACCACGGAGGAGAGAATCGGCACGACGCCTGTGGCAAAGATCAGCCATTCGGGGTCAACCTCCAGGCCGTGTCGCCGCGAAAACCAACCGCAGACTGCCGCGCGCCATTCGTCGGTGACGTCGGTATATCCGAACACACCGTGCGCCACGCGCGCTTCCAGTGCCTCTCTGACGGCGGGACAGGTGGGGAAGTCCATGTCCGCCACCCACATCGGGAGTTCGTTTTCTCCGACATCCCATTTGATCGACCCGCTTCCGCGACGGTCTGGGACAATATCAAATTGAAACTGAAATTGAGCTTGCGTTCCGGATTTCATGCCTTTTCGCGCACCCCCGTGAGAATTTCGGTTTTTGCAGGGTCGATCCGTTCGGACTCCAGAATCAGCTCGCCGATCTCGTCCGCCACAATTCTGCCCGAGGTCGGGTTCTTCACGCTGTCAACCCGCCCCACAATTTCCGCGTCTACCGTCGAATACTCAAACGCCAGCGTGGTGTTGAGCAGACGGCAGTTCCGCAGAACCAGATCCTCCACGTAGCAAAGTCCCTGCAGGGATTCGACGGTGCAGTCGACCAGCGTCAGCCGTTTTGTATTCCAACCGAGGTATTCGCCCGAAATGAAGCAGTTCTCCGCCCGGACGTCCTCGCAGTTCCAAAACGCGTCCTTGGAAAGCAGACGGGAATTCCGGACGGTCAGATTCCGGCAGCCGTCAAAGGAGTAGTTCCCGTAAAGCGTCAGATTGTCCGCCATCATATTGCGGCTGTTCATCGCGAAATAGTCACCCTTCGCGGTCACGTCCGAGAGCGTTACGCCGTCGCATTCCCACAGCGTTTCGGCGGCATTCGCAAAAGAGACATGGCGGAGGGTCAGATCGTGACAGCGGCGGAAGTTTTTCGGCGCTTCGATCGCGCAGTCGGTCACCCGGACGCGCTCGCTGTACCAGACCCCCGCGCGCGCCATGTCGAACCATGTGCTGTCGCGTACATCAATCTCTTTTGCGTACCAAAGTGGGTACTTCCATTTGAACATACAGGCGCGCAGACTGATGTTGCGGCTTTCTTTGAGCGGGGACTCGCCGTCATCGAAGATGGTTTCCTCAATTTCGCAGTCCCGCGCGGCGAACAGTGCGCGTTCTCCCGTCAGTCGTTCCTGTCCGATTTTCTTCATCGTTCCGTCAGCTCCTTTACAGCTTTTGTTTCTCTCATTTATTATTATATCACACGGCAGAATGCTTGTCAAATGATTTTTCTGTGAAATCGGTTTGAACGGGAGTCGAAGGAAATTCACGTATGACCCCTTGACAAACGGGTTCAGGTATGATAAAATATCCTGATATTACAGGAATCCCGCATTCCGGATAAAAAAGGATGATTTTTACCATGACGCAAAACCGAAATGAACGAACTCTCAAACTCGTGCAGATCGCAATGCTCGCGGCAATCGAACTGATTTTTGCCTTCACCCCGCTCGGATATCTCCATGTCGGGATCATCGAAGTCACGTTTATGACCATTCCGATTGCCATTGCCGCCACCACGGTTGGCCCTGCGGCTTCGATTCTCCTGAGCCTGATTTTCGGAATCTCCAGTTTCGTGCAGTGCTTCGGCATGAGCGCGTTCGGCGTAATCTGCCTTGGCATCAGCCCGTGGAAGACCGCTGTGCTGTGTATTGTGCCCCGCCTGCTGATGGGTATTCTCACGGGGTACCTGTTCCGCTACCTGAAGAAAACGGGGAAGAGCCTGCTTGCTTTTTCGCTGACGTCGCTCTCCGCCGCACTCTTGAATACGCTGTTCTTCGTGCTGTTCTTCTTTGTGCTCTTCCGCACCGCCTCGCTCGATTTCGGTGGGGGAGCGGTTTATGAGATCAGCACCATGAATCTGGCACAGGTGTTCGTTTTTCTCGCCGGATTTAACGGCATTGTTGAGGTGGTTGCCTGCACGGTGCTGTCCACCGCGATCGGAAAGGCGCTGGAGCACTATCTCCTGCCTGCTATCGGAAAGCGGGCTCATGCCAAAGCCGCAGCGGCAGAGGGGGGCGGAACGGAGGATACGCACAGCGTTACCTGCCCGCACTGCAACGCGACCTTCAAGGCTCACGGTGACCGCGGCGTTTGCCCGTACTGCGGCTTGAAATACCCTGCGGAGGAAGCCAAAGAGGAAGCCAAGACGGAATCGACCGAAGAAACCGACGGAAACAAATAATCTGATGCGGAACGCCTGACAGGGCGTTCCGCTTTCAGATTGTGTAGAAAACTGAACCGCCTCCCCAAAAAGGCGGGCGATAACTTTACCTCCACTGCGCCATTGGCGTTTTCCTCTTGACTTTTTGCGGCAATTGTGTTACAATAGAGCGAAAAACGGAAAAGGACGGGACGATTCGGAATGGAAATCACGGCGGAAGAACTGGAGCAACCCGGAAACGGGTATGTGATTTACGATATGCGGAGCGAAGATGAGCGAGCCTACGGGAGCATTCCCGGGGCTGTGCCGACAGACGCGGAGACTCTGCTTGCAAGTCCGCCCCGGGAGACGGAACGACCGATTGTTGTGGTTTGCGCGAGAGGGGTTCTCAGCGTTGACGTTGCCGACAGGCTTTGCGAAGCGGGTTGCCGCGCCTACAGTCTTGCGGGCGGTTATGCCGCGTGGCTTCGCCGCGAGATTGCAAAGCAGGAGGCGGGAGACGTGCGCGAACGGGTGGAGCAGAGCATCCGCACCCGTTTCAAAACCGTTCTGCTCAGCCGATTTGTGCGGGCGATCAAGGACTACCGGCTGATCCGCGACGGCGACCGGATTGCGGTCTGCATCTCGGGCGGAAAGGACTCCATGCTCATGGCAAAGCTGTTCGAGGAGCTGCACCGCCACAGCCAGTGGGATTTTGAGGTTCAATACCTTGTCATGGACCCCGGTTATAATGAGAGCAACCGACGGATCATCGAGACGAACGCGCGGAATCTCGGTATTCCGATCACGATCTTTGAGAGCAACATTTTCGAGTCGGTCTACCACATCGAAAAATCCCCCTGCTACCTCTGCGCCCGGATGAGAAGGGGACACCTCTATTCCTATGCGCGCGAGTTGGGATGCAACAAGATCGCTCTGGGACACCATTACGACGATGTGATTGAAACCATTCTGATGGGAATGCTCTACGGTTCTCAGATTCAGACCATGATGCCGAAGCTTCACAGCACCAATTTTGACGGCATGGAACTGATCCGCCCGATGTATCTGATCCGCGAGGACGATATCAAGGCGTGGCGGGATGCGAACGATCTGCATTTTATCCAGTGCGCCTGCAAGTTTACCGATACCTGCACCACCTGCGGCGACAACGGAAACCGCTCCAAGCGGCAGGAAATCAAGGAGCTGATCCGCGAGCTGAAAAAGACCAACCCCGGGGTGGAGAACGCCATTTTCCGCAGTGTGGAGAATGTCTGCCTCGACACCGTGATTGCGTACAAACAGAAGGGGACTGTCCATCATTTTCTGGATTCGTATGACGGATGAAGCGGAATCCGGCGGTAAACTCCGGAAGTATAAAGGACACTCGGGGTGGAAAATAAGCCGCAAAAAAAACGGTTTTTGCATGAAAAACGGGAGGTTTTTTTGCCCAAAGGGGTTGCAACCGGACAAAACCTGTGCTATAATTTATTCAAAATTTTTTTGAATGCGGAGGATATTCGGTTTGATGCTCGCAACTTGTTCCAGAATCTGTTTCTATGTAACGCCAACGGTTGATGTGATTGAAGAAATACCGGATTTTCTGACCGAATCGCCGAATTCCACAA
>ENA-UERG01001937-UERG01001937.1-human-gut-metagenome-genome-assembly--contig:-NODE-1937-length-15825-cov-3.960376_pt1 | contig 15825 bp, 9 predicted proteins | sample MGYA00242954_ERZ507954 | MGnify/ENA primary metagenome ERZ507954 (study PRJEB26167, sample SAMN06115478) | human gut metagenome | host: Homo sapiens | place: China:Sichuan | collected 2015-01-21... | reverse complement strand
CAGCCCGATGCCGCGTCGGATATCGGCCGCTACCGGGCCTTGATGAAGGAATATAAGGAGCTGGAGCCGCTCTCCCGCCAGTACCTGGCGCTGGCCGCTGCCGAGGAAGCGCTGGCCGAAGCCAAGGAGCTGCTCTATTCCCACGATGCCGAGCTTTCGGCGATGGCGGCGGAGCAGAAAACCGAGGCCGAGGAGCAGATCGCCCGGCTGACCGAGGAAGCCCGGCTGATGCTGCTGCCCCATGACCCGCGGGATGACCGCAGCGTCATTATGGAGCTGCGTGCCGGCACCGGCGGGGAGGAGGCCGCTCTTTTCGCGGCAGACCTGTACCGCATGTACAATCTGTATGCGGCGGCCCGCGGCTGGCAGGTGGAGCTGATGAACGCGGGTGAAACGGAACTGGGTGGCTACCGGGAGATCGTTTTCTCCATCGAGGGGGAAAAGGTTTTCTCCCGCCTGAAATTTGAAAGCGGCATTCACCGGGTGCAGCGTGTGCCTGTTACCGATAGCCAGGGCAAGATACAGACCTCCGCCGTGACCGTAGCGGTGCTGCCGGAGGCCGATGAGGTCGAGATCCGTATTGACCCAAAGGACCTGAAGATAGATACCTTCCGTTCCAGCGGGGCGGGCGGCCAGCACATCAATAAAACCGAGTCCGCCATCCGCATCACCCACCTGCCCACCGGGCTGGTGGTGGAATGCCAGGACGAGCGAAGCCAGTATAAAAATAAAGACCGCGCCATGAAGATCCTGCGCAGCCGCCTGCTGGAGCAGGCCGAGCAGGCTCAGAACGATTCCATCGCCGCCGACCGCCGCCGCCAGGTGGGTTCCGGCGACCGCAGCGGGCGCATCCGCACCTACAATTTTCCCCAGAACCGGGTCAGCGATCACCGCATCGAGCTGACGGTGTACCGGCTGGATGCCGTGATGAACGGCGAACTGGACCTGCTCATCGAGCCGCTGCTGGCGCACGAGCAGGCCGAAAAACTGCAGAACAGGGAGTATCCCGAATTATGATGAAAACCGAACTCATCCGAATATATGACCCCGCTGAGGACGCCGAGGGCGTGCTGCGCGCCGGGGATATCCTCGCGCACGGCGGACTGGTCGCCATTCCCACCGAAACGGTGTACGGCCTGGCCGCCAATGCCTACGATGAAGCGGCTGTCAAGGCGGTATACGCCGCCAAGGGCCGCCCCAGCGATAACCCTATGATCGTCCACATCGCGGAGCTTTCCGCCCTGCCGGAGCTGGTGACCGCCATCCCGGAAAACGCCAAAATTCTGGCGGAGGCCTTTTGGCCCGGTCCCCTTACCATGGTGCTGCCCCGCTCGGCCAAGATCCCCCTGACCACCACCGGCGGCCTGGAAACCGTTGCTATCCGGATGCCCAGCCACCCGGTGGCCCGTGCCGTTATCCGGGCGGCAGGCGTGCCGCTGGCCGCCCCCAGCGCCAACCGCAGCGGCAGTCCCAGCCCCACCACCTTCCGCCACTGTGTGGATGACCTGTGGGGCCTGGTGGATGCCATAGTGGAAAGTGACGACTGCACCGTTGGCGTGGAATCCACCGTCGTTTCCTTCCTGCCGGATGGTACCCCGCAGGTGCTGCGCCCTGGCGCTGTCACCCCGGAGGAGATCCAGCGGCGGTGCGGATGCGTCTCGGTCGCCGAGGCCGTCCTACATATGCTCCCGCAGGATGCCGCGGCCCCCAGCCCCGGCATGAAATATAAACACTACGCCCCTGCCGCCACCCTTACGCTGCTGTGCGGCAGCCGGGAGGATTATGCCGCCCGGGTGAACGAATACTACGAGACCCTGCAGCGGGCAGGGGAGGAGGACGGCTTCTACGCCATGTGCTTCGATGAGGATGTTTCCCTGCTGGAGGCTCCCACCATCAGCTACGGCGTGGCCTACGATTATCCCTCCCAGGCACAGAACCTCTTTGATGTGCTGCGGCAGCTGGATAAATTGCAGGCCACCGAGGTGTATGTCCACGCCCCGGAACCGGAAGAGATGGGCCTTGCCGTCTACAACCGCCTGCTGCGCGCCGCCGCTTTCCGGGTGGTCCACCTCTGATTATTTGCTTTGCCCCGCTGCGTCGGCGCCCGTCTTGGCGGCCACCGGCTTCTTCCTACCCCAACCAGAACCGAGGTGATCCCATGCTCCGCATCGGCCTGACCGGCCCCACCGGCAGCGGTAAATCCACCGTTACCGCCCTCATGCGCCGCTGGGGCGGGGTGGAGGTGCTGGACGCTGACGCCATCGCCCATGAGGTCAATAACAGTCCCGCCGCAGCCGATGCCATCGCCGGGGCGTTCCCCGGTACCCGCCTGCCGGATGGCACCATCGACCGCAAGGCACTGGGCGCCATTGTTTTCTTCCGGCCGGAGGAACTGAGCCGGCTGGTCGGCATCACTTTTCCGCTTATCCTGGCGGAGTGCGAATCCCGCATGGATGCCGCTGAAGCGGCCGGCTGCCGCGCCTGCGTGCTGGACGCCCCCACCCTGTTTGAAAGCGGCGGCGATAAACTCTGCGATGTTATTGTCAGCGTGGTGACCCCGCGGGAGGAGCGCCTGCGCCGGGTGCTGGAACGGGACGGCATCACCAGGGAAGCCGCCGAAGCCCGTATGAGCAACCAACACGAGGACGAGTATTACACCCGCCGCTCCCACTTTGTCATCACAAATTCGTCGGATCTTGCCCACCTGGAAAAAGAGGTGGAGCGCTGCCGCCGGTTTTTGTGCCTATAAATCCATAAAATTATCAAAAAACCGAAAGGAGTAAAATACCCATGAGTGAAAAAACCAAGGGCGAGCAGCTGCGCGAGGAGCTGCTGATGAACCCCAAGAATCTCACCGAGACCATGTCCGAGGAAGAGCTGAAGGCTGCTTACGATTTTTGCGAGGGCTACAAGGCCTTCCTGGATGCCGCCAAGACCGAGCGCGAGGCTGTTACCACTGCCGTAGCCATGCTGGAAAAGGCCGGCTATGTCCCCTTTGACCACGCCAAGCAGTACAAGGCAGGGGATAAGGTCTACCTCAATAACCGCGGCAAGGCCCTCATCGCCGCTACCCTCGGCCGCCGCAGCGTCGCCGAAGGCGTCCGCATCGGTGTGGCTCATATCGACAGCCCCCGTCTGGACCTCAAGCCCCGGCCCCTGTATGAGGAGGGCGAGCAGTGCTTCCTCAAGACCCACTACTACGGCGGCATCAAGAAGTACCAGTGGACCGCCATCCCGCTGGCTCTGCACGGCACCATCATCCGCAAGGACGGTTCCAGCCTGTCCGTAGCCATCGGCGAAGAAGAGGGCGATCCCGTTTTCTGCGTCACCGATCTGCTGCCCCACCTGGCCGCCGATCAGATGAAGAAATCCCTTGCCGAAGGCATCGAGGGCGAAAGACTCAATATTCTCATCGGCAGCGCTGCCCTGCGGGACGACACCGGCTCCGAGAAGGTCAAGGTCGCCATTGCCAAGCTGCTGTTCGAAAAATACGGCATCGTGGAAGAGGACTTCCTCTCCGCCGAGCTGTGCGCCGTTCCCGCCTTCAAGGCCCGGGATCTCGGCCTCGATCGCTCCATGATCGGCGCCTACGGCCACGATGACCGCGTCTGCGCCTATCCCATCCTCATGGCGGAGATCGATGAGAAATCCCCCGAGTATACCTCCGTTACCATTCTGGCGGATAAAGAGGAAACCGGCAGCAACGGCCCCACCGGCATGAACTCCTACTTTCTCAAGGATTTCATTGAGGATCTGGCCGATATGGCCGGCTGCAAGGTGCGCCATGTGGCCGCTAACAGCCACTGCTTCAGCGCCGATGTTAACGCCGCCTTCGATCCCATCTACGGCGAGGTGCATGAGCGCCGCAACGCCAGCTACATCAATTACGGCGTCGTGGTGACCAAGTACACCGGTGCCCGCGGCAAGGCCGGCACCAATGACGCCACCGCTGAGATGATGGGCTTCGCCCGCCGTATTCTGGATGCCGAGCATGTTGGCTGGCAGACCGGCGAGTTGGGCAAGGTAGATCAGGGCGGCGGCGGCACCGTTGCCATGTATGTCTCCCAGCACAATATCGATACCGTCGATCTGGGCGTTCCGGTGCTTTCCATGCACGCCCCGTTCGAGGTCGTCGCCAAGGCCGATGTCTACATGACCTATCGTGCCATGCGTGCCTTCTACAAGTAATTTCCCCTCTGCGTCATCACGCTCCGGGCCTGTCCCATTTATGGGATAGCGTCCGGGGCGTTTCGCCGTCTTTCGGGGCGTTTCTGGTCAAAATTTCCGTCACTAAAATTTCACCATTTTTTTTGGAATTTCTGCTTGACAAGGCCCCGTTTCGGGACTACAATAATATACTGTATCATAATGGCTTTTTATGACTAAACGGTATTGTCAAGTGTGCATAAGTCACGATAATACTCTCGTGATACTGTGCATAATCAACAAATATTTATGCAGTCATTGATGTCCAAGTGATGGCGAAAAAATGATGGAATGGAGTGGAACATCGGATGGTAAACACCAAACCCGTAAAACTGGGCAAAAATATCCGCCAGAGTTTTGCCCACATCGATGAAGTGGCCGAGATGCCGAACCTCATCGAAGTACAGAAAAATTCCTATCAGTGGTTCCTGGATGAGGGTCTCCGGGCCGTATTCAAGGACATCTCCTCGATCACCGACTATCAGGGCAATCTGCAGCTGGATTTCATTGATTTTACGCTGGATGACAAACCCAAGTACCCCCTGCTGGAGTGCAAGGAGCGGGATGTAAACTATGCCGCCCCCCTGCGCGTGCGCGCCAGGCTCATCAACAAGGTCACCGGCGAGATCAAGGAATCCGACATCTACATGGGAGATTTCCCCCTGATGACCGATGCCGGCACCTTCATCATCAATGGTGCCGAGCGTGTCATCGTCTCCCAGCTAGTGCGTTCTCCCGGTGTGTACTACGGCATGCACCACGATCCTGCCGGCAAAAAACTGTTTGATTCCACCGTGATCCCCAACCGCGGCGCCTGGCTGGAGTATGATACCGACTCCGCCGATGTGTTCAGCGTCCGCATCGATAAAAACCGCAAGCTGCCCATCACCACCTTTATCCGGTCGCTGCTGCGCCTGCGGGATGATGTCACCGTCGAGCAGATCAATGCCGATGTGAACAACGCCCTGACCGACCTGCGCGGCACCGATGAGGAGATTTACGAGGTGTTTGGCCGCTATGCCTACCTGGTAAAGACCGCCGAAAGCAAGGATGCCGAAATGCTGGGCGATGAGGCCCTGCTGGAGGTTTACCGCAAGCTGCGTCCCGGCGAGCCCCCTACCATCGAATCGGCCGTGAAGCACCTCGCTCAGCTGCTGTTTGATCCCCGCCGCTATGATCTTTCCCGGGTGGGCCGCTACAAGTACAACAAAAAGCTCTCCCTGGTGCCCCGCATCACCGGCCAGGTGCTTTCCCGCCCCGTGGCCGATCCCCGCACCGGCGAGATCCTCTTTGAGGCCGGCGCCCTGCTGAGCCGCGACGACGCCCGCCTGCTGGAGTCCCACGGCGTTGATACCGTCTGGATCACCACCCAGGGCCTGACCCCCGCCGGCCTGCAGATGGCCGAGGACGATGGGGTGGAGGAGCTGAAGATCTTCTCCAACGGCATGGTGGATATGGCCGACTTTACCGACTACACCGCCGAAGAGCTGAAGGCCATGGGCATCCGGGAAAGAGTGCGCTTTGCCGTCCTTTCCGAGATCCTGGATATGGGCCTTTCCCGCGAGGAAATGGCCGAAGAGCTGACCCGCCGCGCCGATGAGCTGGTCCCCAAGAACATCCGCAAATTTGATATTTACGCCTCCATCAACTACATGTGCGGCCTCCGGTACGATCTCGGCACCACCGATGATATCGACCACCTGGGCAACCGCCGCATCCGCAGCGTGGGCGAGCTGCTGCAGAACCAGTTCCGCATCGGCTTTGCCCGCATGGAGCGCGTCATTCGGGAGAGAATGACCACACAGGCCCAGGATATCGAGTCCATCACCCTGCAGGCCATCATCAATAGCCGTCCCGTTATGGCGGCAGTCAAGGAATTCTTTGGTTCCGCCCCCTTGAGCCAGTTCATGGACCAGACCAACCCCCTGGCCGAGCTGACCAACAAGCGCCGTCTTTCCGCCCTGGGCCCCGGCGGCCTCAGTCGTGACCGTGCCGGATTTGAGGTCCGCGATGTGCATTACAGCCACTACGGCCGCATGTGCCCCATCGAGACCCCTGAAGGTCCCAACATTGGTCTGATCTCGTACCTTGCCACCTTTGCCCGCATCAATGAGTATGGCTTTGTGGAGGCCCCCTACCGCCCGGTAGATAAGGCCACCGGCAAGGTGCTGGATACCGTCCAGTATATGACCGCCGATGTGGAAGATGAATACATCGTGGCGCAGGCCAATGAGCCGCTGGATGAAAACGGCCATTTTGTCAACGAAAAGGTTTCCGTCCGGTACCGCGACAGTGTCCAGGAGGTTCCCCGCGACAAGGTGGACTACATGGATGTTTCCCCCAAGATGGTGGTTTCCGTTGCCACCGCTATGATCCCCTTCCTGGAGAACGACGACGCCAACCGTGCCCTGATGGGCGCCAACATGCAGCGTCAGGCCGTCCCGCTCATCAAGACCGAGTCCCCCTATGTCGGCACCGGTATGGAGTACAAGGCGGCCCACGACTGCGGCGTAGTAGTGGTTGCCAAGGAAGACGGCCATGTAAGCTATGTCGATGCTGATCGCATCATTGTGACCGATGCGGAAGGCGTGGAGCATGAATATGAGCTGGTAAAGATGCTGCGTTCCAACCAGGGCACCTGCATCAACCAGCGGCCCATTGTGGTAAAGGGCGAGGAAGTGAAGAAGGGCGATGTGCTGGCCGACGGCCCCGCCACCGCCAACGGCGAGGTTTCGCTGGGCAGGAATATGCTCATCGGCTTTATGACCTGGGAGGGCTACAACTACGAGGACGCAGTTCTCATCAACGAAAAGCTGGTGCGCGACGACCTGTTTACCTCCATCCACATCGAGGAATATGAGACCGAAGCCCGTGATACCAAGCTGGGCCCGGAGGAGATCACCCGTGAGATCCCAAATGTCGGCGATGATATGCTGGGCGCTCTGGATGAGCGAGGCATCATCCATGTCGGCGCCGAGGTACACTCCGGCGATATTCTCGTCGGTAAGGTGACCCCCAAGGGCGAGACCGAGCTGAACGCCGAGGAACGCCTGCTGCGCGCCATCTTTGGCGAGAAGGCGAGAGAGGTGCGCGATACCTCGCTGAAGGTGCCGCACGGCGAGTATGGCATCGTGGTGGACATCAAGGTGTTCACCCCAGAAAACAGCGACGAGCTTTCCCCCGGTGTCAATGAGGTGGTAAGAGTTTACATCGCCCAGAAGAGAAAGATCTCCGTCGGCGATAAGATGGCGGGCCGCCACGGCAATAAGGGCGTAGTTTCCCGCATTCTGCCGCCGGAGGATATGCCCTTCCTGGAGGACGGCACCCCGCTGGATATCGTGCTAAACCCCCTGGGCGTTCCTTCCCGTATGAACATCGGCCAGGTGCTGGAGGTGCACCTGGGCATGGCCGCCAGCCGCCTGGGCTGGCATGTGATGACCCCAGTCTTCGACGGCGCCCATGAAGAGGATATCCGGGAGTGCTTCCGGATGGCCGGGCTGCCTGAGGACGGCAAGAGCGTCGTCTATGATGGCCGTACCGGTGAGAAATTTGATAACCGTGTTACCGTCGGCTATATGTACTACCTCAAGCTGCATCACCTGGTTGATGATAAGATCCATGCCCGTTCCGTTGGCCCGTACAGCCTGGTCACCCAGCAGCCCCTGGGTGGTAAGGCGCAGTTCGGCGGCCAGCGCTTTGGTGAGATGGAGGTTTGGGCGCTGGAGGCTTACGGCGCTGCCTACACCCTGCAGGAGATCCTAACCGTGAAATCCGATGATGTGGTGGGCCGTGTGAAGGCGTTTGAGTCCATTGTGAAGGGCCAGAACATTCCGGCGCCCGGCATCCCCGAGGCGTTCCGCGTAATGGTGAAGGAGCTGCAGTCCCTGGGCCTGGATGTCAAGATCCTGGATAAGGACAACGAGGAGATCGACATCAAGCAAACCTACGATGAGGACGAGAACATGCCCATGGCCAGCGACTACTACGATGAAAGCGATGTAGCCGTGGATTCCGAGATCGAGGACAACTACACCATGGAAAACCCCGATGAGGACAGCGATTCCTATGACGATGCCGACTTTGACGGCAGCGAAGATGAGGACGACGACGGATTTGATTTTTAATGATGGAGGGGAAGAACTTTGGATAATAAATCTTTTGAATCGATCAAGATCGGGCTGGCTTCCCCCGATGCCATTCGCTCCTGGAGCTACGGTGAAGTAAAAAAGCCTGAGACCATCAACTACCGCACCCTGAAGCCGGAGCGCGACGGCCTGTTCTGCGAGCGCATTTTTGGACCCACTAAGGACTGGGAATGCTACTGCGGCAAGTATAAGCGTATCCGCTTTAAGGGCAAGATCTGCGACCGCTGCGGCGTGGAAGTGACCCGCGCCAAGGTGCGCCGCGAACGGATGGGCCACATTGAGCTGGCTGCGCCCGTTTCCCACATCTGGTACTTTAAGGGCACCAGCAGCCGCATGGGCCTGCTGCTGAACCTAAGCCCCCGTGTGCTGGAAAAGGTGCTGTATTTCGCATCCTATATCGTCATCGATCCAGGCAACACCAAGCTGAAGAAGTACGCCTTGCTGAGTGAGCGGGAGTATAACGAGTACCGGGAAGCCTATGAGGATGAATTTGATGCCGGTATGGGCGCCGAGGCGGTAAAGAAGCTGCTGCAGCAGCTGGATATTGAGGCGCTCTCGGTGGAGATCAAGGAGGAGCTGGAGAAGGCCACCGGCCAGAAGAAGGCGAAGCTGCTCAAGCGCCTGGATGTGGTGGAAGCGTTCCGCACCAGCGGCAACAAGCCCGAGTGGATGATCCTGGATGTACTGCCTGTCATCCCGCCCGATATCCGCCCCATGGTACAGCTGGATGGCGGCCGCTTTGCCACCAGCGACCTCAATGACCTGTATCGCCGGGTCATCAACCGCAACAACCGCTTGAAGAAGCTGCTGGAGCTGGACGCCCCCGATATCATCGTCCGCAACGAGAAGCGGATGCTGCAGGAGGCTGTGGACGCCCTGATCGACAACGGCCGCCGCGGCCGCCCGGTCACCGGCCCCAACAACCGTGCTCTGAAATCCCTAAGCGATATGCTGAAGGGTAAGCAGGGACGCTTCCGCCAGAACCTGCTGGGTAAGCGTGTAGACTACTCCGGCCGTTCCGTTATCGTGGTAGGCCCCGAGCTGAAGATGTACCAGTGCGGCCTGCCCAAGGAGATGGCGCTGGAGCTCTTTAAGCCCTTTGTAATGAAGCGTCTGGTAGATCTGAAGGTCGCTGAGAATATCCGCAAGGCCCGCAAAATGGTGGACCGCGGCTCCCCCAAGGAGGTTTGGGACGCGCTGGAGGTGGTCATCAAGGGCCACCCCGTGCTGATGAACCGAGCGCCTACCCTGCACCGTCTGGGTATCCAGGCATTCGAGCCCATTCTGGTGGAGGGCCGCGCCCTGAAGCTGCATCCGCTGGTTTGTACCGCATTCAACGCCGACTTCGACGGCGACCAGATGGCGGTCCATGTGCCGCTTTCCGCCGAGGCGCAGGCCGAGGCCCGCTTCCTGATGCTGGCGGCCAATAACCTGCTGAAGCTCTCTGACGGCCGGCCCGTGGCTGTGCCTTCTCAGGACATGGTGCTGGGTTCCTATTACCTAACCACCATCATCGATAAGGTGTACGCCACCGATGAGATCCGCAATCCCGGCGTGTTTACCTCCATTGCGGACTGGGAGAAGGTCTATAAGGAAAATCCCCACGAGCTGAAGATCTACCGCAGCCCCGATGAGGCGCTGATGGCCTATCAGACCGGGGTGCTGGATCTGCACGAGCCGATTCTGGTGCGTACCACCAAGACGCTGAACGGCAAGACCTTTACCGGCAGCATCCATACCACCATCGGTATCAATATCTTCAATAATCCCATCCCGCAGGATCTGGGCTTTGTGGACCGCAGCATCCCCGGCAATGAGCTGATCCCTGAGGTCGGCTTCCAGGTGGGTAAGAAGCAGCTCTCCAAGATCATTGACAAGAGCATAAAGAAGCATGGCACCACCGATACCAGCGAGGTATTGGACGCCATCAAGAGCCAGGGCTATAAGTATTCCACCCGGGCGGCCCTTACCGTTGCCGTCTGCGATGCCACCATTCCCCCCAACAAGAAAGAGGTGCTGGCCGCTGCCGAAGAAAAGGTAGCCAAGGTCCGCAAGAAGTACGACCGCGGTTATATTTCCGAGGATGACCGTTACCAGCAGACCATTGCTATCTGGCGTGACGCCACCAACGAGGTAAAGGCCTCGCTGAAGGAGAACTTCGGTAAGCTGAACCCCATCTACATGATGGCGGACTCCGGCGCCCGTGGTTCGATGGACCAGATCAACCAGCTGGCCGGTATGCGCGGCAACATCGCCAATACCTCCGGTCAGACCATCGAGATCCCGATCCGTGCCAACTACCGTGAAGGCCTGAACATCTTGGAATATTTCCAGTCCAGCCGCGGCGCCCGTAAGGGTCTGGCCGATACCGCTCTGCGTACCGCGGACTCCGGCTATCTGACCCGCCGCTTGGTCGATGTATCCCAGGAAGTGATCATCCGAGAGGAGGACTGCGGCACCCACGAGGGTATTGATGTGGAGGCCATCACTGACGGCAACCGCGTCATTGAGGAGCTGGCCGAGCGCCTAACTGGCCGGTATCCCTGTGAGGATGTGATTGACCCCAAGACCGGCGAGCTGCTGGCCAGCCGGGAGGAGATGATCACCTACAAGACCGCTGAGGAGATCGTGGCGGCCGGTATCACCAGCCTGAAGATCCGCAGCGTCATCAACTGCCGTGCCAAGAACGGCGCCTGCAGCCGCTGCTACGGCGCCAACCTTTCCAATAACACCCCTGTTGCCATCGGTGAGGCGGTGGGTATCATCGCCGCACAGTCCATCGGTGAGCCGGGTACCCAGCTGACCATGAGAACCTTCCACACCGGCGGCATCGCCTCCGCCAGCGATATTACACAGGGTCTGCCCCGTGTTGAGGAGCTGTTTGAGGCCCGCAAGCCCAAGAGCGTGGCTGTTATCGCCCATAACGGCGGTCTGGTCAGCTTTGATAAGGACAACAAGGGCGTGGATGTGGTGAAGGTGGACGATCCCCAGACCGGCGACCACTTTGAGCATCAGATCGTATTCGGCAGCAAGGTGCGTGTGCATGAGGGCGACTTGATCGAAAAGGGCACTATGATCACCGAAGGCAGCGCCGACCCCAGCGAGGTACTGCTGGTGAACGGCGAGCTGGCGGTGCAGGAATACCTGATCCGCGAGGTGCAGATGGTTTACCGGACGCAGGGCGTAGATATCAATGATAAGCACATCGAGGTCATCGTCCGTCAGATGATGAAGAAGGTGCGCATTGAGGAGCCGGGCGATACCGACTATATCCGCGGCATGATGGCCGACCGCGCTGAGGTACTGCACCTCAACGAGCAGATCGACCGCGAGAACGCCGAGGACGGCGGCAGCCGCCAGAAAGCGACCTATACAGCCATTCTGCAGGGTATCACGAAGGCCTCCCTTGCCACCGACAGCTTTATGTCCGCAGCGTCCTTCCAGGAGACCACTCGTGTACTGACCGAGGCGGCCATCAAGGGCAAGGTAGACCCGCTGCAGGGCCTGAAGGAGAATGTCATCATTGGTAAGCTGATCCCCGCCGGTACGGGCCTGGTGACCTACACCGAGGAGGAAAAGGCCGAGGAAGAAGCCGATGAGGCCAACCTGGAGGCGCTGATGGCAAGCAGCAACGCCATAGTGATGTGATCCGTAAAACGCAATGTCAAATTCCCCAAAACGGGACTGTAAAGTTGGTGAAAAATATCCAAATCACCGCTTGACAATCCCGGGGGGGATTTGGTAAAATATTTAACTGGGCGGGCATTGTTCCGCAAGCTGAATCCGTCATGCAAGCACAACCCGGAAACCCTCCGGGTTTGTGCCCATGAATAAATACTTTTTGATGAAAGGAGGACAACCATGCCAACCTTTAACCAACTGGTTCGCAAGGGCAGAGAAACCGTAGAGAAGAAGGCGACCGCGCCTGCACTGCTGAAGGGCTGGAATGCCAAGAAGCGTGTAATGACCGATCAAAATTCTCCCCAAAAGCGTGGTGTTTGCACCGCGATCCGTACCTCTACCCCCAAGAAGCCCAACTCCGCGCTGCGTAAAGTAGCAAGAGTACGGCTTTCCAACGGCATCGAGGCTACCGCTTACATTCCTGGTATCGGCCACAACCTGCAGGAGCACAGCGTAGTGCTGATCCGTGGCGGTCGTGTAAAGGACCTTCCCGGTGTTCGTTACCACATTATCCGTGGTACTTTGGATACCCAGGGCGTCCAGAACCGCAACCAGGCCCGTAGTAAGTACGGTGCCAAGCGGCCTAAGAAGGCTGGTGCCGCGAAGAAGTAATCACACCCGTAATAAGTGCCAAGAAAGATGGCTTTTTAACATAGCCTCTGGACTGGCCGACGGGAGTGGGGACTTACTTTCGAGTACCGAAGATCTCATTTTATTATGAAGGAGGGAAGCGAAGTGCCAAGAAGAGGTAATATCGCAAGACGCGACGTTCTGCCGGATCCGCTTTATAATTCCAAGCTGGTCACCCGTCTGATCAATAACATCATGCTGGATGGCAAAAAGGGCGTTGCACAGAAGATCGTCTACGGTGCATTTGACATCGTAAAGGAAAAGACCGGCAAGGACCCGCTGGAGGCTTTTGAGCAGGCGATGGAGAACATCATGCCCGTTCTGGAGATCAAGGCTCGCCGTGTCGGCGGCGCCACTTATCAGGTACCCATGGAGGTACGCCCTGAGCGCCGTCAGACCCTGGGTCTGCGTTGGCTGACCACCTATAGCCGCAACCGCAGCGAAAAGCTGATGGCTCAGAGACTGGCTGGCGAGATCATGGACGCTATGAACGGCCAGGGCGGCGCCTGCAAGAAGCGCGAGGATACCCACAAGATGGCCGAGGCCAACAAGGCTTTTGCCCATTTCAGATGGTAATTCCGGCGACTACTGCATTTTTACTGTTCTTTGCCCCTGTGGGCATGGAATTCGCAAACTTATTAGGAGGGCATTATGCCAAGAGATGTATCCTTAGAGAAAACGCGTAATATAGGCATCATGGCGCACATCGACGCCGGCAAAACCACCACCACCGAGCGTATCCTGTACTACACAGGCGTAAACTACAAGCTGGGTGAGACCCATGACGGCAGCGCCACCATGGACTGGATGGAGCAGGAGCAGGAGCGTGGTATCACCATCACCTCCGCCGCCACGACCGCCTATTGGAAGGGCCACCGCATCAATATCATCGACACCCCTGGACATGTTGATTTCACGGTAGAGGTAGAGCGTTCCCTGCGCGTGCTGGACGGTTCCGTAACCGTTTTTTGCGCCAAGGGCGGCGTAGAGCCGCAGTCTGAGACCGTTTGGCGCCAGGCTGACAAGTACCATGTGCCGAGAATGGCATTTGTAAACAAGATGGACATTATGGGCGCTGACTTCTACAATGTAGTGCGCATGATGCGCGACCGTCTGAAGTGCAACGCTGTTCCGATCCAGCTGCCCATCGGCGTCGAGGATACCTTTAAGGGTATTATCGACCTGGTAGAGATGAAGGCCTATGTCTACTACGATGACCTTGGAAAAGATATCCGCGTGGAGGACATCCCCGCCGATATGCAGGCCAAGGCCGAGGAGTACCACCACGAGCTGCTGGAGCATGTGGCCGAGCAGGATGAAGATCTGCTGATGAAATATCTCGACGGTGAGGAGCTTACCATCGAGGAGATCAAGAGCTGCATCCGCAAATCCACCATCGCCAACCACATGGTTCCCGTATGCTGCGGCAGTTCCTACCGCAACAAGGGCGTACAGAAGCTGCTGGACGCCGTGGTAGACTATATGCCGGCCCCCACCGATGTCCCTGACATCAAGGGTGTAAACCCTGACACCGAGGAAGAGGAGACCAGACCTTCCAGCGATGACGCGCCATTTGCCGCTCTCGCTTTCAAGATCATGACCGACCCCTATGTAGGCAAGCTATGCTTCTTCCGTGTGTACTCCGGTACTGTGGATGCCGGCACCAGCGTCTATAACTCGGTGAAGAAAAACAATGAGCGCATGGGCAGAATTCTGCAAATGCATGCGAACCACCGCAAGGACATTGAGACCTGCTATGCCGGTGATATTGCCGGTGCCGTGGGCCTGAAGAACACCACCACCGGTGATACCCTGTGCGACGCCAAGCATCCGATCATCCTGGAATCTATGGAATTCCCAGAGCCGGTTATCCGCGTTGCCATTGAGCCGAAGACCAAAGTCGGTCAAGAGAAGATGGGCCTGGGCCTTGCCAAGCTGGCTGAGGAGGATCCCACTTTCCGCACCTACACCGATGAGGAGACCGGCCAGACCATCATCGCCGGCATGGGCGAGCTGCACCTGGAGATCATCGTAGACCGTCTGCTGCGTGAGTTTAAGGTAGAAGCGAATGTGGGTAAGCCCCAGGTTGCCTACAAAGAGACGGTGCGCAAGATGGCCGATGTGGACCACAAGTACGCACGCCAGAGCGGCGGTAAGGGCCAGTACGGTCATGTAAAGATCCGTCTGGAGCCGAACGAGAGCGGCAAGGGATATGAGTTCCGCAACGAAGTAGTGGGCGGCGCTATCCCCAAGGAGTATATCCCCGCTGTCGATGCCGGTATCAAGGGCGCGATGGCCAGCGGTGTACTGGCGGGTTATCCCGTAGTAGACTGCATCGTGACGCTGTACGATGGTTCCTACCATGAGGTAGACTCCTCTGAAATGGCGTTTAAGATCGCCGGTTCCATGGCCTTCAAAGAGGCAATGAGAAAGGCTGACCCCGTTATTCTGGAGCCGATTATGAAGGTTTGCGTGATCGTTCCCGAAGAGTATATGGGCGATGTTATCGGTGACCTGAACTCCCGCCGCGGTCAGATCCGTGGCTTTGAGGACCGCCCCGGTGCCAAGCAGATTGATGCCTTTGTACCGCTTTCTGAGATGTTTGGTTACGCCACCGACCTGCGTAGCAAAACGCAGGGCCGCGGCCAGTACACCATGGAGCCCAGCCACTACATTGAGCTGCCCAAGAACATCGCGGAGAAGCTGGTCACCAGCCGCACCAAGGCTGAGTGATGAACCCCAAGCATGATCCCGAGCCCGGAAAACATAAAGGGTAGGGAAAAATAATATTAAAAAAACAAAGTATAACAAAGGGAGGATTTTACGATGGCTAAACAGAAATTTGAGCGCAACAAACCCCACGTAAACATCGGTACCATTGGTCACGTTGACCATGGTAAGACCACTCTGACCGCTGCTATCACCAAGGTTCTTGGTCTGAAGGGCGATGCCGAGTTCATGGCTTACGACATGATCGATAAGGCTCCCGAAGAGCGTGCCCGTGGTATCACAATCAACACTGCCCATGTAGAGTATGAGACCGACAAGCGTCACTATGCCCATGTTGATTGCGTGTCGACGGACAATCACCTGTTGCAGAGTTAAAAGCTGACCATATTCGGAGTGGTGCGGGTCATGACTTCACTATTGAAGGAACTCTTAC
>ENA-UERG01001935-UERG01001935.1-human-gut-metagenome-genome-assembly--contig:-NODE-1935-length-15849-cov-31.049391_pt1 | contig 15849 bp, 17 predicted proteins | sample MGYA00242954_ERZ507954 | MGnify/ENA primary metagenome ERZ507954 (study PRJEB26167, sample SAMN06115478) | human gut metagenome | host: Homo sapiens | place: China:Sichuan | collected 2015-01-21... | reverse complement strand
TGCTCTTATCAATGGCATTAGCCTTCAGTAACTAGTTGTGATAGCACTCACGGAAAATGACATCACTCAAAAACTCAAAGAGGAAGGAATCCAGAGAAGGTACTTCCTGATTCTCCTCTCCCGAGAGACTCTTTGTGTCTGATATGGGGGGAATGGATAGCGACATGAAAAGAAGGAAAATGCAAAAGGGCTAATCTTGGTGGTCCCGCGGGTGTATTCAGTTATGTTGATGGTGACGGGGGGGTAACAGGAGTGTGTTGGTGGTATTGGAATGATGGGATAGTTCTTTTTGTGGAAGGGGATAGTGATGATGCTATGATGGTAATGGAGGACAAAGTGAGAGTGGAAAGGAATAGCATTATGCAAATGGAGATGACCATGGGATGAAAATGGAAGGTAATTGATTGTGTAAACAAATGGGGCACTCCTGCCATTGTTTGCACATCCTCACTAGAAAGTCCATCTCCTGACAACTATTTGGGCTTAAAAACACTCAAGAGACTACCCCAATCCTCTGATGACAATAGGTCAGCAACCGCGGATGTGTTGTATCAACAAACAAATCTCTTTACATGCAAACCGAATCCCAATCAACAGAAGGAATCACCTTGCCGCTGCAAATGGCATGGACAATGTTACGAGTCATCGAAGGGAAAGGCATGGAGTGACCACACTTGTCCATCAGATTCTCGAACATCATCGTCGCGCAAGAGTTATTGTACACATACGTGTCCTCATCCTTCTTCTGATCCATCTCCTTCTCACCAAGAATCGAAGCACCCAGACGCATCACCTCAATCTCCTCCTTCGCACGAGCATACACAAGTTCACGAAGCTCACTCAGATCCTTCTTACCAGAACGAATCGCAGCCCACTTCGCCACATGAAGAGGAGCCTCGCTCTTCGCAACCAGAGTCGAAGGCTTCAGATCAACGATGTTGCGGGTCGTAATCGGCTTGTCACCAATGAACGTCGTCATGGGCAGGTCACGCATCGTCAGATCACCCCACTCAGACACCTCCTGGTTCTTGAACTGAGCAACATGATCGTGCGTACGCTTGAAGAGCTCACCGAGCGTGATAGTGGTGGACTCAGCCTCCCACAGGCGCTGGTACTCGTTATCGTAGTACATCGACATGCACACGTTCAAAGGGGTTCCGTTGACCACATCATCAGGAGGGCAGTGCTCACACCAAGCAGTCTCCGTGGCGTTGGCAGAGGTGAAGGCGTAGATGTTGAGATTGGAAGGAAGAGTATCGAACACGGAACCCGACTGACAGGTCTCCAGGAAAAAGGCCATCTTGCTGTACGCATTTCGATCATGAAGGCCCGTCAATACTGCTTGCAACTCCTGGGTTGTAATACGACTAGTTCCGCAACCAACGCCGCCAGGATAACCATGGTCACTATAGTAGATGAAAATCGTATCATCCTCCTTGGTGTGGAACACCTTGGGATTCTCCATTCCAGTCAACTCCTTCACCTTCTCCTCATCCTGAGAGAGGATAGCCAGAACGATCTGGGGAGTAATAAACTTGGAGGGATAATCGATATGGTCCTTGCACTTGGCAGCATGGTCCCAGCCCGGTCCCTTAGGATCGGGAAGGGTGAACAGCTTGCCGGGCCAGGGGTTCTGCTCATAGGTGTGAATCAGCTCGTTAGCCATGTAAATGATGTGGTCCTCAGGAATGCCGGAAGCAACCAGATCCTATGGATCAAACTACGGTCGTACACATACATTATAAGCACGACAGGTGTTACTGGAGTCGGAATAGTTACCAAAGCCAGTATCTCCCTGGAAGACAATGGCGTACTTATCGGCGAGAACAACCGAAAGAAAGGAAAAAGAAAATGAAAAAGGAAGTTTGGAAAACTATCTTGCAGGTGATTATCGCTGTACTTACTGCCGTAGGCACCACGCTCGGCGTTACCAGCTGCATGTAAACTCATTTTCGCATGTAAGGAAGTAAAGAACTTGCGAAACTTGTCAATAACTGATTTGTTTAACCATTTAAAAAAACGATTTGAATTATGGGTATTAAAGTAAAAGCTATTGAGCGCAACGTAGCGTTCGAAAAAGGTAAGCAAAAGTGGGCATTCGTGATGCAGGCTGAACTCTACAGCCAGCTCAACGCCACGAAGGTGATAGAAGAAGCTGCCGTTCGCAGCGGATTGCCTAAGGCGGTAATCAACGCCGGATGGTCGGCCATAGGCGAAGTGATTGCTGCATGGGCCACCGAGGGCCACAGCGTGGCTGTGCCAGGACTGGGCAGCCTCCGATTCGGTCTTAACTCTACCGCCGTAGAGGATGTGAACAAGGTGAGCGCCAACCTCATCACCCGCCGATACATCATCTTCGTGCCTAACACCGACATCAAGAAGGAACTCGAAGAGACTTCCGTCAACATCACCTGCTACGACCGAAACGGCAAGGTGGTGAAGCAGGTTACCTCTACCGATACGCCTCCTACTACCCCATCCGGAGGCGATAATCCATCCGGAGGCGATAACCCATCCGGAGGCAACACCCCATCGGGCGGCGATTCTACTGGCGGAACCGGAAGCGAAAACAGCGGCGACGGACTTGAATAAAAGGTGCTGAGCCTGAAAAGTAAAACCCTCCCCAGGTCTTAAAAAGTCCTAGGGAGGGTAAACTTTGTCTGGCAGTTAAATTGTTTACGCAATGTACCATACCAGACGCCCGAATACAACATGCTAACCCATATTTCCCCTTACGGAATCAGCATGTCATTAACAATCCTTTGTGCCTCAAATAAATAATACTTTTTTTCAAAGTGATTCAGCCTCACGGCTAAAGCATATTTAATGTTTTTACCTTATTTCAAAACATGATAGTAACATATTCTGCAGCGATATCAACCAGCTTCTTGCGACGGGCTACACCTATTATATAATGAGCCTCCTTCGCCGAACAGTGGAAGTATTTCTTCACAGCTGTTACCAGTTCTTCCTTGCGTATCGAGCCTATACCCTTAGGATAAGCCTTGCGGATAGCCTTCTCGATGTCCGCCATCTTATATTCATGGTGGCGCTTGTGGAAGTACTGCGATACGATGATAGATAGAACTATCACGAGCAGGATGATGATAAATACTACAGACTTGTTCATTTCATTATCTCCTAATTTATTTATTAGACATATCAGGTTCGCTGAATCACCCTTCCGGGTTCTCCAGGTTTTCTGCATCACCGATAGCCGTTATCGGTAAATCCACTGCAAATATAGCATTTTTTCTTGAAACAACAACATTTTTCGGCATTTTTTTCACTATTTCTGCAAAAAAACTTGCTAAATACAAAAAAAACACGTATTTTTGCAAGAAAATAATCCTTAAGACAGAAAGATAATGCAAGAAACTGTAAAGAAAGTATTGAATGGCGATTTTAATCGCAAGAAAGCATTGCTGTTCCTCATAACGGCTCTGCTTACCGTTATCGTCTGGAACCTGCCCATCGACAGCTTCGGCATCGATGGACTCACCATCGTGCAGCAGCGCGTCATCGCCATCTTCGTCATGGCCGTGATGCTCTGGCTCACCGAGGCCATACCGGCATGGGCTACCAGCGTAGTGATCATCTTCGTGCTGCTGTTCTTCGTCAGCGACTCCGCCTTTAAGATTATGCAAGGCTCGGAGGCAGAGATGGGCAAGCTGCTCGACTATCAGGGTGTGATGGCGTGCTTCGCCGACCCTACCATCATCCTCTTCCTGGGCGGTTTCGTACTCGCCATAGCCGCTACCAAGAGCGGACTCGACGTGATGATGGCGAAGGCCCTGATTGCGCCATTCGGCAAGCGTTCTGAGAACGTGCTGCTGGGTTTCATGCTCATCACCGGCATCTTCTCGATGTTTATTTCAAATACAGCCACCGCCGCCATGATGCTCACCTTCCTCACACCGGTGTTCAAATCATTGCCACCTTCGGGCAAGGGCCGCGTGGCGCTCACCATGGCCATTCCTATCGGAGCCAACCTGGGCGGTATGGGTACCCCTATCGGAACCCCTCCTAACGCCTTCGCCTTCAAGGTATTGAACGACCCTGCAGGACTCAACCTGGGTCTCAGCTTCGGCGACTGGATGCTCATCATGGCCCCTATGGTGCTCATCATGCTCCTGATGGCATGGGTCATCATCCGCAAGATGTTCCCGTTCTCTGCCAAGACCATCGAGCTCAACATCGAGGGCAACATGCAGCACAACTGGCGCACCACGGTAGTGGCCATCACCTTCCTCGCAACCATCGTGCTCTGGGTATTCGGCAAGCAGCTGGGCATCAACGCCAACACCGTGGCCATGCTCCCTATCGCCATATTCGCCCTTACGGGAGTGGTTACAGCCAAGGACCTGAAGGAGATTGACTGGGCTGTCATCTGGATGGTGGCAGGCGGATTCGCCCTCGGATTGGCGATGAACGGCACCGGTCTTGCCGAGGCAGCCGTAAAGAGCATTCCGTTTGCTGAATTCAACCCGCTGGTCATCATGATCGTATCCGGACTGGTATGCTTCATCCTGAGTAACTTCATCTCCAACACCGCCACCGCCGCCCTGCTCATCCCTATCCTCACGGTGGTATGCACCGGCATGGGCGACAAGCTCAACACCATCGGCGGCACCTCTACCATCCTCATCGGAGTAGCGGTATCGGCCAGCTGCGCCATGTCGCTGCCTATCTCAACCCCTCCTAACGCCATCGCCTACTCTACCGGACTCATCCAGCAGACCGACATGGTGAAGGCAGGACTCACGGTGGGCATCCTGAGCATGATTGTGGGCTACGCCGTGCTCATCACCTTCTGCAAGATGGGCGTGCTCTAGAGGGGCATCATCAGCGAAAATACACATTATTATATATATAAAGGAATGAAAAAGATTGTTATAGGAATCGACGTAGGCATCTCTACGACCAAGATTGTGGGCATCGATGAAAGCGGCGTGGTGGTAAGCCCCATCCGCATCAAGGCCACCGACCCTATCACCTCGCTCTACGGAGCCTTCGGCAAGTATCTTCACGACAACAAGATTGCGCTGAGCGATGTAGAACAGGTGATGCTCACAGGCGTAGGATCTGCCTATATCGACGAGCCCATCTACGGACTGCCTACCTCGAAGAGCGAGGAGTTCGTGGCCGACGGACTGGGCGCCCGATACGAAAGCAAGCTCGACCGCATGATTGTGGTGAGCATGGGAACCGGAACATCGCTCGTAAAATGCGATGACAACGAGATAAGGCACATCGGAGGCATCGGCATAGGCGGCGGAACCCTGGCAGGACTGAGCCGCATCATGCTCAAGACCGACGACATCAAGCAGATTATCAACCTCGCCAAAGACGGCGACGTGAGCAAGATAAACCTGCTGATAGGCGACATCAGCGCCAAGCCTCTGCCCGGACTCCCGATGAACGCCACCGCATCGCTCTTCAGCAACGCCAAGGCCAACGCTTCGCGCGAAGACATCGCCATGGGACTCATCTGGATGGTGCTGCAGTCGATAGGTTCGGCTACCATCCTCTCATCGCTCGAATCGGGCATCAAGGATTTCGTGCTCATCGGCAACCTCACCCTGCTGCCGCAATGCCGCGAGGTGTTCCCAGCCATGGAGAAACTCTACGGAGTGAGGTTCAGAATACCGAAATACTCGGAATTCTGCACCGCCATCGGAGCTGCGCTCGACTATAAGCGACAAGCAAAATAATCACCCCCGAATCGCCGCAATGCCCTATACACGGGCGTTGCGGCGATTTTCATTTCCACCCCCTGCCACGACACACAGACAACAAGTTGGAAACGCACACAAGCGCACAAAATGCGCAACACGCTGATAGATAACAACTTAAACGTTTCGGGAAACAGAAATTTGTCAAAGTTTTCCAAAACTTTTTCGTTTCATCCTGATTACCAGTGACTTAATATTTTTTAACGATAAAAAAGTTGTCCAAAAGTAATTACTTTCAGAAATATTTTATATCTTTGCAATGTCAAAAGGAGGTACTTATCTACCTCTTCAAGTCATAATGACTTAATACTAAGTAATTTAAACATCAATCGTAAAAGTAATACTAAAATGATCCAGACAGTAGTAAAGCGTGACGGACGCATCGTTGGATTCAACGAACAGAAAATCATGGCAGCCATTCGCAAGGCCATGTTGCATACCGACAAGGGTGAAGATACCACTCTTATCGAGCAGATAACCGACCACATCTCTTATCGCGGCAAGAGCCAGATGAGCGTTGAGGCCATTCAGGACGCCATCGAGATGGAGCTCATGAAGAGTGCCCGCAAAGATGTTGCCCAGAAGTATATCGCATACCGTAACCAGCGTAACATCGCCCGCAAGGCGAAGACACGCGACGTATTCATGAGCATCGTCAATGCCAAGAACAACGACATCACCCGTGAAAACGCCAACATGAATGCCGACACACCAGCCGGCATGATGATGAAGTTCGCGTCAGAAACCACTAAACCATTCGTCGACGACTACCTCCTCTCAGAGGATGTACGCGACGCCGTCATGCACAACTATATACATATTCACGATAAGGACTATTACCCAACAAAGAGTCTCACCTGCGTGCAGCATCCGCTCGACGTGATTCTGAACCACGGTTTCACAGCCGGTCACGGTTCAAGCCGTCCTGCCAAGCGCATCGAGACCGCAGCCGTGCTGGCTTGTATCTCTCTCGAGACCTGCCAGAACGAGATGCACGGCGGTCAGGCCATCCCAGCCTTCGACTTCTATCTGGCTCCATACGTACGCATGTCGTACCAGGAAGAGGTGAAGAACCTGGAGAAGCTGACAGGCGAAGACCTGAGCAACCTCTATGATGCACCTATCGACGACTACATAGAGAAGCCGCTCGACGGACTGCAGGGCCGCGAACGCCTGGAGCAGCACGCTATCAACAAGACCGTGAACCGCGTGCATCAGGCAATGGAGGCATTCATCCACAACATGAACACCATCCACAGCCGCGGCGGTAACCAGGTAGTATTCTCAAGCATCAACTACGGTACCGATACCAGCGCCGAGGGCCGCTGCATCATGCGCGAAATCCTGCTCAGCACCTATCAGGGCGTAGGCAATGGCGAAACAGCCATCTTCCCTATCCAGATATGGAAGAAGAAGAGAGGCGTAAACTATCTGCCTGAGGACAGAAACTACGACCTCTACAAGCTGGCTTGCAAGGTAACAGCCCGCCGTTTCTTCCCTAACTTCCTGAACCTCGACGCCACCTTCAACCAGAACGAGAAGTGGCGTGCTGATGATCCGGAGCGCTACAAGTGGGAGATTGCAACCATGGGCTGCCGTACCCGCGTGTTCGAAGACCGCTGGGGCGAGAAGACCAGCATCGCCCGCGGTAACCTGAGCTTCTCTACCATCAACATCGTGAAGCTCGCCATCGAGTGCATGGGCATCGAAGACGAAAAGCAGCGCATCGACATGTTCTTTGCCAAGCTCGACAATATCCTCGACATCACAGCCAAGCAGCTCGACGAGCGCTTCCAGTTCCAGAAGACGGCAATGGCCAAGCAGTTCCCTCTGCTCATGAAGTATCTCTGGGTAGGCGCAGAAAACCTGAAGCCGGAAGAGACCATCGAGAGCGTCATCAACCACGGAACCCTGGGTATCGGCTTCATCGGATTGGCAGAATGCCTGGTTGCCCTCATCGGCAAGCACCACGGCGAGAGCGAGAAGGCACAGGAGCTGGGACTGAAGATTGTTACCTACATGCGCGACCGTGCCAACGAGTTCAGCGAGCAGTATCATCACAACTACTCTATCCTAGCTACTCCAGCCGAGGGATTGAGCGGTAAGTTCACTAAGAAGGACAGAAAGCAGTTTGGCGTCATCCCTGGCGTTACAGACCGCGACTATTATACCAACTCCAACCACGTGCCTGTATACTATAAGTGTACAGCCCTGAAGAAGGCACAGGTCGAGGCTCCATACCACGACCTGACCCGTGGCGGCCACATCTTCTATGTAGAGATTGACGGCGATGCTACCCACAACCCTTCTGTAATAGAGAGCGTGGTAGACATGATGGATAAGTACAACATGGGTTACGGCTCAGTAAACCACAACCGCAACCGCTGTCTCGACTGCGGCTACGAGAATGCTGATGCCAACCTCGAGGTTTGTCCTAAGTGCGGCAGCCACCACATCGACAAGCTGCAGCGCATCACCGGTTATCTGGTAGGTACTACAGACCGCTGGAACAGCGGCAAGCTTGCCGAGCTCCACGACCGAGTAACCCATATTGGAGGGGAAAAGTAAAATGATCAGCGTTTTAAGCATCGTACATGATACGATGGTAGACGGTCCGGGCTTCCGCACATCCATTTATTGTGCGGGATGCCCCAACCATTGTCCGGGCTGCCATAATCCGCAGTCGTGGGACATCAGCCACGGCACGATGACCTCTACCGACGAGCTGATGAAGGAAATCATGAGCGACCCCTTCGCCAACGTCACCTTCTCGGGCGGCGACCCTATGTTTCAGGCAAAGGGCTTTGCCGAGCTGGCACGCGCCATCAGGGAGCAGAGCAGCAAGAGCATCTGGTGCTTTACGGGCTATCTCTTCGAAAACCTCGTGAAGAATCCCGAGCAGCTGGAACTCCTCCGCCAAATCGATGTATTGGTAGACGGACCCTTCGTACAGGCATTGCGCGATGAAGACCTCTTCTTCAGGGGCAGCAGCAACCAGCGCATCATCAACGTGCAGAAGTCGCTGAAAGAAGGAAGAGTGATAGAACTCAATCTTACAACAGAAAACCCGAATCCGGTATTGTAAATCTACATACCAGATTCGGGTTTCCCGTTTTTTTCCGTGCCCAAATCATTATCTCTTAGCATCCTTCTCTTCGAGGTAGCTGATAGAACTCTGAATATAATCACGCTCCCACTCGCTCTCGTGCAATTTCTCATCGCCATAGAGCAGAAGGTCGAGATCCAGCGGAACATCTACCTTACGATAAGGGCCACGGATTTTGCGTCCGCATCCCTGCTCCACACTCCGCAGCGCGGCAAGCACAGACTTCTTAGAGCAGATGGTCTCCCCCATCATCACCTGATTCAGAAACTTGTCTGAATTCTCCAGTCCGATAGGCTCAGTCCACATGCGCGGACCGAAGAGGCAGTTCTTGAACATCCATCTCAGATGTTCATGTGCCTTCAACACATTCTCCTCCTGATTTCTGTTAGAGCCGATAGCTATAATTATTTTTGTACGAGTTTTCATTATTAAAATCTTTATTTCTACAAAACAAGTCAGTTTCTCTGAGAAGAGACAGATAGCCCCTGCATTTGTATGCAATATTTTGTGCAAAGATATTAAAAAATTTGTAATAAACCGCGATTTATCCGTTTTTTTTTATATTTTTGCAGAATGAATCATCTAAAAGCAAACATTTTAGGGCTCGCTCTGCTCTGCTGCCTCCCGATGGGCGCACAGCTGAAGTGGAACCAGGCCTATCAGACATATATCAATCAGTATAAGGATCTTGCCATCGAGCAGATGCTCCGTTACCGCATTCCAGCCAGCATCACCCTAGCACAGGGACTGTTTGAGAGTGCGGCAGGAAGGAGCGACCTCGTACGCCAGGGCAACAATCACTTCGGCATCAAATGTCACAACTGGACGGGACCAACCCAGTACCACGACGATGATGCCCGGGGCGAATGCTTCCGCGTATACCAGGACGCAAGAGACAGCTACGAAGACCACAGCAAGTTTCTGGCGCGCCAGCCACGCTACGCACGCCTCTTCGAACTCTCGCAGCACGACTACAAGGGATGGGCTCGCGGACTGAAAGCCTGCGGCTACGCCACCAACCCGCAGTATGCCAGCAAGCTGATACAGATTATAGAGCTCTACAAGCTCAACCAGTATGACAAGGCCAAGCGTTATGACCGCTTCATGGCCACCCACAGCGGTACCGACCAGCCTGTAAACGCCGAAGGATTGCTGCACCCTATCCATATCTTCAACAAGAATTACTATCTCTATGCCCGCGAAGGCGACACCTTCAAGAGCATAGGCAAGGAGGTGGGCATCAGCTGGCGCAAACTGGCTCGCTACAACGAGCGCAACAAGCACGCCGTGCTGCACAAGGGCGACATCATCTATCTGAAGAAGAAACGCTCCAAGGCACCTAAGCAGTATAAGAAGCGCCCTCACGTGATACAGCCGGGCGAAAGCATGTACGCCATCTCGCAGAAGTATGGCATCCGACTGGAGAAACTCTACAAGATGAACCATCTCGACCCTAACATCCCGGTAAGCGTAGGAACACGACTGAGGGTGAGATAAGGGATGAGTAAAATGTGAATGTGAATGTGAATTTTAAATGAAAATACAATGAAGAGAATGATATTATCCCTCGCCACCATGGCGATGCTGATGGCGCCCGGCACCATAAAGGCGCAAAACTTTGACGACTATTTCACAGACAAGACGCTGCGGGTAGACTATACCTTTGCCGGCAACCAGAAGCAGCAGATGATAGCCGTAGACGAACTCAACGTAATGCCACGCTGGTACGGCAAACGGCAGCGACTGGCCGAACTCCCGGTAGAGGGCAACGGACAGATAACCGTACGCGACCACCGCTCGGGCAAAATCATCTACCGCAACTCCTTCTCTACCCTCTTCCAGGAATGGCTCTCCTATCCAGAGGCAGAGAAGAATACGCAGAGTTTCGAGAACGTATTCCTCGTTCCGATGCCGAAAGATACCGTAGACATCACCCTCGACCTGCGCAACAACCGCCGCGAGATAACCACCACGCTCACCCACCAGGTAGCGCCGAAAGACATTCTGATTCATCAGAAAGGCAACAAGCCTACACCATACGTCACCCTGCAGCAGGCAGCCGACACCACCCGATGCATCCACATCGCATACGTGGCTGAAGGCTATACCGATGCAGAGATGCCTGTCTTCCTGAAAGATGCGCAGGAGGCTACAGAGGCCATCTTCGCCCACGAACCCTTCAAGAGCATGAGAGACCGCTTCAACATCGTAGCCGTAAAATCGCCATCCAAGCAGAGCGGACCTAGCATCCCAGCCCAGGGCATCTGGCACGAGACCGCCCTCAGCTCTCATTTCGACACCTTCTACAGCGACCGCTACCTTACCACCCTGCATCTCAAAGACCTGCACAACTGGCTGGCAGGTACCCCTTACGAGCACATCATCGTGCTGGTAAATTCGGATAAGTATGGCGGTGGCGGCATCCTCAATTCATACAATCTCACCACCTGCCACCAGAAATGGTTCAAGCCGGTAGTGGTGCATGAGTTTGGACATTCCTTTGCCGGACTTGCCGATGAATACGCCTACGAGCAGGAGCAGATACCGATGTATCCTCACGATGTAGAGCCTTGGGAGAAGAACATCACTACCCTTGCCGATTTCCACGGAAAATGGGAGAACATGATAGACAAGAAGACCAAGATTCCTACTCCGCTCTCAAAGAAAGAGAAGGAGGCGGTGAGCAAGGTGGGTGTCTTCGAAGGTGCCGGATACAGCCTGAAGGGCGTTTACCGCGGTGTGCAGGACTGCCGTATGCGCATCAACGAAACGCCGGAATTCTGTGCTGTATGCAAGAAGGCGCTGCAGGACATCATCGACTTCTACACGAAATAAAGAAATCATAAAAACATTATCTCTATGAAAGAGCAAAACCTAAACATCAGATACATGGTGGCTCAGCTCTCAGAGTTGAGCCAGCAGGAGCAGGAGCTCGTAAACAGGGCGAAGGCTGCCACCAGCAATGCGTATGCTAACTACAGCCACTTCTATGTGGGAGCAGCCCTGCTTCTGGGCGACGGCAGAATAGTGATTGGAGCCAACCAGGAGAACGCCGCCTTCCCGTCGGGACTCTGTGCCGAGCGCAGCGCCATCTTCGGTGCCCAGAGCAACTATCCCGACCAGCCTATCCTGACGCTCGCCATAGCAGCGAGAAACGGGAACGGCTTCCTCAAGTCGCCTATCTCGCCATGCGGAGCCTGCCGCCAGGTGATACTGGAGATGGAAGACCGCTACCAGCGCCCCGTACGCATCCTGCTCTATGGCGAGAACGGCACCTACTGCTTCGACAGCATCAAAGACCTTCTCCCCTTCTGCTTCGTAGATTCAAACATGAAGGAATAATAAAGGCAAAGAACCAAAGTTCTAGAAGCAGCACGCCCTGAAAGGGCAGAAGCTCCTAGCCCAGGGCATCGCCCTGGGTAATTACGGACGCAAACCTGTCGCCCTGTAAGGGCAAAAGCTTTAAAATACCGGAATTAATAAAGCTTTTGCCCTTACAGGGCGACTTGCTGATTGCTATTACACCCAGGGCGATGCCCTGGGCTAGGAGCTTCTGCCCTTTCAGGGCGTGTGGAGCAAAACTTGCGAAACTTGAGTAAGATTATAATCGCTTAGATTAGAAATATAAATCCGTGTAATCCGTGCCTTATCTTATACCCTAGGCAGAATCTTATGACACACCCGCTTCTTATTCCTCCCTATATTCAAAGCATCCTGCGGCAGGCTGCTCTTTCTTTCTCGGCAAACCATCACGGTCGGTTGCAGGCAGGGTTTCTGCATCTGCCTTACCTATTGCTGCCGACTCCTTGCGCAGATGGAAATCATACTTCAGATTGTCGGTGTCGAAAAGGCGGAAATGCTTCTCGGCAAACACCGTCGTATCCTTGATGTCCTCATAAACCACATGGGTGAACTTCAGACTGTCGTCCGTCTCCAGCTTCTCCGTGCGCAACACACAATGGTCGAAGAGGAAATTGAAGGCATCCTCCTCTTTCGGAGCCTCCCATACCACCTCATCATCATGATAGCCCGTTACGAGCGAATTTCTTACCTCGAAACGAGGCAGCGGAGAGGCAAAACCGATGGCAGACTCGCGGCGCCCGTCAAACGGATAGAACTGGGCTATGGTGCAGCCGTTTACCTCAACATCGCCACCCTCAACATAGAGCGGATGCTTCAGACAGTTGGTTATCTGCGAGTTAAGAATCTGCACCTTGGCAGAATCAATCCTCACACCGTAGCCCTGACTGTTATGAATCGTAGCATTCTCGATGAGCAGTTTCTGCTTCGTAGCATCGCCCGCTTCTATCATCACAGCATCGTAGGCACTATGAATATCAGCAAACGAAATCTTGCAGTCATGAGCCGAAGACATCAGTCTGATTCCCTGCCATTGTCCCGGTGTGCGGTCATAAGGCAGATAATCGAACATGTGGTCCAGTCGGTCGCCCCGCATCACCACTTCCCTGTCCTTTTCGCCCTCAACCTTCAGCGACCCGAACACCTGCAAGCCCGCATTCTCGTGGAAATAGAGTTGGGTGCCCGGAGCAATGGTCAGCGTAGCCGCCTCATCAACCCTGATTCCCCCATAAACCACTACCGGCAGCGTGCTCTCCAGCAGCTGGTCCTGCTTCACCTCGAGCGAATTGAGTTTCATCGCATCCCATGAAAACGCCCTCAGGTTCACCTTCTGCTCCACGCCACTTTCCAGCGCAAACACCAGGTTGTCGCTCACCAGCTGCGGCTCTTCGCTGTTCTGCATCGCCGAAGTCAGTTCTACGAACACACGTATGCTGTCACCCTTCCTGATCTCCACATTCTGCGTCTGGAATCCCGCTTCGGTGCCCAGATAAGAGCCGTCAACATTCACCCGGTAGCCCTTCTGGTTACCATTTTCCAGACGCACCGACTGGCAGCGCAGAGCCTTGCCCGTACGGTTGTAAACCCAGAAGCTCCGGGTAGGCGTAGGCACATTCGAGAAGGTGGTGTCCATTTTCAGCGTATCTACCGAAAACGAGAGCACATCTCCCCTCGACGTTGAGAAACTCTCATCGTCGGCACAACTGGCAAGCAGGGCGCTCATCGCCATCCCTACACCCATTATATACAAAAATCCCTTTTTCCGTTTCATATCTATAAAAACGGAAAAAGGGAAATATTATTGTATCTGCCTCTACATAAACAGAGCAAAGATGGATGAGCCGACAACCGTCATCACACCGCAAACCACGATGCTCAGACTACTCATGGCTCCCTCTATGGTACCCATTTCCATCGCCTTTGCCGTACCCAGCGCATGGGCAGAACAGCCGATGGCGATACCTTTGGCAATAGGCTCCTTGATGGAGAGAAGCTTCAGGAACTTCTCGGCAAAGATGTTGCCCAGCACACCCGTTACGATGATGACAACCACCGAAACCGAAACATGACCGCCCAACTCCTCAGAAACGCCGATACCGATGGCGGTAGTGATGCTCTTAGGCAGGAAGGTAACGTAGGAGGCATGGTCGAAATGGAAGATGAGGGCGAGAATGAGCACGGAGCAGAGACTCGCCAGCACGCCCGAAACGATGCCTATCAGCACAGCCCGATAATTCTTCTTCAGAAGCTCAACCTGCTGATAAAGTGGCACCGCCAGACAGATGGTGGCTGGTGTGAGCAGATAGCTGATGCTGTTGGCGCCCGCCGAATAGGTCTTGTAATCTACGCCCGTCAGCAGGAGCGTGATGATGACGAGGATGATGGAGATGAGCAGCGGGTTCATCAGCGACCATCCCGTCTTCAGCTTCAGCAGCATGCCTATGCCGTAGGCTGCCAGACTGATGAGAACGCCGAAGAAGACAGAATCCTGGAACAACTGGTTCATTTCTTCGCCTCCTTTCCTTTTCTGATTACCAACTGCGTAATCCAGCCCGAAGCACCCATCACGACGAAGGTGCTGACCACCGTAACTACGATATACTGGAACCATGCATTACCAATATCCTGATAAGAATCAATCAGTCCTACGGCAGCCGGAATAAACATCACGGGCATGATGGCAATGAGGAAACTGCTGGTTTCGCGGATATGCTTCACCTTGATCAGTTTTGTTTCCAGCGCAAGGAAGAGCAGGATGATGCCATAGATGCTTGCCGGAATAGGCAATGGCAGCAAAAAATGGAGCAATTCCCCAGCAAAGGAGAACGCTATGATTATCAAAAATTGAATTAAAAACTTCATGTTGATCTACTTTAAATTTATATCAAGCTAACGTACTGCTCAATAAGGCTTGCCGTCTCTTCTACGCCCAGGCGCACAGTATCCAGGCAGATGTCGTAATCATCGGCATTTCCCCAGGTAAGGCCTGTATAATACTTATGATAAGCCACTCTGCAATCCTCGGTGTGCTCTACAAACTCCTCAGCTTCCTCATACGAAAGTCCCTGTTCTTCCTGAATATCCTTGATGCGAGCCTCCAGATTGCCGCTCAGGAAAACAGAAATCAGGTCTTTGCGCTCGCGGAAGATATAGTTGCCGCAACGGCCGATGATGATACAGTCTTCATCGCCTATCATATCGGCAAGTGTACGGAGCGGTTTTTCTGTCAGCGCCCTCTGCGTTTCGCCAAGCGACGACATCGAGAAGAGCAGTTCATCTACCGGCCGCTCATCGAAGAAAGCCTCCATCTCGTCGAGCACTCCTCTCTGTTCAGCCATTTCCATCATATTTTTACGGGTATAAAAAGGAATACCATACTTTTCGGCGAGCAGCTTGCCCACGCGAATAGCGCCACATCCACACTGGCGCGCTATCGTTATAATCATGATTCTATAAAATTAAAACGTATATAATAATTACTCAGTTCCGTTATCCCCCTCCAGCCCATCCAGGGCGGGAGTTTTATATAGCAAAAAAGCTAAGAAGATTTGACTCTTCTTAGCTTTCTTGTGTCGGGGCGACAGGATTCGAACCTGCGACCACCTGTTCCCAAAACAGGAGCGCTACCGGGCTGCGCTACACCCCGCT
>ENA-UERG01001931-UERG01001931.1-human-gut-metagenome-genome-assembly--contig:-NODE-1931-length-15874-cov-4.422675_pt1 | contig 15874 bp, 24 predicted proteins | sample MGYA00242954_ERZ507954 | MGnify/ENA primary metagenome ERZ507954 (study PRJEB26167, sample SAMN06115478) | human gut metagenome | host: Homo sapiens | place: China:Sichuan | collected 2015-01-21... | reverse complement strand
CGGCAAATTTGCCGCAAAGGTCTATGTTTTGCAGGAGGAGGCTCCACCGTTGTCGGGTTTTCCGACAACGGAAAAACCGTTGTCGGAAAACCCGACACTACAAAATAATAATATACATATCCCCCCTATATCCCCCCAAAAGGGGGGAAGCGTGAAAAAGCGGAAACGAAACAAGTCCGTGCCGGAATGGAAGCCGGAGCGCTTTGAAAAATTTTGGGAGTACTACCGGACCCACGGCCGGGACAATGACCGGGCCGGGGCGGTCCGGGAGTGGGACAGGCTCAAGCCGGAGGATGATCTCATCGACACCATGGCCCGGGCGCTGGCGGCGCAGGCTGCCTCCGACGAGTGGCGGCGGGGCATCGGCATCCCGTATGCCTGCCGTTGGCTCCGCAATGAGCGCTGGAGGGACACCGGCCTGCGGCGGTCCGAATCGGACACCGAGGAGGTCCCGCCCCGGCGGCGCTACATCGGCAAGCGGGTGATCGACGGGGAGGAGGTAGACGTCTTTGAGTAATTTTGCAAGCGTGGAGGCTGAGCAGGCCGTGCTTGGCTCCATGCTTATTGACAGCCGGTGCATCCGGGAGATCGCGGGGCGGCTGCGGGAGACGGATTTTTCCGTGAGCCTCAATCAGGCGCTGTTTAGCCTGATCTGCGACATGGACCGGGACGGCCAGCCGGTGGACGGGATCACCGTCTGCGGCGCGGCAGTCAAGGCGGAGATCGCAGAGGACAAGACGCTGCGGAACTATTTGGCCCAGCTGATGGAGATCACGCCCACGGCGGCCAACGCGGCGGAGTACGCGGCGCTGGTGGCCCAGACCGCCCGGAGGCGGGAGCTCAAAGAGGGGCTGGAGGACGCACTCAGGGGCCTTGCGGAGCACGAGGCAGAGGACACGGTGGTCTCCCGGTTGGACGCGGCCATGGCGGCCAGTGCCCAGCGGACGGAGAGCGAGCTGGCGGCTCCCAAGGAGCTGGCGGACAGCTTTTTGGCGTACCGGGAGCGCATCGACGAGGGCGCCGCGCCTTACGTCCGCACCGGGGTCAAGGCACTGGACAAGCTGCTGGGCGGCGGCATGGTGCAGGGCGGCTTGTACATATTGGCGGGACGGCCCGGCATGGGCAAGACCGCGCTTGGCATTGCCATTGCGGAGCACGTGGCGCAGACCGTGGGCCGTGTGGATTATTTTAGCTTGGAGATGAGCCGGGCGCAGATCATGGCCCGGCGGCTGGCGTCTATCGGCAAGATGGACAGCAAACGCATTTTGATGGACAGCCTGACGCCGGAGGAGTACAAGCGGATGATCGACGCCACGCGGCAGGCAGCGTCCACGCCGCTCTACGCCACGGACGGACAGGCCCAGAGCGCACAGCGTATCACGGCCATTGCCCGGGCGGGGCGAGACGTCAAGCTGGCGGTGGTGGACCACTTCGGCCTGATTTTGCGGCCCGGCAGGCGGCAGGACGCGGACGAGTCAAGAGAGATCGCCCACGCTCTGAAACGGCTGGCGCAGTCCCTTAATCAGCCGGTGCTGTGCCTTGCACAGCTTAACCGGCAGAACGAGCAGCGCAGCGACAAGCGGCCAACGCTGGCAGATTTGCGGGCTACGGGCGCCATGGAGGAGGACGCCGACGGTGTGATCTTTATCCATAGGCCGGATTACTACGACGCGGACTACAAGCGGGAGCCGGGCGCACCGGAGCGGACGGAGGTCATTTTAGCCAAAAACCGCCACGGCAGCACCGGCAAGATCAATTTATCTTTCTGGCCGGAGACCAACACGTTTAATCCGGCCTATGTGGAGTGAGGACAATATGCAAGTTGGGGATATTTTGGAGCGCACACCCACCATTGAGGCAATGAGCGGCCTTGGGACGGTGGGGCCGCTGCCGTGCCGGGTGATCTACATCCACCCGGAGGGGCGGTTTTACACGGTGGAGTTTACCAGCCGCATCACCGGCGAGCGGTGGCGGGAGGCATTCTGGCCTGACCGCCCGCCGGAGCAAAAGCAGGGCTACGGCAACGAGGGGGCGCGGTTTTTCTGCCCGCCCCGGAGAGGTGAGGGACTATGAGGACGATCGCAATCATGAATAACAAGGGCGGAGTGGGTAAGACCGTTACCGCCATCAATCTGGGAGATATTTTAGCCGCCGATTTTGGCCAGCGTGTGGTGCTGGCGGACTGCGACGGGCAGGCCAACCTGACGCGCTTTTTCCTGCCGGAGGGTGAGGCGGACACATACACCACGGCGGACATCCTGACCGGCGAGGGGGAGAGCGTGTGGAGCGACAATCTTGTGACCATCCGGCCGGGGCTGAGCCTGCTGCCCGGCAGCTCTGGGCTCTATGACCTTGATCTGCGGGCCATCCGGGACGGGCTCAGCGCCCCGGAGCGGCTGCGGGGCTTTGCGGAGTGCGCCCGGGATGATGGGGGCACGGACTGGATGATCTTTGACTGCCCGCCGGGTTACACCGTGGCCAGCGTGGCGGCGCTGCTGGCGGCAGATACGGTGGTCATCCCGGTTTTGGCGGACAAATTCTCCCTTGACGGGGCGGCGGCCGTTGCAGAGCAGGCCAACCGTCTGGCGGGCGTGCGGCCCCGGCTGCGGGTGCGGGCGCTGCTGACCCAGACCCGGGGGACGGAGGTGGTGACAGCGGCGGCCACCATGCTGACGCAGATGCGCCTGCCGGTATACCGTACAGCCATCCGGCGGACGGACAAGGTGCCGGAGAGCACCATGACGCTTTTGCCGCTGCGGCAGTACAGCCCCGGCAGCGCCGCCGCCCGGGACTACCGGGCGTGGGCCAAGGAACTGATGGAGGAGGTGGTCTGATGGCGGGCAAAAATTTTGACATCTCGCGGTTTGCCGAGACCATCACGCCGGTGCGGTCCGAATCGGACACCATGCGGGAGATCGCCATTGACAAGATACGTGACAATCCCCGCAACTTTTACCCCGCGCCGGGGCCTGCGGCGCTGGCGGCGCTGGAGGACTCCATCCGGGCCAACGGCCTTTTGGAGCCGCCGACGGTCATTGCCGCCGAGGACGGGACGAGCTACCGCCTGATCTCCGGCCACAGCCGCATGGCGGCACTCCGGGCGCTCCATGCCAAGACGCCGGAGCAGTGGGAGACGGTGCCCTGCCGGGTGCTGCCCACTATGTCGGAGGAGGCAGAGGCGTCGGCGGTCATTGAGGCTAACCGGCAGCGGGTCAAGTCACCGGCGCTTTTGGCGGAGGAGGCGGAGAGGCTGACGGAGCTCTACATCAAGCGCCGGGAGGCAGGAGAGGATTTGCCGGGGCGTATCCGGGACCGGGTTGCCGAGGCGCTGCAGGTCAAGTCTACAAAGATTGCCAATGTAACGGCCATTAAAAACGGCATTAAAGTACCGGGCATTGCTGAGCGGTGGAAACGGGACGAGATACCGGAGGCGGCAGCGCTGATGATCGCCCGGATGGACATTGAGGAGCAGTACCGTCTGCTGGACTGGATGATCGACAAGGGCCGGAGCTACACCATCAACGAGGTGCGGAAGTTTGACACCTGCTATACAGTGACGCGCCGGAAGTGTGAGCACACCGGCCGGATGTGCGAAAACGCGGAGCGGATGTATGACCATGACTACCGATACGGCGAGTGGCACGGCTCCAACTGTTGCCTGAACTGTCTGGACCGAGACACATGCCCGGCGGCCTGCCAGTATGTGGAGCGGCGTCCCGCTCCGGAGCAAGAGCAGGAGGCGGAGCCGCTGCCGGAGGGGCAGATGGTGATCTGCGGCTGGATGCCGGGAGGCACCACACCGGCGGAGCCGGGAGAGTTTGCCGTGGTTGTGGACGTTGGCGGCGGCAAGCGGCTCAAGCGATTTTTTGAGTGGGACGGACATCGCTGGATGATGACAGGCGGCATTGAGGCACAGGCCCCCGTGGTCTGGTGGATGCGGCTGCCGCCTGTGCCGGACAAGGAGGGCTGATATGAGCAGGCGATACAGAGGAAAGCGGCCTCACGAGCCGCTGACAGGCTGGGTGCTTTGGCCGCTGTTTTTGGCGGCGCTGTGCGGAGCACTGCTGGCGCTGACCACCACAGCAGGCGGAGGTGGGCTATGATGCGGTGCCCCTGCTACGGCTGCGAGCTGCGTGGCCCCGGCTGTCACAATCCGGAGCGCTGCGGCCGCTGGGCGGAGTATCTGGCAGCCACGGAGACCGCTCGCGCCAAGGCGGCGCAGAGCAAGCGGAGCACCGTTATCATGCAAGACTACGTTAAGGACAAAAGCAAAAATTTGCGGAAGCGGAAACGGTAAGGAGGAGCTATGAGAGATCAGGAGCTGATACAGGCGCTGCGTGAGCACGCAGAATGTCAAAAAGCGTTTGAAGATCTTGGCGGAGAGAGCGGAATCTATGCAGACGCCTATAACGATTTGGCAGAGAATTTCTACGGCATTCCTGCTGCTAAGGTAGTATCACTTCATGACATTTACAGAGTTATTGCAGGACATAGTTATTATCATGGCGACCGTATCCTTGCGGCATTGACCTGTATTGCAGAAGGGAAAAAAGTGAACCCTGTGCGTCCTTCCGACGTGGCCCCAATGGTGCATGGGCGGTGGATCTCTTTCCACAGCGAAGCTGCGGGCGATATTCAGTATTGCTCCGCCTGTGAGATAGGGTTCGATGCAAAGACGGATTATTGCCCCCACTGCGGGGCCAAGATGGACGGAGGTGCTGGCAATGGCTGAATACATTAAACGGGAAACGGCGGTGAAAGCTGCGAATGAGTGGGTAAGCGAGGCGTGCATGGCGCCCGTGATGCGGGTAAGCCGGTTGCTTGATAAATTGCAAAAAGTGCCCGCTGCCGACGTGGCCCCGGTGGTGCATGGGCATAGTGTTGACGTCGGGGGGGTCTACGTCAGATGCTCTCAATGCGACGGAGTACTGCCTCTTTGTGCCAACTATTGCCCCAACTGCGGGGCGATAATGGACGGTAACGCCAATGGCTAAAACATCAGGGATGCAGGCGTATGCGGAGCGGTACGCCGAGGTCAAGGCGCAGGCGGCGCAGATGCTTGTTTGCCAATATATGCAGGACACACTCCAACTGGCGCTGCACCAGACAGAGGGCTGGGGCTATGATCGTATCGTGCGGCTGTGCGAGGCGTGGCAGCACATCCGGGACGAGTACAGACCGGCTATCAATCCCAGCGACCCGGCAGCGGATGTCATGCAGGAGCACATGGACCGAGTAATGGCACAGATCATCAGCGGCAAGCAGGAGCTGATACCGTTTGCAGAGCGTTATCCGGAGCTTAAAAAAGTGAGATATGGGAGGTAACAAATGGGCGCTATACTGGCAATTTTTGCGATTTTGCTTTTTCTTGTTTGGACGGCAGGCTTCTTTGTGCTTGGAATGGCTGTAGGACTTGACATCAAAGCTGAAAAGCTGCGGCAAGCCGGGTGGAAAGTTGAACGCGAATCGGAGCAAGCTGATGGCTGATCCATTTGTGTGCGTCCGGCAGCGAGCGGGTCCGTTGGTCAAAGCGCTGATAACGGACAATTACGCATATCTCAGGCGCTACGGGCCGGGAGCGGTGCGGGGCCGGTGCGGACCGGCCCTCAGCCGCACCAGCCTTGACAAGCTGGAACTACGTCTTGCTCTTTTTGGCTATGACGGTATTTTTTACACGCTGACCTTTGACGATGACCATCTTCCGTCTGACCGTGCCGGGGCGGAGCGCGTGTGGGACGCTTTTCTCAAGCGTCTGCGGCGCTGGCGGCGCGGGCCAGTGGATTTTTACGTTTACCGCATTGAGGGGCTGCACGGAGACCACAGACTCCACATTCACGCATTTTTGCGGGACGCGGATTTCCCGCCGGCAGTGGTGCAATTTCTCTGGCGCAAGTGGGGCGCGGCCTACGATGTGCCGTGGACGCGGGAGCGGGTGCTCTCCGAGCAGGGCTACCGTGGGCTGGCCATCTATTTTACCAAGGAGACGCCGGAGGTGGGGCGCCACCCGTGGGGGTGTTCCCGGGCGTTGAGTCGCTATATTCCACCGCCGGAGGTGACCACCTGCAAGAGCGGGGCGGTGCGGATGCCAAAAGGGGCGACGCCGCTGCCCATGCAGGGCCGGGACAGGCCGAAGCTGGAGGGCTGGGGTTTGTACGGCTACAGCCGGCATCTGCTGCCGGGGAAATAGCGCTTTTATTTTAATAATAAGGATTAGATATACTTCTATCGGTAGAATCGCATCCTCTTGAAACCTACGGAATATTTACGGACAAGGGCTGGAAAATGGAGGGAAAGGTATTGCAAACACTCAAAAAAGGTGATAGACTTGCCATAAAGGACGGATTGATTGTTTGCCCTGTTTGCAGACAGAAAACAAACCAGACGATCTTTCCGGAGACCACGGCGGATTTCTTCCCGCTCTGGTGCCGGAGGTGCAAGTCAGTCCATCTCGTCAAGATCGCAAGTGGCCAGTGCTACATGATTAGCCGGTGCCGATGAGCTCCCGTGTGTTGGGGGTACATCGGCGCCGGTTTTTGTTTTGCGCTGATTTGGCCTGTGCTTGTTTAGCCGGTGCCGATACTCAGCCCTTTGGGGCGGGTGTTGGCACTGGCTTTTGCTTTGCACGGAGGTGATAGCCCGTGGGGCAAACGGCTGGGGCCGGCATATCCGGCGCGAGGCTGGCTGAGCTGGCGGCGCTGCTGGCGGCGGGACAGGAGTACAAGTTTTACTCGTGGCCGGAGTGGCGCGGCCTGCGGGCGGAAGTGCTGCGGCTGGACCACTACGAGTGCCAGCACTGCAAAGCGGCGGGGCGGTACAGCCGGGGGTACATCGTGCATCACGTTAAGCACTTGCGGGAGCGGCCAGACTTGGCTTTGAGCGTGGTTGACCCGGACACCGGGGCGCGCCAGCTTGAGACGCTGTGCAAACACTGCCACGAGCTGGAGCATCCGGAGAGCCAGCGGCAATTTCAGCCGCAAGCGCCGCCAATTACGGCGGAGCGGTGGGATTAGCCCCCCTCGGAAAAACGGCTTTGTTTTCTTTGGCGCTAATCGTGTGGGTCCAAGACAAAAGGGCGAAAGTTGGGCGTGCGCGCTGCCGCAATGCGCGGGCGGCGCGTGCGCGGCAAGGATTTTGACCAAGCCGACAGCACAGAGTGACAGAAAACGCTGATACGCGTCAAAACCGCAAAAAGGCAAACGCGAAAAATCCGGGGCATCACCCGGCCTCCGGGCCGGCTCCATTTTCCTTTCCTCACCGCCCGAGCCCCCGCGTGTCGGGGGTCGGGTGATGCCCCGGAGATCCCCACCCTACTTGCGTCCCATGTTTGGCTCGGGGAGAGCCGGACACGCAAAATGGCGATGCCCACAACGTGGAGGTCCGAATCGGACCACGGATAATAAGCCGGTGTGCACGGCGGCGCTTGCGCCGCAGCGGGCTTGATCCTCCTGCGGCGGCTCTTGAGGCGGGGCAGCTGCGAGAGCCGCCGTGTGCACCGGACGGAAAGGAGGACAACCATGCCGAAGAAAACGGACTGGCGAAAAACCAAAAAGTACGCAGAACTGAAAAACTCCATGCTGGAAAACTTGGAGGCGCGGGGACTGCTGGAAAAAGCCTACACCGACAAGGTGGACGAGTATCTGGATTTCTGGGTGCGGCGGCAGGAACTGCAGGCAGACGTTGCCGAGCGGGGACTGACTGTAATTGATGACCGGGGCCGCATTGCGGAAAACCGCAGCGTATCGCTGGAAGTGCAGGTGGCCCGGCAAATGCTGGCGGTATGGACCGCTCTTGGCTTTAAAGACGCGGCGGCCAAATCCTCCGATGTGCCGGGAGGCATGGACGATGAGCTGTGAGCTGCCCAGAGAGGTGCTGAATTACCTTGAGGCCGTGGAGGCGGACGCGCCACGGGCCTGCCGGGAACAGCACGCGCTGGCGGCGCATATCCGGCAGTGTTTTGCGGAGGAAGACCTCCGGGTGGACGCCGAGCAGCTGCGGCACTATCTGGGTCTTGCAAGGTATTTCCCCTACAAACGGCTTTTCCCATGGCAGGAATTTTTAACCGCGCTTTGGAACTGCACCTACACGGCAGAAGGGCGGCCCCGGTGGAAAACGCTTTTCTGCATGGTGGGGCGTGGCGCGGGCAAAGACGGGTATATCGCGTTTGACTCCATGTGCTCCGTGTCCCCCTATAACCCGGTGGGGCACTACAACGTGGACATATGCGCCAACAACGAGGAGCAGGCCATGACACCGGTGCTTGACTTGGTGGCGGCGCTGGAAAGCCCCGCCCACGAGGGAAAGCTGAAGCGGTATTACTACCACACAAAGGAATTGGCACAAGGGCGGGCCAACAAGGGCGTTATCAAAGGCCGAACCAATAACCCCAAGGGGCGGGACGGTATGCGCTCCGGCAAGGTCATTTTTAACGAGGTCCACCAATTCGAAAATTACGCCAATATCAAGGTTTTTGTCACCGGGCAGGGCAAGGTAGCCCAGCCTCGGGTGGGCATTTTTACCTCCAACGGAGAGGTCAATGACGGGCCGCTGGACGATTATCTGGCCCGGGGGCGGCGCATCCTCTTTGAAAACGAGCCGGACAACGGATTTTTGCCGTTTATCTGCTGCCTTGAAACGAGGGAGCAGGTGCATGACCCGGATAACTGGTATATGGCAAATCCATCTCTCTATTTTTTGCCGGACTTAAAGCAGGAGACTGCGGACGAGTACCGGGACTGGGTGGAGCACCCGGAGCAAAACGGCGATTTTTTGACAAAGCGCATGGGCCTCCGGGCAGGCTATCAGGAGATCAGCGTGACGGACTATGAAAAGATCCTCAAGACCAATAAGCCTCTGCCTGAGCTGCGTGGCTGGACCTGCACGGTAGGACTGGACTATGCGGAGCTGAGCGACTGGGCGGGCGTCAACCTTCATTTCCGGCGGGGGGCCGACCGGTATGATATCAACCACGCATGGGTGTGCCGCCAATCCAAGACGCTGCCGAGGGTCAAGGCTCCATGGCAGACATGGGCGGAGGAAGGGCACTTGACAGTGGTGGACGATGTGAGCATCAGCCCGGACCTGATCGCGGCCTATATCCAGAGCGCCGCCCAAAAGTACAACATTAAGGCGCTGGCAATGGACCACTACCGCTGGACGCTGGTTGCGGAAAGTATGCGGGCTATCGGCTTTGACGCGGCGGATAAAAGCCGGGTAAAGCTGGTGCGGCCCTCGGACATTATGCAGGTGGAGCCGGTCATACAGGAGTGCTTTGACCGGGAGCTGTTTTTCTGGGGCAACAACCCGTGTTTGCGGTGGGCGGTCAACAACACCAAGCGGGTGCGGAGCTCGCGAAAGCTGGGCGTGGACACCGGCAATTTTATCTACGCAAAGATCGAGGCAAAAAGCCGAAAGACAGACCCCTTTATGGCGCTGGTGGCCAGCGTGACCATTGAGCCGCTGCTGGGCACCGGCACGCCGCTGGCGGCGCCGATGATGGGGGCCATCAGACTATGACGGTCCGAATCGGACCGGAGAAAGGCTGACTATGGGATTTAGATTTTTTGAATGGCTGGCGGGAAAGGGCGGACGAACCGCCACGGCAGAGGTCACGTGCCAAGAGCTTTTTGACGCGGCGGCGGACCTGCAGATACGGCAGCTATGCTTTTGGACCTGCGCCAACATGGTGGCCAACGCCATCGGACGGTGCGAGGTGCGGGTATTCCGGGGCGGTGAGGAAACTCAAGACCGAGAATACTACATGTGGAATTACGAGCCAAACCTGAACGAAAACAGCACGATGTTCTGGCACAAGGCTGTTGGAAAGCTCTATACGGACAATGAGGCGCTGATCGTATCGAGCAGGCGGCGGGACACTGGGACGGATGCCGTGCTTGTGGCGGACAGCTGGCAGCAAAGCACCCACTGGGCCGTGCGGATGAACGAGTACACCGGAGTAACGGTGGGGGACACCGCCTACGATAAGACGTTCCGGGAAAGTGAAATTTTACACCTGAAGCTCCACCACAATGCCATGCGGCCGGTGATCGACGGGCTGTATGCCTCCTATTACCGGCTGGCAAGAGCAGCCATGCGCGCTTACCAATGGGACCGGGGGCAGCACTGGAAAGTCCATGTCAACCAGATCGCGGCGGGCACGCAGGACTTTGAGGCAAAATTTGCAAAGATGATCGCCGAGCAGATCAAGCCGTTTTTTGACAGCGACGCGGCAGTGCTGCCGGAATTTGACGGGTACAGCTACGAGCGCTCCGATGGCGGCAGCAGCAAAAGCGGAGACAGCCGGGACATCCGCAATCTCATTGAGGACATTTTTGATTTTACGGCAAGGGGATTTCTTATTCCGGCGGTGCTGGTCAACGGCACCGTGCAGGGGACTGCGGACGCCAACAGCCGCTTTTTGACACAGTGTATCGACCCCATCTGCGACCAGCTGCAAGAGGAAATCACACGCAAGCGCTACGGCTATGACGGGTGGAAGCAGGGCAATTTTGTCCGGGTGGACTCCTCCGCCATTCTCCACTTTGACATTTTTGCCAACGCGGCCAATGTGGAAAAGCTGGTAGGCAGCGGCGCCTTTAGCGTCAACGATGTTCTGCGGGCCACCAATCAGGCGGCCATCGGCGAGGACTGGGCCAACGAGCATTTTTTAACCCTTAACATCGCAAAAATACAAGAGGCCGCCCAGCAGCTGGGCGGCGAGAAAGGAGCGGGCAATGAGTAATCAGCCGGACAGACGGATGTGGGAACTGAAGCAGCGGGCGGAGGACGCCGGGACGCTGGAGCTCTACATCTACGGCGACGTGGAGGGAGACAGCCAGAATTTTTGGACGGGAGAGGTCATCCGCAGCGAGACCAGTGCCAAGGCGCTGCGGGACGCGCTGGCGGAGTACCCGGACGCCAATGAAATCGCCATCTACATCAACAGCGCAGGCGGCAGTGTGACAGAGGGTACAGCCATCTATAACCAGCTCAAGCGGCACGGTGCCCACAAGACGGTGTATGTGGACGGCTTTGCCTGTTCCATCGCCTCGGTCATCGCAATGGCGGGTGACACGGTGGTGATGCCGCGCAACGCCCTCATGATGATCCACAACATGAGCATGGGCGTTTTCGGCAATGCGGCGGAACTGCGAAAGGCCGCAGACAATCTGGACACCATCAATCAGGCGGGCATGGCCGCCTATCTCCAAAAGGCAGGGGAGAAGCTGGACGCCGGGAAGCTCAAGGAAATGTATGACGCCGAAACGTGGCTGACCGCCGCGCAGTGCATGGAGCTGGGATTGGCCGACCAGTACGCAGACAAAGACGCAGACATGAGCAAGGCGGCGGACATTATGCAAAAGGCAAATCTGACACTGGAGCAGCGCATCCATGTGCAAAAAAGCCTTGCCGCCCAGCTGCGGCAGCTGACCGCCGCACCGGCAACGCCGCCTGCGGCACCAGCCACGAAAGAGCCGGAGCAGAAAAACCGTATTATGAGCCTGTTTGGCTGAAAATTGAAAGGAGACGAACATGACGAACAACAACGATATCCGGAGCCGCGAGGAGCTGCGGGGCCTCATCCAGAAGGCCGTTAAGGACAACGATGCCGAGGCATTTCAGGCGGCCTTTGACGAGATGCTCCAGCGGGTGGGCCTTGACGTTAAGCAGGAGTACGAGCAGCAAATGAGCGACCTGCGGCAGGAAATGGACAGCCGCATCCTGACCGCCCGGGGCGTGCACCAGCTCACCGCCGAGGAGAAAACTTATTACCAGAAACTGGGCGAAGCCATGCGTGCCCTTGACCCCCGGCAGGCCGTGACCGGCATGGACGCCGTGATGCCCAAGACGGTGATCGACTCCGTTTTTGAGGATCTGCAGACCAACCATCCCCTGCTGAGCCGCATCAATTTCCGGGCCACCGGCGGCGCCGTGGAGATCATGGTCAACACCAACGGCTATGAGGAGGCGGCATGGGGCGACCTGTGCGACGACATTGTTAAGGAGCTGACCAGCGGCTTTAAAAAGATCAACACCCAGCTCCTCAAGCTCAGCGCATTTTTGCCGGTGTGCAAGGCCATGCTGGACCTTGGCCCGGAGTGGCTGGACCGCTATGTGCGGGAGATTTTGTACGAGGCATTTGCCAACGGCATGGAGGCGGGCCTCGTTGCGGGTGACGGCGATAAAAAGCCCATTGGCATGACCCGTCAGGTGGGCGACAACGTGACCCGCTCCGGCAATGCTTACCCGGAAAAGGCCGCCGTAAAGGTCAGCGACCTGAGCCCCGTGACGGTGGGCAATCTGATCTCCATTCTGGCGGCGGACCCCAACGGCAAGGCCCGCCGGGTGCAGAACGTCATTCTGCTGGTCAACCCGCAGGACTACTACCAGCGGGTCATGCCCGCCACCACGCTGATGGCGCCGGACGGTACCTACCGCAATGACGTAATGCCCTATCCCATGACCATTATCCAGACCCCTGCACTGAGCCGGGGCAAGGCGGTGATCGGTCTTGCGGACCGGTATCTGGCGCTGGCTGGCACCGCCACTAACGGCCGCATTGAGTACAGCGACCACTACCACTTTTTGGAGGACGAGCGGGTGTATCTCATCAAGGGCTATGCCAACGGTATGCCCCTTGACAACAACGCATTTTTGCTGCTGGACATCAGCGGCTTGAAGCCCGCCACGTGGAAAGTGACGCAGGTGACGGAGACCACGGCCTCCGATGACGCCACGCTGAGCGCCCTTTCTATCGGGTCTCTGGCGCTGTCGCCCACCTTTGCGGCGGGCACCGTGAGCTACACGGCCGCGACCACCAACGCAACCAACACCATCACGGCCGTGCCTGCTGACGCCGGCGCCGAGATCGAGGTGCTGGTGAACAACGCCAAGATCGACAACGGCAGCGCCGCCACGTGGCAGACCGGCAGCAACACCGTTAAGGTCAATGTGACCGCCGCTGACGGTACCTCCAAAAAGACCTACACCGTCACCGTGACCAAGTCCTGATGGCGGAGCGCGGCAGCCTGCCGGACGGGCTGCTGGCAGACGTCAAAAATTATCTGAGCATCACATGGAGCGATGAGGACACGGATACCAAGGTGTCCGGCCTCATCGCCTCCGGCATGGTGTACTTGGATGACAAGGCGGGGAGCCGGCAGGACTACACGGCGGACGGAAAGCCCCGGACGCTCTTGATGGAGTATGTGCGGTACGCCAGAGACAGCGCCATGGAGGTATTTGAGACCAATTATCAGGCACTGATTTTGGGGATGCAGACGGAGAGGCGGGTGAGCGCGTATGCCGTGGACGAGTCCGTACCGACCCCGCAGTGACGGGCGGGTGACGCAGGGCTTTGAGGATGGGATCGTGACCATCTGCACCGAGGAGGACGCGGCGGAGCCGGGCTACCAGCCAAAGCAGCAGCTTGCCGCTAAAATCAAGCTCCGGTACGAGGAGCGGCGGCTTGGCATCCAGCGCTATTACGAGGGGCGGCAAAATCAAGCCCAAATCGAGCGGGTGCTCCGGGTACCCAAGGCGCCAAACGTCAGCAGTCAGGACATTGCGGTGACGGAGGACGGTAAACAGTACCGCATTGACCTTGTGCAGACCAACACGGAAAGCTACCCGCCCAGCATGGACTTGACGCTCCTTAAAATTGAGCAGAGATACGAGGTGGGCCATGACATGGTATGAGCGCATTATCGCCGCCCACCGGGCGGTGACGGACGCGGTAAGCCACGCGGCCCGCGTCAAGTCCGAACGCTACTTTGTGTGGCAGGAGGACGGGTCTAATGACCTTGCCGGGGACAACGGCCACGGCGAGCGGGCCATGACCGGCACCACGGACCTCTACACCAAACAGGAGCTGGACCCATGGGCGGACGCACTGGGTGAGAGCTTTGACGCCCACGGCATTGCGTGGGCGCTGAACTCCGTACAGTACGAGGCGGACACCGGATTTTATCACTATGAGTGGGTGTGGGAGGCGCTTTGATGGCGACTATCAGCTTTAAGGACGGGGAGGAGTACATTTTGAGGCTCAGCCGCCTTGAAAAAGAGGCCGTGGAAAAAGTTGTTGGCCCCGCCATCCACGATGGAGCAAAAATTGTGGCGGACGCCATCCGGACGGAGCTGCAGGCCGTGCCCACAGACGAGGGGTGGGGCACGCAGGAGCAGCCGGTGCGCGGCCCGAAAAAAACGCAAAAGGCCGCGCTTTTGGGCGTCCTTGGTATTACCACCATGCAAAAGGACAGCGAGGGCGTCTACAACGTTAAAATCGGCTTTGACGGGTACAACAACATCCGCTCCAAGCGCTGGCCCCAGGGACAGCCAAACCAGATGATTGCCCGGGCCATTGAGAGCGGCACCACATGGATGAGCAAAAACCGCTTTGCAGCCAGAGCGGTGAGCAAAAGTAAAAAACAGGCCCTTGCCGCCATGAAAAAGCGGGCGGAGGGCGAAATCGAAAAAATCATGAAATGAGCGCGTGTCCAAATCGGACCGCGAGAAAGGAGCGCTGACATGGCAACAATTGGACTGAGCAAGCCGTATTACGCGATTTATTCCGCCACCGGCAGCACTGTGAGCTACAAGGATGGCGGCGTCATGGGCAAAGCAACGGAGGCCAATGTGGAGATCGAGACCACGGAGGACAACAATCTTTACGGTGACAACGCACTGGCGGAGACCGACCGCCGCTTTGCCAGCGGAACGCTGACCCTCTCCACCACGGACCTGAGCCAGACAGTGAGCGCTGCCATCCTTGGACTCAAAGAGGAGGCCATTACCGGCATCGAGGGCGTGACGGATACCAGCGTCAAAGAGATGATCTATGACGATACGCAGGTAACGCCGTACCTTGGTGTGGGCTTTATCATCAAAAAGCGGGTCAATGGCGTGGATATGTGGCGGGGAATGATTTTGACCAAGGTCATGTTTTCCGTTCCGGCGGACGCAGCCACCACGCAGGGCGAGAGCATCGAGTGGCAGACGCCGGAACTGAGCGCCGCCATTATGCGGGACGACAGCGAAAACCACGCATGGAAAAAAGAGGCCACGTTTACCTCGGAGACACAGGCAGAGGCTTACATCAAGGCCCGGCTTGGCATTACGGAGGCAGCATGAGGACAGCGACCATTGACATCTGCGGCCGGGAGCACCTGCTGTGCTTCTCCGCCCGGGTAGTCCGGGCGGTGACGGAGCGCTACGGCGGCATGGAGCACATTGACGAGGCGCTGACCGCCGAGGACCCGGTCAAGGCGCTGGACGAAGCGGTTTGGCTGCTGTCGGCCATGATGGACGGTGGGGCACGATACGCCAAAGTCAATGGCATTGAGACCGCGCCGCCCCTGACAGCAGACGAGCTGCTGGACGTACTGGACATCGGCGATTTTGCGGTGCTGCGGGAAAAGATCGCGGAGACCGTGACCAACGGCATGAGCCGGCACGTGGAGGCGGACCCCGGAAAAAACGCGGAAACCACTCCGGCAGCCCCTTAGCGCCGGAGTGGTTTTTGTGGTACGGGATGGCGGTGGGCCTTACGTACAGCGAGGCACTGACCATCCCATTTGGGGAGCTGCTGGACTACATCGCCATTGAGCAGATCAAGCGGGAGGGCTGCAAGCTCCGCCAAGTCCTGACCGATGAGGAAATCATACCGGATGTGAGGTGAGACTATGGCGGCTGATATTGGCCCCAAAATTGGCATAGACGGCGAAAAGGAATTTAGAGACGCGCTGAAGTCCATGGGCCAGCAGCTCAAGACCCTTGGCACGGAGATGAAGGCGGTGACCTCTGCCTTTGACGTCGATAACAACAGCCAGAAAAAATTAGCATCGCAGTCCGACATACTGAGCCGACAATTAGAGGTCCA
>ENA-UERG01001929-UERG01001929.1-human-gut-metagenome-genome-assembly--contig:-NODE-1929-length-15877-cov-7.322532_pt1 | contig 15877 bp, 16 predicted proteins | sample MGYA00242954_ERZ507954 | MGnify/ENA primary metagenome ERZ507954 (study PRJEB26167, sample SAMN06115478) | human gut metagenome | host: Homo sapiens | place: China:Sichuan | collected 2015-01-21... | reverse complement strand
TTTCAGGCGTTCCTTATCCATGGTCCAGCCTTGGATGGTATGGTCTTTCACGATCTGCCCCGCCCATTTGCGAAACTGCACCGCACGGGGATTATTGACCTTAAATCCAACAGCGATGATCATTTGAAGCGTGTAATGCTTCAGTTCTCTGTTGACCTGTCGTCCCCCCTCGGTTTGAACTATCCGGAAATTCCGGATAGTTGTCTCCTCCGACAGTTCGTGGTCGTCATATATTTTCTTAATGTGCTCATTAATTGTGCGAATGTCAACATCGTAAAGCGCCGCCATCATTTTCTGTGTCAGCCAGATATTCTCATCTTCATAACGCATCTCAAAACTTTCGTCACTGCCGCCGGTGGAAGCCACAAAGGTCAGATATTCTGCAGCAGAACTACGAAGTGCCAATTCTTTTCTCTTGAGATTCTTATCCATTTTATTGTCACTTCTCTCTAATTCATATATCCCGTCACGGCAAGGTCTTCGTGCGCCAGCGCAAGCATTATATAAGCCTATTGTCTTGAACTCTCATCCGTCTTATGCATTCCCGCAAAACAGTATAGCTCAGAGAAAGCACCTTTGCAAGGACAACGTTCCTCCAAGCTACACCCTCCTTATAGGAGCAATGCCATTCCCGTGATTTTGATTGTATATCCAGCGAAAAAATGATATTATGTTGATAGATATGATATTTCGTCGTTTGCTAATCGGCTCACGCCTGTCATTTTCTAAGGCAGTCTGAACCAGCATCGGGTCAACAGGAGGGTACTGAAATGAAATTATTATATTCGAACATACTTCCTCTGGGAACTGAGGACAATCAGGAAACCATATCAGATCGCTTCTTAAAAGAAATTTCATCCTCTGACGTTGTAGAAATCGCCGTGGGCTATGTGTCTAAAGCCGCATTGCAAGAACTGGAGCAAATGGTAGATACGCAGAAAATCCGACGCATTGTGCTGACCATCGGTATGTATTTTGTTGAAGGAATGCCAGAGAGCATTTATCACACGGCAATCGCACTGAACCACAAATGGGTCGATGCCGGCATCGGAGAGATTCGGATCGTCAGGGCCTTCAAGTACCATGGCAAGCTCTATGCTTTTTATAAAGACGATCAGGTAAAGTCTGCCATTATCGGTTCCGCAAACCTCGGTGTTATTAAACTGGAAGCAAACAATCGCAGGCAGTACGAAGTATCTGCTGTGACCGAAGATACGTCTGAGTGTAATGAAATTGCTACTCTAATTCGTAAGATGGCAGCTCCGGCTATGTCCGCAAGAATTGATGATGTGGTTGGTATGCCTATCATCCGTGAATTGAATACCTCTCTTACCGGAGTTGACACAGTTGAGCAAATTCCCCAGACTCAGGTGGAACTGTTTGAACGGCATAAAACCAACATTTCCTTTGTGCTTCCTATCAAGGTACCTGCCTATGATGAGCGTCACATGGATGATGGCAAACACTATACGAAGTCCAATCTGAACGTGAGCTACGCAGCGCCGAGAAGCGCCAGAAAATCTCGTGACTGGTATGAAACTCAGTTCACAGTCAGCAAACAGATTACCCGGCTGGGAGGCTATCCTGAAAAGAATGCCACTTTTGCTGTTGTAACCGATGATGGATATACATTTAAGGCACACACCACCAGTGATGGCAACAAGCAGTTCAGCGCTGTCGGTGACGAGCTGATTCTGGGCCGCTGGATCAAGGGACGTCTGGCCGCAGCTGGTTTGGTCACCCCTGTGAACGACACTCAGGCCGACAAAGACCGTACAGGCATGATTACCAAGGAAATGCTTGCAGCATACGGATGCGACAGACTTGTCCTTACAAAAACGGATCAGAAAACCGAGGACGAGGAAGGTAATATGCTCGATGTCTGGATTCTGTCCTTTGAGGCAACTTTAGGTGATGAAGAAGGAGATGAAGAATAATGCAATACCTGAAAACTTATCTCAAGACGATCACAGACCGCGGCAACCCCAAGTTGGCAGAGTCCATCGCCAAGACCGCAGATGAAGTCGGCAATCGGTACATTAAGAACTTCTCCTTCTGTTCTCATGAAATTGGTCTACTGTTTGGCAATGTCCAGTCTGGCAAAACGGGCCAAATGTTCGGTATCATGTGTAAGGCTGCGGACCTCGGATTCCCGGTGTTCGTCCTGCTTACCACAGATAATGTGGTATTGCAGCAACAAACTCTTGACCGTGTCAAGGCCGACCTGACCGGCTTTTGTGTCTGTGGTGAAAATGACTCTGGATTATTCATTCAGAACAGCTTGATGGAGCCTGCCATCATCGTGTTGAAGAAGAATTATCGGGTCCTTCGTCTCTGGGCCAATGTATTTGCTTCGACAGGTTTTATGAAGGGAAATCCCTTGTTTATCATTGATGATGAGGCAGATGCCGCATCACTAAACACCCTTATCAATAAGGGACGACAGTCCTCCATCAATAAGTATTTGGATTCCATCAAGAACGGTGCCTCCAGCAGCATTTATCTTCAGGTCACCGGGACACCCCAGGCCATCTTCCTGCAGACAATGGCATCCGGCTGGCATCCCTGCTTCGCCCATTATTTTGAACCTGGCAGTGCTTATCTGGGTGGTGACTTCTTCTTCCCGAAGAACAAGACTGCCGACTGTATCAAATACCTCGAAAAAATTGCTAAACCAGAGCATCAAGTTGTTCTGCATCATCTCACAGTATCTGGTCAGATTTTAGCATCTGGCGGCAAGACCTGTAACTGCCTGCTCCATCCCAGCGTCAGACAAGCCGTACATAGCAAGTACGCAAAGGCAATGGCCGCCGAGCTTGCATGGTGTCTGGGGCATTTGAATGCTGAGTTTAAGGACGAACTTAAGAAAGAATATGACGCTCTTAATCCGCAAAAGGTTTCAAAGGTTGACTTTGATATGCTCTTTGCGACTGTCAGGAATCTTCTCGAAAACAATGCGGTGAAAGTCATCGTGATGAACGGCAAGAATGATGTCGACAGCGCAGAATACTCATCCGGCTCGAATATCGTTATCGGCGGCAACACCTTGGGCCGCGGTGTCACATTCCCAGGGCTGCACACTATTTACTACACACGAACCAGCAAAAAGCCGCAGGCCGACACCATGTGGCAACACAGCCGCATGTTCGGATATGACCGAGATCCCGGCATGATGATGGTATTCATCGACGAGCCGCTTTATAAGCTGTTTGCGGATATCAATGCGACCAATAACTCCATCGTTGCCCAAATCGAAAAGGGCTCCGAACACATCAAGATTTACTATCCGGAGGGATTGAATCCCACACGTGCCAATGTCCTGGACAATCAGAAGGTCTTTATGCTTTCTGGCGGTACAAATTATTATCCCTTCGATCCTGACAATAACTCCATTGAAGATCTGGACAAGCTGTTGGCACCCTTTGATGATAAGGAATCCTCCTATCAGGTTAATCTGCGGCTCATGAACGAAGTATTCTCTCACATCACTTCTGCAGATGATTTCATTGTTTCCAGCTTTGTTTCTGTTTTGGATACGATGCTCGCGGAGAAGCCTTCCGCACAGGGAATCCTGATTGTCCGCAGAAACAGAGATGTTGCCAAGGGCACCGGTGCTTTGCTTTCTCCTAATGACTGGAGCTTAGGCGGCTCCTTCTCCGACCTGGTTGTGCTTACCATGTACAAGGTCACCGGCCGAAAAGGATGGGGTGGCAGAGAGCTTTGGGTGCCTAATATTAAACTTCCCGATAATGTGGTCTACTACGATGTAACAGGCCAGACTGAAAACAACGAGGATTCTTAGATGGATGATGTAGCAAGAAATTTGGTGGGCAGATATTATGTGCGCCTCAAGGAAGTCCACATAAACTGGACTCATAAAACGGGGCCTAAGCGTGGTAGAGAAGCATATATACCCATTCCCGCTAAGTACGCGTATTCTTTTAACATCCACAAAAGCGAGATATATACCTGTGTCTATCCAGATAGCGGCGAAACAGTCTTCCTAAAAGCAGCGGGTTCTCAAAGTCGCCGTGAATATGCTAAGCAGTTTCAAGGGGCGGATAACCTTCGTATTCTGTACGATTGGTACGATAATCACAATGCCTCTGAAGGAGACTGGGTTGTCGTTAGTATTTATGAAAATAATTTCATGTCGATTGAACATGTCAGTTATACAGATGACGATCGAATTTCCGAATTGCACCTCAATGGTGAAAACGGCAGGCCAGAGGACATTGATCTTGTATCCTGCGTAAACCAAACAGGATTCCGGCTCCTCTCCTTGACTGTAAAAAACGAGGAGAAAATTATCTGCGATTACAATTTCTTTCCCGATGAGTTTACTTTTGATGCTACAGAACCGATTACAACATTAATCATTGGCGCCAACAGCACAGGCAAGAGTTTTGTTATGAAAATCCTTTCAGAGATATTCCAAGCAGTAAGCAACGAGGCTGTCAGCAAAGCTCTTCAATTCAATTCTTACCGTCTAAAGTATTATCTGAATGCAGATACCATAGAAATCGAAATCAAAAACCGCACTATTATCATTCATAAGAATAATATCCTGATAGAAAAATTTTTTGAAAGTGTGCTCCCCCAGAAAGTGCTCGCAATTGCTTTTATGCTGAACGATAGATTTGCATTTAAGGCTGAATCTACAGACAAGCCGAGTATGTATGAGTATCTTGGCTTGCGGAAAACATCGAATGCATCATGGATCAGCACGTTTGGCAATCGCATTGCAGAAAATATCCTGGAACTTGCAGCTACTGAAAAACTGTGGCCGATAATCCGAGCATTATCCGCGCACTTTAATCTTGACCCGCATGTTTCTATTTCTTACGAGCTGTCCCAAAACTGGCTGAGTTTCGATCAACTCAAAGAAATGAATATTTTAGAGCTGACTGAAGAAATCAGGAAATTAGCAAAATATATTGCTGATAAGGGTAGTTACCGGAAAAATGCTATTATCAGATTAGAAGACGAAGATTATGATAAAATGGCTGCATACCTAAAAGGGCTTGAGTCCAGCGCCCCCTTTATTCCCAATAGCGAGAAGCTTATTTTCGGACATGCTTTTTCTGATTCGACAGATAAGGAACAGATGCAGGGAATTCAATCTGATTATAGAGTACTGAAAGCTCTGCAGAATCTTAACATCATCAAGGACATCACACTCTATGTTTATAAATTGGGACAGCGATATTCGTTCGAAGAATGCAGTTCTGGTGAAAAGCATATTTTGTTTGCATTCTTGAATATTGCTCGGCATATCCAAGAAAATTCGTTAGTCTTAATAGATGAACCTGAAATCAGCCTCCATCCTAACTGGCAGATGATATATATCACTGTCCTTAAACGGTTGTTCTGTGAGTTTTCCTCCTGCCACTTTATCATCGCATCTCATTCACCGTATTTGGCTTCGGATTTGAACCCCAATAGCTCCTCATTGATTGTGTTAAGTATGGAGGATGGCATTCGAACTACTACCACGCTGGATTACAGCACATACGCGTGGTCTACAGAAAATATCTTGTACAATGTATTTCATGTCAGAACAACGCGAAACTTCTATTTTGATATGGAGCTACGAGAACTGCTTAGCAAAACTGCGGCTGGAAATAGAGAAAACCTTTCGAGAGTAAAAGAACTCTTCCAAAAATTATCCAGCTATGTTTTTGATGATGCTGACCCATTAAAGAAAATCCTAAAAGAGGTTGAGGAGTATATAGAGAATGTTGAATCTGAATAATGCTTTGACGTTATCGGTAGAGCAGAATAGCATTATCCAAGGTTTTGGTGCACTTACCGCCGATCATTGGAGGCGAAACGAGACAAAATTGCGAAAAGCAATTCGGGAGAGTCTTAAAAGCATACAACATAATTGTTGTGTTTACTGCGGATGCAGAGTTTGTGGTACTGGTGATGTAGAACACATTGCACACAAGGCAGATTATCCACAATTTTTGTTTACGCCTGAAAATTTGGCCTATTCCTGTAAAACATGCAATCAGACATATAAGGGAAAGGCAAATGTTGTAAGTAATGTAAATGCGATATATCAAAACTGTTGCTTTACGATTGTGCATCCATACTTGGACAATGTGGATTTGTTCTTTGATACTTCAACATCTTTAATAAAAATAAGAACTGGACTCAGTGCATCAGATCAAGCAAAGGCAGAAACTACACGCGAACTACTCCACTGGTCAGAGCCGGAAGTTGTTCTGCGCCGATCAATGCAGGCTATGGCACAGCACTACGCAATAGAGCATAATACCAACATCGATCAAATCAGCTACGAAGATACTCTTACTTACATACCTGGAAGTTTGTGAATGCAACTGACTGCAAAAGGACTGCTTATGGACGATTTAACACCAGAACAGCGTCGAAAAAATATGCAAGCCATAAAAAGCAAGGACACCAGTATTGAGATTGCTCTTAGAACTGCTTTGTGGCATCGGGGTATTCGATATCGAAAAAACTACAAACAACTGCCTGGAAAACCCGATATCGTTATTACAAAGCATAAAATTGCCATATTCTGTGATTCGGATTATTGGCACGGTTATGACTGGGAGAATCGGCATCAGAGAATTAAGTCAAATCGTGATTATTGGATCCCTAAAATTGAGCGAAATATGAAGAGAGATAAAGAAGTAACTGCCCAGCTTCAGAATGCTGGCTGGATTGTACTACGCTTTTGGGAATGGCAGATCCGCAAACATCTTGATGAATGTGTTGATACAATAATGAACACAATTCGAGCATATCCAAGCCAGGCAGACGAAGACGTGATTAATTTAAATCGGAGGCGAAGCGTTTGATTATCAGCGATATAGCAAATGCGGTTCTATTTGAGCCGCTGTCTATGGATGTGAATGAGTTGCTCATCATATCTGGCTATGCAGCTCCCAGCATGCTTGCGTGGTATATTAAGAAACTGGAACACGAAGTCAGAATACCAATAAAAATTAATATTCTGGTGGGAATGACGCCTTCGGAGGGAATCAGCGCAACCATTCACAACGAATACCTTCAACTTCTGCAAGCTCCCCGCCCCGAATACATCAACGAAGTATCATGTAATTATCTCTATAGATCACCTGCTGTCAATTCCAATCTCTACATCTGGTGCAAAGATAGTAATCCTGTTATTGCGTTTACTGGCTCTGCGATTTTCTCGAAGCTCTCCTTCTTCGGGTTTGCTCGCCAGTCTGTCATGGTGCAATGTGATGCCAATGAATCTCTGCGGTATTATGATGATTTGGTGACCAGGAGCGTAAAAGCAGACGCTCATGATACCGCCAGCTTGATTACAATTAGGAGCAGGCCTAATGCGTTCGATTTAGAAAATAAGCACTCGACAGCAGCCGATGAGTTCCGAATGAATGGATTTTCTGTTGTAGATTTGAGCCTTATTACAAAGAGGACGGGAAAGCCTGGAAGAAAGTCCGGACTTAACTGGGGGCAACGCCCCGGCAGAGATCCCAACGAGGCATATATTCCTGTCCCAGCCAAAGTTGCTCGAAGCGATTTCTTTCCCACGGACAATGAACAGTTTACAGTTCATACGGATGACGATCATGAACTGATTTTGAGAGTTGAGCAGGAGAAGGATAAAGCAATAACCACGCCGGATAATAACAGTCTTTTGGGCGAGTATTTCAGGAATCGACTTGGTCTGCCTAATGGTGCTTTTGTGACCCGTGCAGATTTGGACCGATATGGCCGGACAGATGTCACATTTGTAGATATGCAGGATGGTTCATACTATATGGATTTTTCTGTTTATTGAGAATAAGGCGAGAACGGGTTATGGCAAAGTCAAACATTACCGGGTTAGACAAAGAAGGTACATATAGAAGCTTAAGCGGAGCGGCCAGTGAGAATATTTTTATCGGTCGGGCAAGTGCGGCAGGTTTTTTGCTTTTTCAAAGTATGGAGAGATATGCCGTATGATGCTATTCTTGACTATAATGGAACTTTATACCGGGTTGAGGTAAAAGGATCTGCCGGAAGCCGCTTTGACATCAGCCGGGGAGTTCGATCTGGACAACAGATCGATAGAACTGCCAATAGCCGAAAGCGCCCAATCAATAGAAATGATTGCGATTTTGTTGCATGTGTTGATACCAATACGAACGACTGCTATATCGTTCCTGTCGACTTCATTGAAATTGTAGGTGGAACTAATTCTTCCAAAACCTGTTTAGCGCCATTTAAGGAAAGCGGGAATTGTTTATACTTACTGATAGGCATCTCGAAAAGACTCAGGCACAAGACGGTCTTAATAAAATGTCTCTCACGGGCATTCAGGTGTTAGCGGCGGGTTTGTCTGTAACAGCCCCAACTGCTGAGCGGGAAACAGAAAATACTGATTGCAGATGAGAAGCAGAAAACGGTGATTTCCATCTGGGAACATTTCTGCAAAACATTATAATTTTTGTAAAGCATACATAAAAGCAGTGGCTCGGATCACAAGCCACTGCTTTTATTGTTTATTCTTCGATATTTGCAGGCATAGATTCGTACTCGATACCCGCAAAGGTTTTTAGGACAGCTTCGAATATAATCTGGGCACCCCTGCAAGGCACGGCCATGCCGATTTGCTTTCTTACACTCTCCTTGCTACCTTCAAATACGAAGTCGTCCCTAAAGGTTTGCAGTCTGGCGCGTTCTCGGTTAGTCAGCGCACGATTCTCTTTCCAGTGATAGATATGCGTTCCACCGCCACCACTTCCAGTCACTGTATAGGCGGGCTTATCCGGATCTAAACGCTTGTATATTTGGCTGATTTTAGCACCAGTAACATTCAGTTTCAAATGCTCAGGCAGGTCAGCGGTAAATGCATTCTGTCCTGGTTTAATGTGTTTTAGACGCTCAACAACAGTATCCGACTGTTTCGTCAGTTCATTATTGGGGGCATCAGCAGAGATGGGTGGTTTTTCAATGGCGGTTCGACAGGAGTTATCAGCACTCGCATAGGGAGCATTTGACGGAATCTTAAACTCGTAGTCAAGGTCATCTCTGATTCCGATTATGATAATACGATGCCGAGCTTGAGGGATGCCATATGTTTCGAATTTATAGAGATTGGGATACAACTTATATCCCGCCGCCTTCAGTTCTTCCATAATCCGGGAAAACGCCTTGCCATCGTTTGCATTGCGTAAACCGCCAACATTTTCTGCAAGGAACCACATCGGCCTAAATTTTTTTAGAGCTTTGACTCCAAATGAGTAAAGCGGCCCATAAACTCCATCCATTCCCTTTTGCTCACCCACAACACTATAGTCATTGCAGGGGAAGCCAAATGCCAATGCCTCGATTGGAGACAGCTTTTCCATGTTGAATTTCCGGATGTCCTTGCAGTATACCGTTTTTGGAGCATCAGGACAGATGTTCCTCCGATATGTTTTGCAGGTGCTTTCATCATAATCATTCGCCCAAGCATGGGTAATCTTAAATTCGGGCAAACCGATGTCTGCGTTCATCGCTCCCCAAGCAAGACCGCCTGGCCCGCAGAAAAGCTCTCCAAGTCTAAAAATCATGAGGCATCCCTCCCTTTTGTAAATAGATCAATTTCTTCCTGAATGTGCATCTTCTCTTTTTCTGTCAGCAAGTCTACCTTTTGAAATGTGTGCCTATATGAAGAAATATCTCGTTTGCTTAAATAGCCTGCCATGCAGTATAGATCAACAAGAGAAATACTGTATAACTCAGCCAGCTTCCGCAGAATTTCAGCACCTGGGACAGACTTGTTTTTCTCGCGTTCAATTCGGCTTAATGTCGAATCCTTGATTCCAGTTTTCTCGCAAACAAATTTAAGGCTGAACCCTCGCTGATTGCGAGTCTCACGCAAATATTTTCCTAAAGAAGTCACTTTATCACCCTTATCAGCTTAACACATTTGCTGCGAATATGCAATAGATAATATTATTTTGCTGCGTAATCGCAGCAAAATAATATTTGAAACAACATCTATCCTCAACCATTCATAGATCTGCAGGATAGCCACTCGTAGCACTCCAGCTTTATATTCTGCGCTGCTGAAGACAATAAAAAGCACTCGAGGCTGGTAAGATAACCAGCCTCGAGTGTTTCTCATTTCCCGTATTTCTCTTTTAGGCTCTGGTGTCCCTGTTGGTCGCGGCGGCGCAGCTCCTCTGCCGAAAAGATCTTCCACTGGGGCCCCTCATCGTTCAGGTTCAGATGCGCGTAAGATTCCGGATAATACCGCTCCGGGTCAAAAGTAAAGTCCTTTGCAACAAGCCGCTGCCACATGCTCGGCTCATCGGGCAGGTCGATCTTGTCCACCTCGTAACTTGTCAGTTCATGGGTGGTGTCGATCTTTCGCAGGAATTCCTCTGCGGTCAATTTCCCCTGAACATATTCCTCCCGTGCCAGCCGAGCGTTCTCGCTCCACTGGTCGTACTGCTCGTAGTCCATGTGCATCAGGTTGGAACGGTCAGAAGGTGCCGCGTCGATCCAGCGCAGCAGGCGGGAATACATTCTGTCCCGCAGCTTTTTACAAACCAGAAGCGCCTCATCCTCCGAAGTCTTATCCAGCCTTGCCAGATTCGCGCCACGCTGTTTGCAGCTCTGTCCATCGGTCACCCGGTCACAGTACCGGGTGGCCTTTTTCGTTTTCGGGATGAAATAGCCCCAGCAGTAGTCACATCGGCAGACCCGCTGATTGTCCTGCTCGAAGTAAAGCGCCAGCACCAGCATCCGCAGTTCCATCAGACTGCGAAGCTGGAACGACCGTGGTTTTTCCAACTGCGGCAGCTTCGCCGGATCGCAGATCCGCGCGATGTCGGCGTAAGTCGCCCGCAGGTTTTCATACTGCTCCGCCGGTGTCAATCCAGCCGTGCCGTCAAAGGTGACCTCCATGATATTCTGAAGATAATTCTGTACACGCAACGGTTCCTCCATCACCCGCAGGATCTCCTGTCCAGCAACCAGCAGAAACATCGCCGTGCCGTCATCCTCTGCCTGCAAAGTCCGGTGCAGAATGTCCGTCACAACAAATCCGCTCACAGGATCGATCTCACACAAATCTGGTGTCAGCAAAATCGCCTCCGCGGCAAAGTCCTCTAAGTCGCTCACAGGAATGTCGATCCGCTCCTCAAACAGAGGATGCTCGTTCCGCAACCACCGCACCGCCTTGCGGTAGCCGGCATAGTCCAGTTCAGAAAAGGCGATCAAGGTCTCCGCGGGAGTCAGTGCAGGCATCCGCGTGATTGACCTGTCATCACAAAGCAGGATGGAATAGCGTCCATCGCCCACCTCCATCAAGTACAATTCCGAAGCCATGCCGATACCTCCTCAAAGATCACTTCCTGATGTAAGCCGCCTTGAAATTATTCTAACATAAAGGTGAACACATCGAAAGTGAAAAGTTTCATGACACCTCGACAACTGAATACCCGCAGCCGGAGTGCATACACCGTGAGGGAAGCAGCGCCAAGATCCGCAAAGGGGAGCGTGCCGACACGGGACAACGCCGCAGAAAGTCTGGGGCAGGAAGGTGTACGGTGTGCGGCCAATCAAAATCAAAACAAAAAAGAAGGGAAAATCAAAAATGAAATCATCTGTCTACAAAAGCTACGATGAACTGCCGCTGTTCCTCAACTCAGATCTTGTTGCAAAAACACTCGGTATCGCTCCGTCCAGTGCATATGAACTCATGCACGAAAAAGATTTTCCCACTCTGCACATCAACTGTCGCATGGTGGTTCCGAAAGAAAAGTTCATCCAGTGGGTGGAGGAGCACACGAAGGGCGGTGAGCGCGCATGAGAAAAACAAAACCTCCCGTTGGCTGGGAGCATGTGAAAAACTGCTTCCCCGTCCCCAACGAGCTTCTCGATTTCGATTTGCCCGGTGGATCAATCGCTGTCTACATCTTCCTGCTGCGTCATGCAGACCGAAGGACTGGCCAGTGTCATCCAAGTACTGCGACTATGGCTAAAAATCTTCACTACTGCCGAAACACCGTCGCAAGCTATGTCCGACTGCTGGAGGAACGCGGACTCATCATCACGGAGCATACTAAAATCATCACAAAGAACGGCATCAAGAAAAACGGCAGCCTGCTCTACACGATAATTCCCTTACAGAAAGTCATGGAACAGCACTACGAGCAGCAGTTCAATGCATTAGAGCGTACAACAGAGCGGCGGAAGGCGCAGGCAAAGCTGGCAGAACAGCTCGGCGCATAAAAACGAAGTGTGCTTTTTTCCGCACTCTGTAATCACGGTCGGCCAAAACCGTGAAGCCTATCAACGCGGTGAGAGAAACAGCAATGGGATCACGCAGCCCAGCGGGGCCGCGACGCCTCGGAACAGCGACGCGCATAAGCGCATCGCTGTCCCGCAGGCTTTCTGCGTTCTTCGGGAGCACCCCCCGGCCAAGACCCAAAAGCGGCAAAGTTTGCCGTTTTAAGTCCCGGCCGCGCAGGGTTTCCGAACTGCGCAAAACGCTCCGAGGGTAGTGATACCACCCCATCCGAAACGCCCCGTGTTTCGCCCTGTGAGCCGCTGTGTGCATGGTTAGGAGCCGGGGTGGCGTGTGTTACCCACCGAAGCCTGTTGAAACGAACGTTGCGGCGTTTGTGAGCGATATGTGAAAAAGCCCGGTGAATCCTGTCCGACAGTGGGAAACTGAGCCCTTGGGGATGCGTGTTCCCCTTCCGGCCAAGTCCCGTTTCGGAGGTTTTCGCCCCTTATTTACCCGTTCGATAAAAGCACAAGATAAAGGGCCGCAGTCGGTTTGGCGGTTTTGTAAAATAATCGCAGTCGGTCATCCGGAAAAGTCCCGTGTTTGCAGGGCTTTGCGGCGATTTTGACCGACGTCACAGAAAGGAAAGAAGAAAAATGGATGATAACAAAAAAAGTACCACGATCTGGCTGCGCCCCAGCGTGATCAGCCGCATGGACGGCTGGCTGGAAGCAGATAACTGTCAAAGCCGCAGTGAATTCGTGGATAAGGCCCTGCGGTTTTACATGGGCTATCTCGGCACCGAGGACAACACGACCTACATCTCTCAGGCCATCCTCACCGCCATTCAGGGCACCATGGATCTTAACAACCACCGGCTTCAGACGATTCTCTTCAAGTGCGCGGTGGAGCTGAACATGCTGTGCCACACCATCGCCGCCCACTTCCGCGCCGACCCCATTCACACGCGGGAGCTGCGGGCCTACGCCGTGGATGAGGTGAAGCGCACCAACGGTCGGGTGAGTTTTGAAAACGCGGTGCGGAGCCAGCGACGCATAGAGCCGGATGACACATGGCCCGGATCGTACTGATCTCCCCCTACCTCAAGGGCGGACAGAACGCCGCAAAGCTGGCCCAGCGCACACGCTATGTCGCCACCCGTCCCGGCGTGGAGGTGCTGACGGATGAGCGCAGTACACTCCCCGCCACAAAAAAGGGCTGCTCGATGCGGATGCACACGTGAACAGGTTTGGAAACGTATTTTTTGCGCCGCTATAGTCAAAGAAACATTTCGGAAAACAGTAGCTTTGTGCGCCGGGTTGTGGTATGTGTTGTGGTTGCCAAAAGGAGGTGCCGCAATGTACGACTACATGAAAGCCCTGCAAAAGCGTTTCGACCGTCAGCCGCATCCAGACTTGGACGCTCAGGTCGAATACGCCCAAGAGGAACTGCGGCGGGACATGGACGCCGCAGGGCGGAAGAAGCTGCTGCGACTGCTGGATGCGCAAAACACATTGCTGGTTGAATCCAAGCTGATGAGCTTCACGGCGGGCTTCAAGCTGGCGTGGGGCATGGTGAAAGAGCTGGAGGCAGATGGGCTCTACTCCTTCGAACGGGAGGAAGAAGAACACATCTGCCATTCGGCGGAACAGGAGGACTAAATGGCGAAAAAACGTGCAAATGGCGAAGGCAACATTCGCAAACGCGCAGACGGGCGTTGGGAGGGTCGCTACACAGCAGGCTACCACCCCGAAACAGGAAAGCGCATCATCAAAAATGTGCTGGGTAAGACACAGGCAGAATGCAAGGCGAAACTCAGTGCCGCAATGGAAGCTACCAGAGGAATTGATGTCAGCCGTGCGGATGAGTACACGGTAGCAACTTGGCTGCGTAGCTGGTATGAGATCTACGCAAAACCGAATATCCGCATCTCAACAGCAAATCGCTATCAACTGATGGTCGAGCAATACACGATCCCACGCATCGGCAGCATCAAACTGACAAAGTTGACTGCCCATGACTTACAAAAGCTCTACAAAGATCTGATGGAAAACGGACGCATCGCTCGCAAGAGCGGTCACGGCAACCCTGGACTCAGCAGCACCACGGTTCGGAGCCTGCATCTCATGCTGCATAGCGCCTTGGAACGGGCGGTCAAGGAGCGCCTGATCCTGCGGAACCCGACCGAGGACTGCATCGCGCCGAAAGTGCAAAAAATCGAAATGCAGATTCTTCCGCCAGAGCATATTAAGGATTATCTGGATGCCGCCGACAGGCGAGGACTGCTTCCCATGTTTTATCTGGAGCTGGTCACGGGCTTGCGGAAGGGTGAGATCACGGCGCTTCTCTGGAGCGACCTTGACATCCAAAACAAAACCATCTCCGTCAGCAAACAATATGTAAAGAATCCCAATGGCGAACTGACGCTCTCCCGTCCCAAAACGGAAACCTCAGTTAGAAAAATATCCATTCCTCAAGATGCCATCGATCTGCTGATAGCAGAGCATAGCAAGCATCCTGAGAATCCCTACATGTTTCCCTCGCCGGCAACCGGCGAGATGTACTACCCAGACTCCGTCGTAAACCTGCACAAGAAGATCCTGAAGGACGCGGGACTGCCGCACATCAGATTTCACGACCTCAGACATACCTTCGCAACGCTGGCACTGCAAAACGGAGTGGACGTCAAAACCGTCAGCAGTATGCTCGGCCACTATGATGCCGGATTCACACTCCGCACCTACACCCACGCTACGAGGCAGAAGCAAGACGAGGCAGCACAAACGATGGGCAGCTTCATGGCGCAGGTCATGTAAGCAGAAAAAAGCCAAAAATACCGGAGAGAAGGCAAAAGCCTCCTCTCCGGTACTCTTTAAGTCTTTCTACGCATTTCGTTGTGTGGGTCACGGTGTGGGTCAGGCGGTTGACCCACATTTTGACCCACACCTAAAAGTGCATTTTTGTAACGAAAAACACCCGAAATCCGGAGATTTCAGGTGTTTTTTGGAGCTGCTGACCAGATTTGAACTGGTGACCTCATCCTTACCAAGGATGCGCTCTACCGACTGAGCTACAGCAGCGAATTTGGCGACCCGGAACGGGCTCGAACCGTCGACCTCTAGCGTGACAGGCTAGCGTTCTAACCAACTGAACTACCGGGCCAAATTAATAATGGCTCGACACTGAAGCATTATAACACATACAACGATTGTTGTAAAGACTTTTTATGGCAGGGGCAGAAGGATTCGAACCCTCGGCACGCGGTTTTGGAGACCGCTGCTCTACCAGCTGAGCTATACCCCTAAATCGCTTGAGGTTCCCCCTCTGGCGAAACCATATGGTGGGCCTTCGGGGACTCGAACCCAGGACCGATCGGTTATGAGCCGACTGCTCTAACCAACTGAGCTAAAGGCCCGTGGTTTTAAGAGTTGGATTGCCGCCACCTTGTGGCGGCAATCCTCTGGCTCCCCCTGTAGGACTCGAACCTACGACAGCGCGGTTAACAGCCGCGTGCTCTACCAACTGAGCTAAGGAGGAATATGCAGGCCCCAGCTCTATTGAACCAGAACCTGTGTTGGCGCTATCTATCTTCCCAGGCCGTTGCCAGCCAAGTATTGTGGACAGAAATGAGCTTAACTACCGTGTTCG
>ENA-UERG01001928-UERG01001928.1-human-gut-metagenome-genome-assembly--contig:-NODE-1928-length-15898-cov-5.716074_pt1 | contig 15898 bp, 9 predicted proteins | sample MGYA00242954_ERZ507954 | MGnify/ENA primary metagenome ERZ507954 (study PRJEB26167, sample SAMN06115478) | human gut metagenome | host: Homo sapiens | place: China:Sichuan | collected 2015-01-21... | reverse complement strand
TATTACTCAGATGCTTGGGTATTGTCAACGCAAAGATGTAGGAATTGTTGGTGCACGGTTGTATTTTGAGGATGGCACGATTCAACATGCGGGCGTAATTGTTGGGATTGGCGGAATTGCCGGACATGCATTTTCTGCAATGGATGAGCAGGCGGGCATCTATCAGCTTCGGACTTCTGTTGCGTGTGATTATAGTGCGGTTACAGCAGCCTGTCTGATGATTTCCAGAGAGACCTTCGATGCGGTTGGAGGACTGGATCCAGAATTTCAGGTGGCTTTTAATGATGTGGATTTTTGTTTGAAAGTAAGAAAGCTTGGCAAATTGGTTGTGTATGTTCCACAGGCAAAGCTGTATCATTATGAATCAAAATCCAGAGGTAAAGAAGATACTGTGAAAAAACAGAAGCGATTCCACAGCGAGATGCAGTTGTTTCAGTCAAGATGGGTGGATATTCTGGCAACCGGAGATCCGTACTACAACATGAATCTGGCGTTAGATGCGTTTGATTTCTCTGTGCGGAAATAAGAAAAAGGGGAGGCAGTGGCGATGAAGTTTCGATTTTCTGATCTGAATGCAGATACAATTAAAAAAGGCTTTGCGCATATTCGTTCGACTGCAATCCCGGAGGCACTTTCCAAGGCGCGTTCGATGGTGACCGGGCTGGATCTGGCGTATGATCGTTTTTTTAAAGAAAATATAGAGGCAGATGAGGAAGCACTTGCAACACAGCGGGAGCGGGTGTTTTCATACTGCCCTTGTATCAGTATTGTAGTTCCGGTGTATATGACACCGGAGCTTTCTTTACGTGCAATGCTGGAATCGGTGCTGCATCAGACCTATGGGAACTGGGAACTGTGTCTGGTCGATGGCAGTCAGGCGAAGGGAGAACCGCCGGTTCTTGATGCGCGCGTATCAGAGGACGGCGAATTGTCGGTGCTGGAGAAGGTGTATAGTTTGGAGACGGAGCGCATTATCTGGCAATATATGGAGAATGAACCGCGAATCCAGTACATAAAAATGGAAGAAAATCTTGGAATTTCCGGGAACAGTAACCGGGCATTGCAGGCGGCAAAAGGAGCGTATGTTGCATTGCTGGATCATGACGATGTCCTGACGGAGGATGCCCTGTACTGGGTGGTGGATGCTTTGCAGAGAGAACGCTATGATGTGGTTTATTCCGATGAAGACCGGATGGCAGAAAATGGAAGTCATTATCTGGAACCGCGATTCAAACCGGAATTCGATATCGACCTGCTGCGTGCATATAATTATATTTCCCATTTGTTTGTGGCACGGAGAGAGCTTATGCTGGCGGACGGAGGCTTTCATAGTCAGTATGATGGTGCGCAGGGCTACGATATGATCCTGCGTTGCTGTGAAGGCAACCGGGAGATCTGTCATATTCCGCGCGTGTTGTATCACAAACGGATTCATGATGGAACTTCTTCGGAGCGGGAGGCAAAGCATGCACAGGAGAATCTGGCGGGCAAAGAGGCATTGGAGGCACATGTGTCGCGGGAACATTTGCTGGCGCGTGTCATGATGACTGATCAGCGAAGCGTATATACGGTAAAATATGATACACCGGGCAATCCACTCGTGTCGATGATCATAACCGGGCATACGAATCGTTCGTTGATGGAACAGATGCTGGAGCCATTTTACGAGAAAACACGGTACAGTAATTTTGAGATTATCATTGTAGATGAAGACCGAACAGATGAGGAATTGCAGAAATATTACCAGCAGATGCAGAGCCGCAGACGAAATATTGCTGTGGTGGAGGCAGAGCCTGGGAAAAGCAGCACGGAATGCCGAAATCTTGGAACCTTGTATGCGAATGGCAGTTTCCTTTTATTTTTGGATGCGAATATGGAGATTGGCGATACGACAGCACTCGGTGAAATGCTAGGTATCGCTATGCGTGAAGACGTCGGAATTGTAGCCGGGACGGTCTATGATGACCGGGATCGGCTGTATTGCGCGGGCTTGGAATTCGCAGGGGCATATGAGTCTCCGGTTCAGAAATGGCAGGCGGAAACAGAACGTGCGATTGATCTGAGGGAAATAAAAAATTTATACCGCTATCCGTATCGCGGATTACCACAATTTGATGCATGGAAAGAATGGCGGAAGATCCGGCAGGATGAGACCGGTGCGATGCGGTACTATGGAATGAACCGCGAATATGTGATTGTGCCGGCACATTGTATGCTTGTGAAAAGATCAGTGTTTGTACAGTTGGGTGGATTCTCGGATAAATTCCGGACAGAGCTTTCCGCACTTGACTTCTGTCTGCGTGTACGCGAGCATGGATATCGGATTGTAAATGCTGCTCATGCAAAATGGCAGCTTCACGATCTGCCTGATTCTGTCAGACAGGTGCGCGAGGCTGCCATCGTAGATGCGCAGATGGAACGTACAGAGCGGGATTTGTTTGAAATCCTGTGGTCACAGGTATTATCCCTCCGTTAAATCCCCCTTGGTTAATGTCTTTAATTGTTTGTCGCTGACAGAGTCAAGCTCGACGATACGGCTTGCCTGTCTGGCGATGGAACGCTCCAGATAGTTTCGTACTTCTCTTGCATTTGCAAAGTTTTCATCGTGGGATTTTGCCCAGATATTCAGTAACTCTTTGACATATGCTTTTCCCTGTGCGTTTGGTTCGTATTCCTGTTTTTTGCACATGGATAAGAAGATATCATAAAGCTCGTCGCCACTATAGTCCTCGAAATTGATGTATTTGTTAAATCTCGAACGGAGTCCCGGATTGGAGTCTACAAACTCCTGCATCAGTTCCGTATAACCGGCAACAATCACGATCAAATTATCGCGGTTATCCTCCATCATTTTAAGCAGGGTATCTACCGCTTCCTGCCCGAAGTCCTTTCCGTCTTTGCCTGCGGTAAGTGTGTAAGCTTCGTCGATGAAGAGTACGCCGCCTAAGGCACTTTCCACGACTTCCTTTGTCTTGATGGCAGTCTGTCCGACATAGCCTTCGACTAAGTTGGAACGGTCAACCTCGACCAACTGACCACCCGGCAGGATACCGAGACATTTGTAGATTTTGGCGAGCAGACGGGCAACGGTTGTTTTACCAGTTCCCGGATTCCCGGAAAATACCATGTGTAATGACATTTCCGGCTGCTTCATGCCGCGCTCTTCCCGCAGCTTCTTCACCTTCAACAGGTTGATCAGTGATTTAATATCTTTCTTTACTTCAGAAAGTCCGGTCAGTTCGTTTAATTCATTTAGCAGATCATCTAATTTGATATCTTCCTCTGGAACTTCCTGCTTGTTGACAGTGCCTTTCATAGCAGCCATAGCCGCCTGCGAGGTCGATGCATTTTTGACAGGGGTGTTGGCAGCGGAGGCTGCCTTGTTCGGGGTGGAAGGTTTCGGGGGATTCTTCAGTGCCGGATTCTCGCCTGGCTCAAACAGTTTCAGTTTGCGCAGATATTCCTCGATCATGCCGGTATAGGCCGTCAGCGTGGAGACTTCTGCGTCGGTTGTCCGGTTGTTGCAGGAAATGTATGCCTGACCGAGTGCAACATACAGGTTGTACAGATTTCTTGACTTTGAAAAACCTTTCGTCGTGCAGGCAGAAAGCCCAGACTGGTCAGCTTCCACAAAATAAGTCAGGGAACGTGGAATCGTTGTGGCAAATTCGGGGGTTGCCGTGCGATCCTGCTTGAAGTGCATCAGAGATTCCAATGTGAAATATTGTCCGAGATATTCGTGTAAAAAGCGTGTCTCCGGGTACAGGCTGCCGTCGGAGCTGTCTGTCAGATACACTAGAAACTGCAACAGATCGAAACGGATCATGTCATGCATGGAGATATCGGTCTTTGGACCAAAGCCCTGCTGACAGATGATTTCGCCGTACATGTAACAATCCGTGATTTCTTTCTTCAAATCGTTTAACATATTTTCTCCTTGCCCCTGTAAAGATTTAGGTATTGGCTTTGGAATTACACATAATACACAATTCATCGCAGACGCGCTCCCGCTCGGTTCAACACGTAGCAGACACTAAACTCACAGCACCATTTTATGGCACTGTTCGTTAAGTGCTGACGTGTTTCAACGGTCTGCTTATGAATTTGTGATTATGCGTAATTCCATCTACATCCATAAAAGTTTTACAGGTGTTCGTTCAATTTACCTTGGGTAAATGATACCGCAAAAACACTTTCACGTAAAGCGAAATATATTGAACAAGGTAGGGAAATATGGTACGATAAGAACCAAGTGTAGTCTGAAGAAATATTAAGGAAAAGGAAGACAATCGGCAATTTGAAGTGGTCGGGTAGCGTATATCCGCAAATTATCATGGAGCAATCATGAATACAACATAGGATATGTTTGCAACCTTGAAAGAACTTAGTGTTCTATTAAGTCATCAGGGATGTTTGAACACGATGTTCAAACAAGTCGCCGTTGAGCCATGGACGGCGAATCGGCGACGATCCCGTACGTTAGAAAAAGAGTATATTAGAACACTTAGTACTTTCTGGTTGCAATACATTCTATGGGTATTCATGATTGTTCCATGTATGACTGCGGAGGAGATGTTTCTCCGCTTCAAATTTGCCGATGTAAAAGGAGCGTATTATGCGGTTTCGACCATGCATTGACATACATAATGGCGCAGTCAAGCAGATTGTCGGCGGCAGCCTGAAGGATGAGGCTGATTTTGCCAAGGATAACTTCGTTTCGGAGCTGAAGGCAGATTTCTATGCTGATCTGTATCGCCGAAGCGGACTTGTCGGCGGACATATTATCCTGCTGAATCCGGCTGGCAGTACATACTATGAGGCAGATCTGGAACAGGCGAAGCTTGCACTTGCTGCATATCCACAGAGCCTGCAGATCGGTGGCGGCATCAACGCAGACAATGCAGAGCAGTTTCTGGATATGGGCGCGCGGCAGGTAATCGTGACATCCTATGTATTTAAGGATGGAAGAATCAATTACGAGAATCTGAAACGGCTGTCGAGTCTGATCGGTGCAGAGCATCTGGTGCTCGATTTGTCCTGTCGGAAAAAGGATGGCAGGTATTATATCGTGACCGACCGCTGGCAGAAATTTACAGACGAAGTTGTTACACCAGAGACGCTGGACAAGCTGGCAGAATACTGTAGCGAATATTTGATTCATGCAGTGGATGTCGAGGGTAAAGCGGCAGGCATTGAGACGGAGCTTGCAACCATGCTTGGCACATGGGGCAAACAGCCGATGACTTATGCAGGCGGAGTTGGAAGCTTTGATGATTTAGAGAGCTTGAAGCAATGTGGACAGGATCGCATTGATGTGACGGTGGGAAGTGCACTGGATATATTCGGCGGTGCATTACCATACGATGAGGTTGTGAAATTTTGTTCGTAGTACCCATGTGGGACTACAATAAAACGATAAAAAGAGGGACAAAAACGATAGGAGGGTTTATGAGAAAATTCAAGAAGACAGCCGCAGTTGTTGCGGCGGCAGCACTTGCACTTTCTTTATGTGCATGTGGCGGAAAGACAGACAAGGCGACGACAGAACAGACATCTGGTGGTGGTGCAACCGTGACAGATGCAACAGCGTCAACCATCGAGGATGATGGCGACTGGACAACGACGGAACAGGAAGTTGTGGAGGATGACCGTTTCACGACGGTGGAAGGCGCAGATGCGATCGGCGTGACATTTGATGATGGTACAGATGGTTTTACGAGTTACATAAATAATGGTAACTTTACAATGTCCGCAGAAAATGGCGAACTCGTTTGTGACATTACAAAGAGTGGACCGCTTGAGCATAGCTGCCAGATTTATTACGATGGATTTACGATGGCAAAGGGCTGTGTCTATACGATGAGTTTTGATGTCAGAAGTGATATTGAACGTGTGATCCAGTGGCGTGTACAGATCAATGGTGGAGACTACCATGCCTATGCGAGTGATTTCATCACAGTTGGACCAGAGACACAGACGATTACAAAGGAGTTTACGATGGAAGAAAATTCCGATCCGGCTCCAAGATTTGTTGTCAATATGGGAACTCAGGAAGGACAGACTGAGGTTACAGAGGCACACAAGATTTACTTCGATAATATTTCCCTGTTTGTAACAGACGGTTCCAATGCGGAGAAGATTGTCGGTGCACCACAGCCGATTCAGGTAAAGGTAAATCAGATTGGTTACAAGCCGGATGATACAAAGACAGTGATCGTGACATCCAAGGACGATGAGAAATTCAAGATCGTAGATGCGAAGACAGATGAGACAATGTTTGTTGGTGCATACGGAGAGCTTTCGTATGACAAGTCTGCGGAATCAAACGTAAGACATGGTGATTTCACGGAGTTTAAGACACCTGGTACATACAAGATTATTTCCAGTCCATCTGGTGCATCCTATGAGTTCTCCATCGGGGACGATCTGTATGATGATGTGTATAAGGATGTTGTACTGATGTTATACAAGCAGCGATGCGGAACAGAGGTGACAAAGGATATCGCTGGAGATTTCGCACATGAGGCATGTCATATGCAGGAAGCGACTGTTTACGGAGATACATCTGGAACAAAGATTGATGTATCTGGTGGATGGCATGATGCCGGTGATTACGGACGATATGTTGTGTCTGGTGCTAAGACGGTACAGGATCTCTTCCTTGCTTACGAGGATTATGGTCAGACTGCCGATGATCTTGGAATTCCAGAGAGCGGAAACAAGACACCGGATCTTCTCGATGAAGCAAAGTATGAGCTTGACTGGATGCTCAAGATGCAGGATGCAGCAAGCGGTGGCGTCTACCATAAGGTAACCGCACTTGTATTCCCGGAGACGGTACTTGCGGTTGATGAGACGGATGATATGGTGCTTGCGCCGTTTTCCTATGCAGCAACGGCTGATTTCGCGGCTGTTATGGCAAAGGCATCTGTACTCTATGCAGAATACGATGCAGATTTTGCAAAGAGCTGTCTGGATGCAGCAACGAACGCGTATGCATTTTTGGAGGCAAATCCGGATATGAAGGGATATGAGAATCCGGAAGACCTTGTAACAGGTGCATACGATGATACACATCTTGCAGACGAGACACTTTGGGCTTCTGCAGAGATGTATATTGCAACAAAGGATGCAAAATATTTAACTGCGACAAAGACAGCACTTGACAGCAACTATCTGACAGGTTTTGGCTGGGCAGATATCGGAAGCTATGCGCTGTATGATCTTGCAAAGACCGAGGGCGTGGATGCAGATGTGGCAAAGACAGCGAAGGAAAAGCTGCTTGCAGATGCGGATGAGACACTTTCGAAAGCAGAGTCAGAGGGCTTCTTTACAGGTATGGGTGTGACATATCCTTGGGGAAGTAATATGACGATCACCAACAAGGGTATGGAGCTTCTGGCTGCTGCAAACCTGACAGGGGATGCCAAGTATACAGAATATGCGCAGAAGATGCGTGATTATATCTTCGGTGTGAACCCAACCGGATACTGCTATGTGACCGGATATGGTTCCCTTACACCAAATGCAACACACCACAGACCATCACAGGTATTGAAAGAGACGATGCCGGGTATGCTGGTTGGCGGTGCCAATAACAATCTGAACGATCCATATGCAAATGCCGTTCTCTACGGAATTGCACCGGGACGTGCATATGTAGATAATGAGCAGTGCTATTCATGTAATGAGGTAACGATTTACTGGAATTCTCCACTGATCTATCTGCTTACAGGTTTAAATTAAAAGAAAAGGATTAGGGTAGTACATTGATTCGTTTTATAAAGAAGATTCTTGCCAATGAGAAAATGCGATATCTGATTGCGGGAGGCTGTACGACAGCTGTCAACCTGGTAACATTCTTCATGCTACGGGTTATTACACCAATTTCAAGAAATACATGCAATGCCATAGCGATCGCTATGGCTATTGCTTTTGCATACTTTGCAAATAAATTTTTTGTATTTCAGAGTAAGAGGAAGGGATTTTATGCAACTCTGGTAGAGGCGGTGCAGTTTGTAGGCGCCCGTCTGGTGTCCATGGTTGTGGAAATTCTTGGACTGGCGATTCTGTGTGATACATTTCGAATCCATGAACTGGCATCCAAGCTGCTTGTACAGGTCATTGTACTGGTATTGAACTATGTGTTCAGCAAGCTGATTGTGTTCAAGGAAAAGAAACCATTTCACGAGAATATGCAGGATAACTGGTGCTATTATCTGTCGTTTGCAATCGTTGCAATCGTCATGCTGGTTGTCTGTATCGCAGAAAAGATTGCACCGTTTGGAGAGAATTCCCTGACGCTGGTAGACAGTGTGCATCAGTATCTGCCGTTTTTCTCAGAACTCAGAGATAAGCTTCTGCATGAGAGAAGTCTTCTTTATACATGGAATGTAGCACTTGGCTCAAATTTCGTATCGCTTGCGGCGTATTATTTGATGAGCCCGTTTAATCTGCTGTTGTTACTATTTGGCAAGGAACAGATTGCGGCGGTTACCTGCTTCCTGATGTGCTTAAAGATTGCACTCACAGCCGTTGCAATGGTACATTTCCTAAGCTATAAGGATGGCGAGAAGAAACGCAATTTCCTGATCGTGGCGATCTCGGTTGCCTATGCGTTCAGTAATTATGTGATCGGTTACAACTGGAACACGATGTGGCTGGATTGTATTATGATCTTCCCGCTTATCATGCTGGGATTCCAGCGGATGCTTGAGGAGAGAGATCCAAAGCTGTATGTGCTGTCCCTGTTCTATGCGCTCTATTGTAATTATTATATTGGATATATCATTTGCCTGTTTCTTGTGCTGTGGTTCTTTGTCTATGAGCATAAGACAGTGAAGCGATTCTTCATAAATGGATTCCGGTTTGCAGTGTATTCCCTGTTATCCGGTGGTATGGCAGCATTTATCCTGCTTCCTGCATATCATGGAATCATGGCGACGGCGGCGGGAGATATGGCAATCCCAAAAGGAACATGGTATGGAAATATCTTTGTGATGCTGCGGCAGCTGCTTGTATTTACAAAGCCGATTACGAATCAGATCTTTGATGGCGGTGTGAATCTGTACTGTGGCATGCTGGCGGTTCTGACGATGTTCCTGTATCTGTTTGTGAAGGAACATCCGTGGAAGAAGTTCCGCAAATATGTGCTGTTGGTGCTGCTTGTGATCAGCTTCAATCATGGGACGTTAAACTATATCTGGCATGGCATGCATGACCAGTATGGAATCCCGAATCGGTTTTCATTTGTGTTTATTTTTGTGCTGCTCGTTATGGCATATGATGCAGTGCAGTCGATTACAGAAATCGATATTTATTTTGTGATTTCGTCAATTTTACTGGCAGGTGCCTTTGCATTTGCCTGTAAACAGCAGGCAGGCGCGACAATTGGCAAATATACATTGCCGGCGAGTCTTGTGCTGCTGGTGATCTACGGCGTGACCTGTTGTCTGCGGACGTCGAAGAAGATCACGCATGCGACTTACATTTCGGTGATTGGAAGTGTCTGTCTGGTCGAGCTTGTGGCAAATGCAGCATATGGATTTTCGGAAAATGGGTATTGTCATTACAAGAAATATTACAAGACGAGTCCGGCAGTGACAGAAGCGAATGTGCGCGTGCGGGAGATGGCAGAGGAAGAACAGGCAGGCTTTTATCGTTCGGAACTGATGAATTACACGGTACTGGATGAGGCAAGCTGGCATAACATGCCGAGCGTCAGCACATTCAATTCAACGGTTATGGGACCGGTTGTCACCACGATGGGCAAGCTTGGATTTTATACAGGCGCAAATGAATTTTTGTATCGTGGCTATACGCCATTTACAAATGCAATCTTTAATATCCGGTATCTGCTGGAACGACCGGGAGATCTGAATAATTTTGATTATAATTATAAAGAAACGGTGGATAATGTATCCATTTATGAGAATCCATACCCGACCTCTATTGGATTTGCGGTGAGCAACAATGTCAAGGACTGGGATCAGAGCCGTTACTCTGCAATGATCGCGCAGAATACACTGGCATATGACATGACTGGCTATGGCGGATTCTTCCAGGACGAGTATCCGGCGATCAGTGTGACGAGTGATACGGCGAAAGTCAGCTATGAGAATAATCAGGTCAGCTTCACAGCAAATGCATCTGGACCGATGTGTTTTATGTTGAGCTTTACTGCGGATCATGCAGGCGATTATTACGTGAACTGCCGTGGTAATTATGTGACGAAGATCCGGTTTTATAAGAACGGACAGGAAATCGCTTATGACCGTTATCAGATCCAGATTTTCCATCTGGGACAGCTGGAAGCGGGCGATTACATTTCCATTGAATACGAATACAGCAATGTCAGTGGCTCCGAAGTGGCACCATTTTATGTGGCAACCTTCCATCAGGATGTGTTTGAAAATGTATATCGGGAATTGACGAACCATATGCTGGAGGTTGAAACGGTAAAGGATGGCTATGTCTATGGCACGATCGAGATGCCGGAGGATAAGACACTGTTCACAAGCATTCCTTATGATGAAGGCTGGACGGTAAAGGTCGACGGAAAAAAGGTGGATTACTACAAGGTGGCAGGCGCATTTATCGGTGTGGATATCGGTGCCGGTTCGCATACGGTTGAATTTTCCTATATGCCGCAGGGTATGCTTTTGGGCATTGCGATTTCCGTGATCTGCATGGTGTTACTGTTGGTTTCCCTGCAGGTGGAGAAAAAATTGGAGGTGCGGAGAATCGAGAAGGCGAACGCACGCGAAGAGAATGAAAAAACAGGCGAAAAACTTGCAGAAGAGGTCGAGACAGATATTGAAAATCTCGAAAATGTATAGTAAAATGTTGATAAATAGGGGGTGTTATGCACATGGAAAAACTAGCAAAATTAGGGTGGCAGAAACTAATCATCATTGCAGCGGCGCTGGATATCGTGCTCGGAATTATATTTGGTGCGATCTTTAAGGCGGTTCCGGCGGGAATCATCGTTGGCGTGCTGGCTGCGGCTGTCACGGGAGTGATTGTATTTGCGCTTGGTGGCGGCGTTGTGGCAGGCCACACAAAGGGTGACAAATACAAGAAGCTGTTCATGAATCTTCCGATCGGATTTGCACAGGCAAAGATCATCACAGATTCACTTGGAAACAGCATTGGGTACTGCATTCAGGAAGCAAATGAGCGGTTCGGAAGTTACTTCAATCTGGATGCATCTGATTATCAGGACAAGATTCTTGGTGAGAGTAAGATCGAAGTGTTACAGGATATTAACGCATGGTTTACTGCGTATAATACCTCTGGAACCAAAGAGGGCGACTTCATGGACGTGGAGATCACGATGGAGAAGCTTGGCAAGGTATTTAACACAGTTATGTACAAGTCTGAGGCTGACTATATCAACATGGTTGTTATTGATATTACAGACCAGAAGGAGACGGAGAACAAGCTGTCTGCAGCAATCGAAGATGCGAATGCAGCATATAAGACACAGGCAGAGTTCCTCGCGAACATGAGTCATGAGATCCGTACTCCGATCAACGGAATCCTTGGTATGTTACAGCTTACTTTGATGGCAGATGATCTGCAGGCAGATTACCGTGATAACCTGCTCACTGCAAAGGGCTGTGCAGATAACCTGCTTCGCCTGATCAACGATATTCTGGATATCAGTAAGCTGGAAGCTGGTAAATATAACCTGAAGGAAGAAATCTTCGATGTGCGTGCAGCCATTGAGGAGACGGTAGCTGCACAGGTACCGACAGCGACAAACAAGGGACTTGCCCTTGACTGCACATTTGGTAACAATATTCCAAAGCTTGTAAAGGGCGATGGACAGAGAATCCAGCAGATTTTGAATTGTTTGCTTTCGAATGCATTAAAATTCACATCTGAGGGAAGTGTAAGAGTAAAAATTGCCGCAATTGATGCAGAAAAAGAGAATATCAACCTGCGTATCGCGGTTGCAGATACTGGTATCGGTATCTCGGAGAAGAACATGGATAAGCTGTTTATCCGGTTCTCACAGGTCGATGGTTCCGATACAAGAAAGTATGGCGGTTCCGGACTTGGTCTGGTTATCTCCAAGCAGATTGCAGAGCTGATGGGTGGTAACATCAGTGTTCAGAGTAAGGAAGGCATCGGTTCGACGTTCATTGCAGAGATTCCTCTGAAGGTTGTAAAGGCAGCCGAGGTGGAAGCAGCCAAGAACATGGAAGAAAAAGAAGATGCCGCAGTATTCTCGATCAATGCACACAGCAAGGCGCGTATCCTTGTTGCAGAGGATGAGCCGGTCAACCAGCAGGTTATCGGTAAGCTGCTAGGTATGGCAGGATTCTCCTATGATATTGCAGAGAACGGTGAGAAAGCGATCGAGCTGTTCAAACAGAAGGAATACGATGCAGCGCTGTTCGATGTACAGATGCCGGTTATGGATGGTATCGCAGCAACACAGCAGATTCGTGAGATTGAGCAGAAGGAGCATAAGAAGCGCCTTCCGATCATTGCAGTTACAGCGAGAGCCATGTTTGGTGATAAGGAACGAATCTTAGAGAACAAGCTCGATGATTATATTGCGAAACCATATAATCTGAACACAGTAGTTGAGACACTCAACCGATATATTGATAAAAAAGAGGATTAACATTTAATTCACGAAAAATTAAACGATTTTTCATATATGTTGGTTGACTGGATATCTTTTTAGTGATACAATTTCGGTGGTTTTGGGTGGATAACTGCCCTGAATTAATAAAAAGCAAAGGAAGGAAATTTTAAGATGGCAAACATTGATTTAACTAAGTATGGAATTACCGGAACAACAGAAATCGTTCACAATCCTTCATATGAAGTTTTGTTTGAGGAAGAGACAAAGGCTTCAAACGAGGGTTATGAGGTTGGACAGAACACAGAATTAGATACAGTTAACGTTATGACAGGTGTATTTACAGGACGTTCTCCTAAAGATAAGTACATCGTTATGGATGAGAATTCTAAGGACACAGTATGGTGGACAACAGATGCTTACAAGAACGACAACCATCCTATGACAGAAGAGACATGGGCAGTTGTTAAGGATCTTGCTAAGAAGGAGCTTTGCAACAAGAAGCTTTATGTTGTAGATGCATTCTGTGGTGCAAACAAGGATACACGTATGGCAGTTCGTTTCATCGTTGAGGTTGCTTGGCAGGCTCACTTTGTAACAAACATGTTCATCAAGCCTTCCGAGGAAGAGCTGAAGGATTTCGAGCCGGATTTCGTTGTTTACAACGCATCTAAGGCTAAGGTTGAGAACTATGCAGAGCTTGGTCTTAACTCTGAGACATGTGTAGCATTCAACATCACATCTAAGGAGCAGGTTATCATCAATACATGGTACGGTGGAGAGATGAAGAAGGGTATGTTCTCTATGATGAACTACTACCTTCCACTTAAGGGTATCGCTTCTATGCACTGTTCTGCTAACTGCGATATGGAAGGTAAGCACACAGCTGTATTCTTCGGCCTTTCAGGTACAGGTAAGACAACACTTTCTACAGATCCTAAGAGACTTCTGATCGGTGATGATGAGCACGGTTGGGATGACAACGGTATCTTCAACTTCGAGGGTGGATGTTATGCAAAGGTTATCGGACTTGACAAGGAGTCTGAGCCTGATATCTACAATGCAATCAGACGTGACGCTCTTCTTGAGAACGTGACAGTTGATGCAGCAGGTAAGATTGACTTCGACGATAAGAGCGTAACAGAGAATACGCGTGTATCTTATCCAATTGATCATATTGAGAAGATTGCATCTAAGGTAAATGGCGTTTCCGCAGGTCCTGCTGCAGAGAACGTAATCTTCCTTTCAGCAGATGCATTTGGAGTACTTCCTCCAGTATCTATTCTGACACCAGAGCAGACAAAGTACTACTTCCTTTCAGGATTTACTGCGAAACTTGCTGGTACAGAGCGTGGTATCACAGAGCCTACACCTACATTCTCAGCTTGCTTCGGACAGGCATTCCTTGAGTTGCATCCTACAAAGTATGCAGAAGAGCTTGTTAAGAAGATGGAGAAGAGCGGAGCTAAGGCTTATCTCGTAAATACAGGATGGAACGGAACAGGCAAGCGTATCACAATCAAGGATACTCGTGGAATCATCGATGCAATCCTTTCAGGTGATATCAAGACAGCTCCTACAAAGAAGATTCCTATGTTCGACTTTGAGGTTCCAACAGAGCTTCCTGGTGTAGATCCAGCAATCCTTGATCCAAGAGACACATATGCTGATCCTACTGAGTGGGAGACAAAGGCTAAGGATCTTGCAGAGAGATTCCAGAAGAACTTCCAGAAGTACACAACAAACGATGCTGGTAAGGCATTGGTTGCTGCTGGTCCTAAGGCTGAGTAATTGAATCGCTTATAAATAAGGGTAACCCGCGTCTGATGACGCGGGTTATTTTTTACCCTGTTTTATGTAGGAGATGGTTCTTAATAATGGACATTCAATACAAGTATCTCTATATAGAATTTCTGACATTGCAAAATAAAGATGTACTCAAACATATATTTCATTCTCGATTCATTCCATATACAATGTATGAAAGCTAAGAAGCTCTAAATGTTCTGATTTACATGTTAAAAATATACGCCACCGCCGCCGATTCGACATCCCTGTCTCAGCGGCGGCTTGTTTGAACATCGTGTTCAAACATGGCTGCGATTACTTGCAGAACATTAAGAACTTCTAAGCTTTCAACATATCGTATATAAGAATGAATGGAGAATGAAATATATGATATGAACACGTTGGAGTTTGCAATGCCAGAAATTCTAATGTGATAGGTTGTGCAATTTGTTTGAAGAAAGAACCATCCCCGCACATAATACATTCGCCACGCCCGAAGCCAAAAAAATAATATATCGGAAAACGAAACCTTTGACAAACGATAATATATATGATATAGTCAAATAAATTCGAAAGGGGGTATTCCTATGAACAGGGCAAAGCGGAAATATATGAAATTGTTGAAGGACTATTTTCCGTATGGAAGAGCGTGCAGGAAGAAGTTTCTGGTATCGGTAGCGGATGATATAGAGAATTTTGTTCGGGAACATGAACGATGCACCTATGAAATGCTGGTAGAGGAGTTTGGAAAACCGCAGGAAGTGATTCTGAATTACCGAAAGGAAATTGAGATATCAGATATACGGAATGTACGAAAATTAGCAGCAAAGTATGTAATTGCAACTGCTTGTTCCTGCTTTTTGCTGTTTGGCGTGTATGCATTTGTTGGCTTGGGTGCAAAATCAAAAAACGCAGAAGCTACAACAGAGGATGTAGCTTCCGAATCAGTAGAAATCTATGATCCAATCAGAGCGTATTTGGATAGATATGGCGGTTCTCTATATAATGAATATGGAGATGCGGTGATTACAGCAGTCAGACCTATAGGCGGTAATACCGATGGATACAAAGCGTATGTTATTAAAGAAGTTCCGCCATTTGAGGAAACAGAATAGTGCTGTATAGGACGAATATATGGAAAATAAAAATATGTTTTACCGTGGCTATGTGGAATTACTTGTGTTGAAATTCCTTTCGGAGAAGGATTGTTACGGTTATGAAATTGTAAAAAGTATAAAGCGTGCTTCGAAAGATAAGATCTCGTTGTCGGTGGGTACTTTGTATCCGACGTTATATAAGATGATTGATCAGAAGTACATTAGTGATTATAAGAAACAGACCGGTGAACGGATGGTGAAAGTGTATTATCATCTGGAGGACGCGGGGAGAGAACGATTGGAAGCATTGGTTTCTGAGTACCGGGAATTCTCGCAGGTTATGAATGAAATCTTGAATCTGAAATAGAATATGAATGGATAAACGTAGGATGTGTATAAAATGACATATGCATCC
>ENA-UERG01001924-UERG01001924.1-human-gut-metagenome-genome-assembly--contig:-NODE-1924-length-15919-cov-6.046711_pt1 | contig 15919 bp, 12 predicted proteins | sample MGYA00242954_ERZ507954 | MGnify/ENA primary metagenome ERZ507954 (study PRJEB26167, sample SAMN06115478) | human gut metagenome | host: Homo sapiens | place: China:Sichuan | collected 2015-01-21... | reverse complement strand
TTATCTACATGAGATTGTGCCCAAATAATGATTACACCATAAATTCAATTTAAGAAATAATATGATAAAATTGATAGCTAAATCTTCTATTGCACAAAGGTGATGCTATTCCATTGCATGACTTGGCCGTTGGGCATCACAAGCCATTCGTTGTCGCTGAAGACTTGGGGGCTGGCATTGCCATCCTGCTTCTTGTCGGCGTTCAGCACGAGGTCGCACTTGGCGGGATTGAATGCGCTATCTCCGGAATGACTGTCGCTGTTGTGAAAAACGGCGGTACGCTCTATGCCGACGTCATCACCACTTAAGTCAGCGAAATCCCCGGTTGCCGTGGCTTCTATCCGGGTGAGAGCTTTACAGCCTGTTACAATATAATTGCCGAACCGGGTACACTTCGGTATTTTGAGCGTTTTAAGACTTGTGCATCCGTAGAAAGTCTCCCGACCTATCTCTGTCACATTATCCAAAATAAGCATCTCCAATGAAGTACATTCATAAAATGCGTTTAGATTAATCCAGGTAACCTGCGAAAGATTCACCGTAGTCAGCGCAGCGCAACCGAAAAAAGCACTACTTCCGATTACCCGCACGTCATCGGGCAGCGTCACCTCCTGCAAGGCAGTGCAATTCACAAAGGCAAGTTCGGGCAGTGTTGGCGTTCTACCCCAGCCCGTCACTCCGGTGAGGTCGCATTTCGTGATTTTTTTATTATTGATAAATGTACCCCAATTACCGCCCATTCCTATCTTGGAAAGTTCGCCCGTCAGCTTGAGTTCGGTGAAGCCTGCGGCGAGGGCGGCACGGATGGTTAGCTGCGCTTCGTCGGCAGTCATGGAGGTCATGTCGATGTTGCCGGAAGTGGGTGGTGTGAAATTCTTCAGGCGCAGCTCGATTTGATGTTCCGCCGGGTCGAGGTAAAGCTCGAAGTTGTCGCCGTACTTCTGAAGCGGCTCTCCATAGAGGCTGACCATTGACTCCGGATTCACTTTCAGACGGTCGCAGTCCGCCTGCGTCAGTTGGTAACCGCCGGCACCTTGGGCTATAGAGGTTACACCGCTCGTGGCGAGAAGGAGTTGCACATCACCCGTGAGGGCTTTTGGAACGGAGATAAGGGGATGGGAGACGGCCGGGTCAAAATAGCAGCTTAGGTCTATGTAAGCCCCGGCAGCGGTCTTTCCCCCGTTCAGCACGAGGGTGGCGCCATTCCAGACGCTTACACAGTACGAACGGACTGTCGTGTAAGCCAATTCGCAGCCGTCACCCAGTTCCAATGCCGCTTTCTCGCCGGAAGCCAGAATCATGTTTTCATATTGCCCGTTCAATGCCACGTCTTTGCCCAGCGTAATCCTGCCGTTGAGAACAGCTACCGCGGAGTTCATACCTTGTTGGTCCAGATTGATATTGGTGAGTTCGATATAAACGGCATCGGCGTCGGGGTCGGCATTGCCGAGGAAGTGGAAGTTGTTGTTGTCTTCCCCTTCCCAGGTGAGGGTGTGGCCGCCGCCATCTATCTTAAAGTAGCCGCTGCCGTTTATGGGTGGACTGGTGTGGTCACCGCCTGCCGGTATCGTAATGTCACTACCCAGCATAATGAGTGTCGGGACATCAGCCGAGGCACCGCCCGTCCGTAGTGCTTCGAGCAGAGCTTCGTAGGTGGTGACGGTGAGACCTTCCGGCACGGCATCCGCTACCGTCACTTCGCAGGTTGCCTGTTTGCCACCCACAGTTGCGGTAATAGTGGCATTTCCGGCAGAGACAGCCGTTACAAGCCCTTCCACATCGACTAATGCAACGGACGCGTTGTTGCTGCTCCATACAAGGCCGTCATACCCGGCATGCTCCGGCAGTACGGTAGCTGTAAGTTTTTCCGTATCACCGACGGTCATTGTCAATGCCGTCCGGGACAGCGTAACTTCCGATACAGCCACCGGAGCATTGTCTTTGTTGCATCCTGCCAACAGCATTGCCACCGACAGGAACAGAATCATTTTTTTCACTTTCATAGGTTCTTTACAGTATAAATTATTGATATCCCGTTATCTAACGATGCTGTAAATTTACATTATAGCAACTGTGAGGACAAGAGTGCATGTGGTCTATTTGATACTACGGCACAAAATAGACCGGTCTGTTTCATTTTTACACGAAACAGACTGCCTGCTTTACTACTCAAAAAAACGTTTGGTGTTTTTACAGCGTATGCTTATTCACTTTGCAAAGTCAGCATTGCGACACAATCCGCCGCTGATACTCGACCGGGGTTTCACCCGTGAGCTTTTTAAAATATCCGTAAAAGTTGCTTTTAGTGGCAAACCCTACCTTGCGTGCAAGGTCGTTCATGGAGATGCCGAGTTCTTCGGCCAGCAATTGTTTGGCATATTCGATACGTAAGCCGACACGCCACGGACGGAAGTCCCGCCCTATCTCATTCTTGAAATACCAGCAAAGAAACTCTTTTGTCGTCCCCAATTCCCGCGCAATTTGTTCCCTGCCTTCTTCAGGACGGGTAAAACGCCGTTCGGCAACCCAACGTTCGAGTGCAAGCCGCAGATGCTCTTTCTCCGCTGCCAGTTCCGGTTCGGACAATCCACAGGCAGCCATATCTACCGCTTGCAGACGAACCGGTTCCTGTCCCTGCGTTACGGCCGGCAGATAATAATTGATTTTTACTACATAATTACAAAAACGACCGGCAAACCACCCGTAAAACAAAATGTAACCGACAGTAAAAATATTATAAGCAACCGGTGGCAGCCACACGGACAGAGAAGCGGCTATACCGACCGAGAGCGCAGCATAAAAGCCGAATTTTGTCCAACGCAGCCGTGCATGCTGGTCTTCATCGTAATATTCTTCCAACAATCGAAGACACTCGGCATACTTTCGGCGAAATAACAATGTATAACAGACTAACTGCACTGCATATACAGCCAATGCAACAAAAAACACCCAGCATTCCTCACTTGTCAAAGCCATAAACAGAAACATGGCAACTGCAACCGTTACGATTCCTGCTTGTATCCGTACTCTGTGGCGGGTAACACACAGCGGTTGAATAAATGTCAGCAGTGTGACGGTAAACAGTAACGATTGGTAAGCGGCCACCGCTATCGTAAAGACTGCAATGATTTTACGGTCGGCCTCTCCACCATTAAACAGTTCGCAAAAAGCAGGAATAGCAAGAATGAAATAAGATGCGGCAAGAATGGCACGTGCCGTCCGCAGTCGGTGCGTATCTTCCCTATGAGGAATATGAATGCTGCATAACTGCCATCCCAAAACAGCCAAAGCAATGCCTGACGCAAGGGTTAGGAACATATAAAAATCCAACCACATATTATTATTTCCGTCCTATTAAAACGAGGACATTACAAATGTAACCATTTTAGGCATTTGTGCCAAATATAAACTCTATTACCGACATATAAATCTGTAATAGAGTTTATTTTATCCGTAATTCATCTACCGAAAGCTACCTCTTACCTTCCTACCTTTGTATCCGAAAAGAATGTCTAATCCAATCAAACCGTATTAAAAATGAAAAATGTTCTGATTTTATCATCCGGGACGTACCGTAACGAAAACTCCGATACTGCGTGCAATAAATTTATGCGCAGGACCATGAAACGTACAATCATTTTAACCGCAATTTTTCTCTTTCTCGCCAATGCTACAAAGAGTTATGCCCAAAAAGATGCCGATAACTTCTATAAGAGTCCGGCAATACGTACAGAATCCGTCTCTTTCCAAAATCTTTATAAAATGAAAATCGGCGCTGCGCTCTTTCTTCCCCAAGATATGAAAGCAGATGTAAAATATCCCGCTATCATCGTTGGTCACCCAATGGGTGCGGTGAAAGAGCAAAGTGCTAACCTCTATGCTACGAAAATGGCGGAACGGGGGTTCGTAACCCTTTCCATAGACCTTACTTATTGGGGAGAAAGCGGTGGAGAAGTACGTAATGCGGTTTCTCCCGACATGTATGCGGAAACGTTCAGCGCCGCTGTTGATTTTCTGGGAACAAGAACTTTTGTCGACCGTGAACGTATCGGAACTATCGGCATTTGCGGCAGCGGAAGTTTTGCCGTCAGTGCAGCCAAGACAGATCCCCGTTTGAAAGCTGTCGCTACGGTAAGTATGTACGACATGGGGAGTGCCGCCCGCAACGGACTGAAAAAAGCACTTATGCCGGAACAGCGCAAACAGATTCTTTCTGAAGCCGCCGAACAGCGCTACGTGGAATTTCAGGGAGGCGAAGTGAAATACACAGGTGGCACGATACACGAACGCCCGGATGCATCCAATCCCATACAACAAGAATTTTATGATTTCTATCGTACCGAACGTGGCGAATACACCCCGAAAGGTGCATCTCCCGAAACTACCACCCACCCTACACTGACCAGCAACGTGAAGTTCATGAATTTCTATCCTTTTAATGACATCGAAACGATTTCTCCCCGTGCACTGCTTTTTATCACTGGCGATACGGCACACTCTCGTGAGTTCAGCGAAGATGCATATGCCCGTGCTGCCGAACCGAAAGAACTATACATCGTACCCGGTGCAGGACACGTGGACCTTTACGACCGTACCGGCCTGATTCCTTTTGATAAGCTGGAGGATTTCTTCCGGAAAAGCCTGAAATAAAAAACGGCATACGACTTTTCAGCTACAATAGCAATTTATTATTGGAAAAACATTTCTAAAGGGTTTAAAAGGGGACTGCGGCAGCGGACGCCCGTTGTATCTTTGCATAGTCATTAAAAATAAATGGCATTAGTAAACCTTATTTTTTTAACCTTTTAAACTTTAACAATTATGGCTTTAAAGTATGTAGTAACCAAAAGAGTATTCGGCTTTGACAAGACGAACACAGAAAAGTATGTAGCGAAATCTGTCGGTTCGGGTAAAATGAACTTCGACAAAATGTGTGAAAAGGTCAGTCGTTTGTGCGGCATTCACCGCAAAGTGGTGGATTTGGTGGTAAGCGGTTTGGTAGATATGATGGCGGAAGATATCGACGACGGCAAGACCATACAAATGGGTGAGTTCGGATTGTTCCGCCCTACAATTAAAACCAAAAGTGCGGATACGGAAGATGCCGTTAAGGCAAGCAATATCCTTTCAAAACGTATCGTGTTTACACCGGGAAAGATATATCCTTTCAAAACGTATCGTGTTTACACCGGGAAAGATATTCAACCGCATGCTGAATGAAATGAGTGTTACCCGTTCCGTACCTGTAGACACCGATTATACGGACGGCAGCAGCAGTAGCGGGAACAATGGCAGTGGCGGTTCCGGCAACGGCGGCGAAGAAGAAAACCCGTTAGGCTGATTGTCATAGAGACAACAAATTGCCTTTTCTTGAAAACAAAGTTGAAGCAGCGGTATCCACTCCGCTGCTTTTTTTGTTGCATATACCTGCCATTATTTAATATTATCTATTATTTTTGCAGAAACAATCATAACACACAGCTATCTATCATGGAAAAAGCCAAAGTATATTTTTCAGACCTACGTACCTCTCCCACCTCTAATCTTTTAGATAAGATGGAACGTCTGCTTAAACGTGCAGGCATCGGACAGCTTCCTTTAAAAGACAGTTTTACCGCTATCAAGATACATTTCGGCGAACCGGGCAATCTGGCGTATATCCGCCCTAATTATGCCGCCCGCATGGCAAATCTGCTTCGCAGTTTCGGAGCCAAGCCTTTTCTGACGGATTGCAATACGTTGTATTCCGGACGTCGCTCCAATGCGGTAGACCATTTGCAGAGCGCCATGGAGAACGGCTTCAATCCTATATCCGCCCAATGCCAGGTGATTATTGCCGACGGACTAAAAGGGACAGACTACAGAGAAATACCGATAGACGGAGAATACTGCCCTGCTCCCAAGATAGGTACTGCCATTGCCGATGCGGACATAATCATCAGCATGAACCATTTTAAAGGTCATGAACAGGCCGGATTTGGCGGCGCTCTGAAAAATCTCGGGATGGGATGCGCCAGCGTAGGCGGTAAGCTGGAACTGCATGCCTCTTCACAGCCCAAAGTTGCCACCGAAAATTGTATCGGATGCAATATCTGCGTAAAACACTGCGCCCACGATGCCATTCATCTGAATGCCGAACGCAAAGCGGAAATAGACTATACCAAATGTGTGGGATGCGGACAATGCGTAGCTTTGTGCCAGCATGACGCCGCCGTAGTGAGCGATTGGGATACGTCCGAACGGCTGAACTACAAGATTGCTGAATATTCCGTTGCCGTGCTGAAAGACAAACCGCACTTCCATATCAGTTTCATTATGAACGTATCGCCGGAGTGCGACTGCTGGAACCATAATGATGCCGCCATCATTCCCGACCTCGGCATGCTGGCATCGGCAGACCCCGTAGCGCTGGATAAGGCGTGTGCGGACCTGGTGATTCAGGCTCCCGTACTGCACAGCGATAATGTGCTTGCCAAAAAGCACGAACACGAAGACTTGTGCGGCTGCGACAAATTCCACATGATACATCCTGATACGGACTGGCTTGCCGGATTGCGTCACGCCGAAAAAATAGGCTTGGGAACAATGGATTACGAGTTGATAAAAATATAAACCGCATTACTCTTATGGCAAAAACAATGGAAGAAGTGCTGGAACGCTTCCGTACGATTGAGTTTCACGATGATTTTGATATGATTGTAGCCATTGCCAATGGCGGCATCGTTCCGGCAGGCATCATCAATCAGCGTTTACAAAAAGAAGTGCATCTGCTGCGCATCAATTTGAGGGACGAATATCAGCATCCTAAGTACGATGCTCCGCAACTGCTGGCTCCTGTCGATTTTAACTTCAGGGGAAAAAGCATCCTGCTGGTGGACGACCGTATAAAAACAGGAGCTACCATAAAGTTGGCACGCGAACTGCTGAAAGAGGCACGCAGCATCAAAACCTTTGCAGTAAACGGTACGGCCGATTATGCGCTGTTTGATGAAACGTGTTTCAAATTTCCGTGGATATTATAATAAATGAACATTTTTCTGCTATTTTCCTTTCTTACTACGATAAAATAACTAATTTCGTACCGAACAAAAAATAGTAGATTTCAACAACATGGAAGGAGCAACGAACAATTGGTTCTCTAATAAATACTCTATCGGCTATGCCTTGAGCGGCGGTTTCATTAAAGGTTTTGCCCATTTAGGAGCCATGCAGGCCTTATTGGAGCACGATATCAAGCCCAATATCATTTCCGGTGTCAGCGCAGGTGCACTGGCAGGTGTTTTCTATGCGGACGGTAACGAACCTCATAAAGTTCTGGATTATTTTGCCGGACATAAATTCCAGGATTTAACGAAACTGGTAATTCCCAAAGTGGGCTTGTTTGAACTTAGCGAATTCAAAGACTTCCTGAAAAGCAACCTGAAAGCGAAGAAACTGGAAGAATTGCAGCTACCGCTGATTATCACCGCCACGGATTTGGACCATGGACGCCTTGCACATTTTCATAAAGGAGATATTGCAGAACGCGTAGCCGCATCCTGCTGTATGCCTGTACTATTCGCACCTGTAAAAATAGACGAGACGTACTACGTAGACGGCGGACTGCTGATGAACCTGCCCGTATCTACCATCCGGCGGGTATGCGAGAAAGTTGTGGCAATCAATGTCAGCCCATTAATGGCGCCTAAGTACAAAATGAATATTGTAAGCGTCGCCTTACGTTCGTACAACTTCATGTTCCGTTCCAATTCATTTCCCGAACGGGAAAAAGCCGACCTGTTGATAGAGCCTTACAACCTGGACGGTTACAGCAACAGGGAACTGGAAAAGGCAGAGGAGATATTTATGCAAGGATATAATGCCACTAATGATATACTAGAACGCCTGCAAATAGAAAAAGGCACTATATGGAAAGAATAAAAATAACCATTCTCTAAATAGAAAGAAATGAGCGACGAAAAACTGATTATTTATCAAGTGTTTACCCGATTATTCGGAAATAACAATAACCACTGCATCAATAACGGCAGTATTACCGAAAACGGATGTGGCAAGATGGCGGATTTTACCGCCAAGGCATTAGGAGAAATCAAAAAGCTGGGGGCTACCCATATTTGGTATACCGGCATTATTGAACATGCAACGCAAACGGATTATCGTCGCTACAACATCCGCCCCGATCATCCGGCTATCGTAAAAGGCAAAGCCGGTTCGCCATACGCAATAAAAGACTATTATGATGTAGACCCCGATTTGGCGAAAGACGTTCCCGAACGCATGAGAGAATTTGAAAATCTGGTGCAACGCACTCATCGCAGCGGGTTGAAGGTTATCATCGACTTCGTTCCCAACCACGTAGCACGTCAGTATCATTCGGATATGCAGCCGGACGGGACTTCTCAACTGGGAGCAAATGACGATACGGACTATGCATTCAGCCCTTATAACAACTTCTATTATATTCCGCAATCGGAACTGCATGGACAATTTGATATGAAAGGCGCTGCTGCCGAACCTTATAAAGAGTTCCCGGCCAAAGCTACCGGAAATAACCGCTTTGACGCATATCCCAATATCAACGACTGGTATGAGACGGTCAAACTGAATTATGGCGTGGATTACCAGAATGGCGGTACCTGCCATTTCAACCCCATTCCTGATACATGGAATAAAATGCTGGACATTCTGATGTTTTGGGCGGAGAAGCATATCGACGGTTTCCGTTGCGATATGGCGGAAATGGTTCCTGTCGAGTTTTGGGAATGGGCAATTCCGCAAGTGAAAGTCAAATACCCTGCCCTACTCTTTATTGCCGAAGTGTATAATCCGAAGGAATACGGTAATTATCTGTTTCGTGGAAAATTTGATTATCTCTATGATAAAGTGGGATTGTATGACACACTTCGTGCAATAGTTTGCGGCAACGAATCCGCTACCGCCATTACACGGGTATGGCAAAGCTTGGGCGGGATAGAAAAGCGAATGCTGAATTTTCTGGAAAACCACGATGAACAGCGTATCGCTTCCGATTTCTTTGCAAGCAATCCGCGTAAAGCCATTCCCGCCCTCATCGTATCGGCTTGTATGAATGTGAATCCCATGATGATTTATTTCGGACAGGAGTTCGGCGAGCTGGGGATGGACAGCGAAGGATTCAGCGGCAGAGACGGACGTACCACTATCTTTGACTATTGGAGCGTGGACACCATACGCCGCTGGCGCAACGGCGGAAAATTTGACGGGAAGATGCTGACGGACAATCAGAAGCATTTGTATGGCATCTATCAACGCATATTAACATTGTGCAATGAAGAAAAAGCAATTTCGCAAGGAGATTTCTTTGACCTGATGTATGCCAACATCAATGGCTGGCGCTTCAACGAACATAAACAATATACATTCTTGCGCAAGTACGGACGGGATTTATTGCTGTTTGTCGTGAACTTCGACCATATATCGGCAAACCTTGCAATCAATATTCCTTCCCACGCTTTCGATTTTCTGCAAATACCGCAAATGGAACAATACCGAGCCGTAGATTTATTGACCGATAAAGAAGAAAATATAAGCTTATTGCCTTATAAGGCGACAGAAATATCTGTAGAAGGATACAGTGGCAAGATTCTCAAAATAAAGCTATGAAAAAGATAATGCAGGGTGACCCAATCACTCTGCATTATCTTTACCTTCCATTTTATCTTTTAATCTATATAAACGGGTAATAGCCGGATTATAGAATTCGTCAGGGTAATGGGCGGCTATATCGCTCAAATTAGCCCGTACATACCTTTTTACATCAAATATATTTTCAGCATCGCTTAACATGACCTGTTCAGGAAATGTTGCCGTTTCAGCCCACTTAACCAGTGCATTAACACTTTCTTCATCGTATTTATACTCTTCCATCTTTTATTTATTTTTCCGACAAAGATATAACAAATACTAAAGTTATCCTTACCCTTATGAACAAAATCTGAAAGTGTAATGTTATATAGATGTGTTTTTCATAGTATTAGATATAAGATTAATTAAAGGAGACGTACCTGCTTGTGATAAGTAAGTACATCAAAAAACAGAAGCGTCTGTTTGATTGATAAATGTGTAAGGAGCATCGGTTTACCCAAGCCGATGCTTTTTTTATGCCTATTTGTAGCATGTTAGAAATATTATCCGTAAATTTGGCAGAAATAAGGATATATACGATATGAACATCCCTGTTATATTTCAATTTCTGAAAGAACTATCCGCCAACAACAATCGTGAATGGTTCAACGCCCATCGGGAGCAGTATGAAAATGCCCGGAACGAGTTTGAGAACTTGCTGACAGTAATTATCTCCCGTATCTCATTGTTTGACGAAAGCATTCGCGGCATTGAAGCCAGAGACTGTACATACCGTATCTACCGAGACACACGGTTTTCCGAAGATAAAACGCCTTATAAAAATCATTTTGGCGGCTATATCAATGCCAAAGGAAAGAAATCAGACCATTGCGGATACTATGTTCATTTACAACCGGGCAACTGCCTTTTGGCAGGTGGCAGTTATTGCCCGCCCTCTCCCCTGCTGAAAGCCTTGAGGCAAGCGGTTTATGATAACATGGATGAGTTTCGAGGAATTGTCGAAGACCCGGCTTTTAAACAATATTTTCCCGTTGTCGGCGAGAATTTCCTAAAAACAGCTCCAAAAGGTTTCTTTAAAGACTATCCGTATTTGAAATATCTGCAATGTAAAGAATATACAGTTTCCTGTCATCAGCCTGACAGTTTCTTTTTAGCTCCTGATTTTCTGGAACGTACAGATGATATTTTCAGGCAACTGAAACGTTTTTCCGACTTTGTGAATTACACGATAGACGACTTTGAATAAATTTAAAAACTAATTTAAAAACAATTGAATTATGGTAGTAGACAGACTTGAAAACATAGAGAAATATGCTTCGCTGAATCCTTTATTCGCACAGGCTATTGAGTTTTTGAAATCACACGATTTAAACGCTTTGGAAGTGGGAAAAACCGAACTTAAAGGTAAGGATTTGCTTGTAAACGTAGCGCAAACCAAACCTAAAACAAAGGAAGATGCCAAACTGGAAACGCATAAAGACTTTATTGATATCCAAATACCTCTGTCGGGTACTGAAATAATGGGTTATACCGCAGCAAAAGATTGTATGCCGGAAGATGCTCCTTATAACGCGGAAAAGGATATTACTTTCTTTACCGGTCTGGCAGAAAGCTATATCGAAGTAAAACCGGGTATGTTTGCCATTTTCTTCCCACAAGACGGACATGCTCCCGGAATCACTCCGGACGGCGTGAAAAAAGTTATTGTGAAAGTTAAAGCATAATACAAATACCCAAAAACAATCCTCTATGGAAACACTGAATTTGATTAAGAACGATCCTTGGCTGGAACCATATGCAGATGCCATAAACGGCCGCCATAAACATGCTTCTGAAAAAGAGGCAGAGTTAACCAATAAAGGGAAACAGACATTGTCGGATTTTGCATCCGGCTACCTTTATTTTGGTTTGCACCGTACTGATAACGGCTGGGTTTTCCGCGAATGGGCTCCCAATGCCACCCAGATTTTCCTGATTGGTACATTCAACGATTGGAAAGAAGAGAAAAAATACAGTCTGAAACGAAAAGCAAACGGTAATTGGGAAATAAAGCTCCCGGCTGATGCCATGAAACACGGTGACTTGTATAAGTTAATGGTACATTGGGACGGCGGTTGCGGCGAACGTATCCCGGCATGGACCAACCGGGTTGTCCAAGATGAGCAAACCAAAATATTCAGTGCGCAGGTATGGTCTCCGGAGAAACCGTACAAGATGAAGAAAAAAACTTTCAAAGCTGCTACAGACCCGCTGCTGATTTATGAATGCCATATCGGTATGGCACAAGAGGAGGAAAAAGTAGGCAGTTACAGAGAGTTTCAGGAAAAGATTCTTCCGCGCATAGCCAAAGACGGATATAATTGTATTCAGATTATGGCAATCCAGGAACATCCGTATTATGGAAGTTTCGGCTATCATGTTTCCAGTTTCTTTGCGGCTTCTTCCCGTTTCGGTACTCCGGAAGAGCTGAAGGAATTAATTGACACTGCCCACAGCATGGGTATTGCCGTTATCATGGATATTGTTCATTCTCATGCAGTGAAGAACGAGGTTGAAGGCTTGGGTAACTTTGCCGGTGATCCGAATCAATATTTCTACCCGGGTGCCCGTCGTGAACACCCGGCATGGGATTCGCTTTGCTTTGATTATGGAAAGAATGAAGTAATCCATTTCTTACTATCCAACTGCAAGTATTGGATGGAAGAATATCACTTCGACGGTTTCCGTTTTGACGGCGTGACTTCTATGTTGTATTACAGTCACGGCTTAGGCGAAGCATTCTGTAATTATGGGGATTACTTCAACGGTCACCAAGATGATAATGCGATCTGTTATCTGACACTTGCCAACCGCTTGATTCATCAAGTTAACCCCAAGGCAATCACCATTGCGGAAGAAGTATCGGGGATGCCCGGTCTGGCAGCCAAATTTGAAGATGGCGGCTATGGCTTTGATTATCGCATGGCTATGAATATCCCCGATTATTGGATTAAGACTATCAAGGAAAAGATAGATGAAGATTGGAAACCGTCCAGCATGTTCTGGGAAGTAACCAATCGTCGCCAGGACGAAAAAACAATATCTTATGCAGAAAGTCATGACCAGGCGTTGGTAGGCGACAAAACCATTGTTTTCCGTTTGATAGATGCCGATATGTATTGGCATATGCAAAAAGGCGATGAAAATTATACGGTACATCGCGGTATTGCTTTGCATAAAATGATACGTTTACTCACAGCATCGACTATCAATGGCGGTTATCTTAATTTCATGGGTAATGAATTCGGTCATCCCGAATGGATAGACTTCCCCCGTGAAGGCAATGGCTGGTCGTGCAAATATGCCCGTCGTCAATGGAATCTGGTAGATAATAAGAATCTGGCATATCATTATCTGGGCGATTTTGATTGCGCCATGTTGGAAGTTATTAAAAGCGTAAAAAACTTCCAAACTACACCAATTCAGGAAATCTGGCATAATGACGGTGATCAGATATTGGCGTATATGCGTAAGGATTTGATATTTGTATTCAACTTCAACCCCAAACAGTCTTTCACTGACTATGGATTTTTAGTTCCTGCCGGTAAGTACGAAGTCATTTTAAATACAGATAATCCTGATTATGGCGGCCACGGACTGACTGATGATACAGTGAAGCATTTTACTCTTTCAGACCCTTTATATAAAAAAGAGAAAAAAGAGTGGCTTAAACTTTACATTCCGGCACGTACGGCAATGGTATTGAAGAGAGGCAAATAAAATTAAAACAGAAAATATAACCATGAGAACTAAAAAAAGAGGCAGATCCTAAATGGTCTGCCTCTTTTTTGTATTATATATGAATTTTATAATTGAGTATTTATAAAATTCAACATTGTATTGGCATTGTCTATCATCTTTTTCTGAGCCGGTTTACTCGGAGAAAGCAGAGGAATAAGTTTTTCCAAATATTCTTTTGCTTCTTTAAATTCGACTTTTGCCTTTTCAGCGTCAGTTTTCAATGTAGTAGCACCCTGACTGTAAAGTAATGTACCTAAACTATTGAGAGCATTAACATTATTCGGCTGAATCTCAAGAGCTTGTTTAAAAGCATCTTCTGCTGCACTATTTTTCTTAGCTCTCTGTGCTAAAATACCTTGATTCACATAATATGTGGCATACAACTTAGTTAATGTCTTATTACCGGGTACAGCCTCCAGACCTTCTTTCAAAGTGGCAACATATTCATCATTTTTCTTCAAATCTTTCAATGCACCTGCCTTGCCTATATAAGCATTTGCCAAGTTATACTTTTTCTGTACAGCTATATCAAAATATTTCAAAGCTTCAGCCGGTTTCTTAATTTTATCAGCGCAAACGCCACAGTTAAAAGCAATTACCGAATCTTGATTGTTGGTTTGTGTCAGATAGGTGCTGAATTTTGTAAATGCAACCTGATAATTTTTAGATTCAAGTGCAGCTTTACCTTCGTTAACCAATTGTGCCGGATCAGCATTCTGCGCAAAGAAATTAGTAGCTGCACAACAAAGTGCAAGAGATAAGATTAATTTTTTCATATGCTTTTATTATTTTAATATTGATATTTCAAAGTTAGTTGCCTAAAGCGTAGAAGCAAAACCTTTTTACCTTTTTTGAGTTTTTTACGAGAGTAGTAACAAGTGTTATTTTACGTAAACAAAGAGGGATAAAATTTTGAGCTGACCCGATTATGAAGTAGAGAGGCTATAATTATCTCAGTTATAAGATTTAAACAAGATTACCTTCTTTTATTAAGGCTATAGCTTAAATTGTATAGTTTCTTGTTAATTGTAACATTGACAGATACCTTATCTTCATTACCTGTATTGACAAACTGTCCCTTAATTACAGGACCTGTGGCTGAGTCTACGGGATATAATACTGTAATATATCGTACGGGATTATTGTCCGGTTTCCGCATGACAACTGCATAGGACTTTCTGTGTTCATATTTCCTGTCTGTTTGGTAGGATATCCGACCATCAAACTCTTTAAAGATAAGATTCCTGCTCGCCTCTCCGAATGTACGAATTAACAGGTTATTGCTATCATCAAAGGTGGTATGCGCACCAAATTCTTCCTTATCCAGAAGAACATTATCAACAGACTTTCCATCACAAAGATGGAAATATAATTTTGCATATCCAGTAGCAGTCCCGAATCCTTCATCTACCAGCACAAAAAAATCCTGTGGCTGTTTGACGTAGAAGATGGATCGACGATGCTTGAAGTTGCTATATCCTTGATTTTCTGTCACAATAAGTTGATATTCATCTTTTTCCTCAAATAATAATAAAGTACCGGCGGCTTTATTGATATTTTCCGTTCCGGTTTCTTCATGGTCTGCGGTTTTGCCTAAAACCATTGTGTTATGTGCTTTGGTCTGACGAAACCATCTGCGTAACTCCATAACCTTCTCATTATCCTCTGCCATATATGCACAAACACCGGAATCGGGAAAGAAGTTACGTCCGTTACGATATAACTCAAATGTACCGTTATCAAGTTGGTTATGGCTTGAGTCTCCCAATTTTAAAGAAACATTATTACTGTGAATCAGTACTGTAGATTGCGGGTCCCAACCACTACGTAGTACATAAAAGCCAGAAGAAGGGAATGTTTTTATTTGTGTACTCGGACAAGTGCCACTTTTACCATACGTGAACATATATTCAAACTCGGAATCTTTAGGAAACATTTCCATATATTTCTTAAAGTTTTTATTTAGCACGCTTCGGGTTTTAACCCATGAATCATTGAAAGCAGGAGTACAATCTTTGCTGTTTTTTGTAAAATAACTGGGGTAGGTGAAATGCATCACTACTTTGGCGGCTTTTAAAAGTACCTCATTTAGATTTGGCGACAGCAAATTCTCCGGAACTTCATTCTGAAGGAGCAGCCGTTTGAGATCGTATAGTCCATCTAATATACCTATATGATAATGCAAAGACAAATCATTTGTCATACCATCATCCAAAAATAACTTTGAAGTTTGGTCATTAATGATGTCACAACCTGTTTTTTGCCATTGCGAAGCATTCTTCAGCTCTGGAAATAAAGTTCCTGCAAACACTAATGCTACAGCTTGGCTTAACAAGATATTATTTCCACCGGCATATTCTTCATTAAATGCATCAACGACATCCTGTTCCGTTTTCTTGCCGGAAGTCGGATCTACCGTCAGAATGATCGGAATATCAATCTCCTTTTTTTCTGTACTCCGGCTTGTCTGCCCCGTATTTTTACCACATCCGGTCAGCACTGTCAGAACCAGTGC
>ENA-UERG01001922-UERG01001922.1-human-gut-metagenome-genome-assembly--contig:-NODE-1922-length-15930-cov-16.918627_pt1 | contig 15930 bp, 11 predicted proteins | sample MGYA00242954_ERZ507954 | MGnify/ENA primary metagenome ERZ507954 (study PRJEB26167, sample SAMN06115478) | human gut metagenome | host: Homo sapiens | place: China:Sichuan | collected 2015-01-21... | reverse complement strand
GATAGCGGCCCCAGGGATTTGGAGCGTTTTTGCCCGCTTTTCGGTGCGCCGAAAGCGGAGCAGGTGAAAGGGGTGGGGTCGTAAACGCCCCACCCCGCCCACTTCTGCCCGCAGTGCGGACAGTTTTGAGGAAAAGCGCACAGGGGTCATTCGGGCAAAAAATCAGCCCGCAAGGAGTCGGTAACCAAAAAAACTGCGTGATCACGGGATAATCAGCGGGGTCATGCCGCGATTTCAGGGAGGTGAACACCAATGGCAACAAATAAGAAAAAGCACGCCTTCTGGCTGACGCCAGAGGCAAAAACTATGGTGGAGGAAGATGCTCGTGCGGACAACTGCGGCAGCCAAAGTGAGTTCGTAGAAAAAGCCATCCGCTTCTATGACGGCTACCTGCACACCAACAGAGCCAGCGCCTTTCTGCCAAAAGTGCTGCTGGATGTACTGGAAGGCTCTCTCGGTGTCTACTGCGGGCGGGTGGGCAAACTGCTGTTCAACCTGGCTGTGGAACACAGCATCACCAACCACCTGCTGGCGGAGGACGCTGATATGGACGCCGAGATGTACCGCAAGTATCGCGGCTACAGCGTCCGCGAGGTGACGGATACACAGGGCACGTTTTCCTTCCGGGACGCTCTGCGGCTGCATCGGGGGCAATAGTCCATGGCGCGGCTGATCCAGAAAAGCGGCTACTTCAAAGGCGGCAGCGGCGTAGGATATATGAGATACGTCGCCCAGCGTGAAGGTGTGGAGATCACCAGCGACACCGGGCCTGTGACACAAATGCAGCAGAGGCTCATCGCAAAGATACAGAAGGACTTCCCTGATACGAAGGACTCCTTCGAGTACGAGGACTATCTCATCACACCGAATCGTGCCACCGCGTCAGCATATATCGACGCCGCACTGGATAGTCACCTGCACGAAATGGAGCCGGAGAGCGGTTATATGAAATACATTGCTCAGCGACCCCGTGCCGAAAAGCATGGTGGGCATGGGCTGTTCAGTGCAGCGCCGGTCACAGATCTGAACAAAGCCGTGGCAGAATTGGACGCCCATACAGGCCGCGTGTGGACATTCATTTTTTCGCTGCGGCGGGAGGATGCGGTTCAGACCGGCTACAACAACGCGGAGGCTTGGCGTACCCTGCTGCTCCAGCAGAGTAATCTGGTGGCACAGTCGCTGCGTATACCACCGGACAAGCTGCGGTGGTACGCAGCCTTTCACGATGAGGGACATCACCCACACGTCCACATGATGGTGTGGTCGGCTGATCCGAAGATGGGATTTCTTGCGAAGAAAGGTATCTTCGCCATTCGTTCCAAGCTCACCGGCACCATCTTCCGGGAGGAGCTGAAGGATGTTTATATCCGTAAAGAAAGCATTTATAAGCGCAGCATCCAAACGGCACAGGAAAAACTGCTGGAGCTGACCACGCAGATGGAACAGCGAGCTTGCCCGGATACAGGGATAGAGCAGATGATGCTGGAGCTGTCGCAGCAGCTCTCCCAATTAAGCGGCAAGCACCAGTACGGGTATCTTCCCAAGCCGGTAAAGGCCACGGTAGATGCCATCGTGGACCGGCTGGCACAGCTGCCGGAGGTGGCGGCGTGCTATGCGCAATGGAATCAGGTGAAGGACGAGCTGGTGCGGTTTCATAATCAAAACCCGCGCCAACACCTGCCGCTTTCCCAGCAGAAAGAGTTCCGTGTGCTGCTGAATGCCGTCATCCGGGAAGCGGAGAATATGCCGACACGATCCTCAGTCGTGTTACATGAAGAACCTCCGGATTTGGAAGAAACGGACGCACCAGAGTACCCAGCACACACTCCACCACAGGGAAATACACAGATACCGCAACGGACAGAGGACGTACCGCAGCAGGCCGGTACGCTTTCCGCTACCATTCATCTGCTGCATCACATGAGCCGCATTTTCCGTCACGACGCGCTGATCTCTCCCGCCACGCTGCGTATCGACTCCAAGCGCCGCAGACGATTACAGGAGAAGCGTATGGCCATGGGCCACAAGCGGGACGACCACGAAGAAGCACAGCGGCAGGAGCAAATGACATCATGAATCCATTGCGGCTACCAAAGTTTTTCTTCCGTTTTTATCGGCTATGTGGTATGCTAAAAATGAGGTGATGACCGATGACCGCAAAGCAACTGAGTCGCCGCGTGGCTGCCGTAAAAACGGCGGATGCGATTAACGCCATTGAGGGCGTTCCTGTTTCCGACTATGCCCGCACGCTATCCCTTTGTTGGGCGCGGGGCGAGATCACGGGTGAGCAGATGAAAGCCGCATTGCTGGCTTCTCACCGGAGAATGGCCGAACAGGTGAAGTACCATGCCTGACATTTATCTGTATGATGATGCGCCGATATTGCGCAACAAGCTACAGATCAAGGATGAGAAAACACTCGAATTGATCGAAGCGGAACAGTCTCGGGCCAACATGATGTTGCTCTATGAACAGGGGTTTCACGATTTTTCTCCGGATGGCTTACGCCAGATACACCGGTTTTTGTTTGGTGATATTTATGAGTGGGCCGGGCAGTTCCGCGTGATCAACATAGAAAAACGAGAAAAACTGCTGGGTGGACGAAGCGTATGGTATAGCAATGATGAGGACATCGCGCAGGATCTGCAAAACGCCTTTGACACAATTCGTAGCAAGAAATGGGATATTTTCTCACGACAGGAATTCGCCCATGAGTTGGCGATGACTTTTCCAAAAGTCTGGCAGACGCATCCGTTCCGCGAAGGAAATACCAGAACCGTCGTTATGATGATGACATTCTTCGTGGAGGATCACGGCTATTATATGGATCAGGAGCTGATGGCACAGAGTTCCGGATATGTCAGAGATTCCTTTGTCATGGCATCGCTGGATCAGTTTTCTGAGTATGAGCATTTGGAGAAGATTTTGCGGGATGCCATTTGCGATGAACCTGTTAAGTATGATGAAGTCCCGTCTGCAAATGAATACAGAAGCACATCACAGGAGAAATATCGGAAATATCAAAAAGGTAAGTACACACCGGAACCTCATTATCAACGAGAAGAATAGAAAGAAGCGGGTCGCTATGCGGCTCGCTTTTTACATGAGGAGGATTATGGGTAAATTTGTATATTTCACATCCGCGGAGAAACGGCAGGCCAACGAGGTTGACCTGCCGTCTTTTCTGTTGGATCGAGGTGAGAAACTCATTATGGCCGGACGGGATTACCGGCTGGCCAGCGACCACAGCATCACCGTGCGCGGGCCGATGTGGTATGACCATGCCGCACGGAAGGGCGGACGCGCCATCAGCTTCGTGCAGCAATTCTACGACAAGACCTATCCCGAAGCGGTGACTATGCTGCTGGGGCGGGACGGTCAGGGTATCATCCCCATCGTCAAGAAGGAGCCGGAGTCGAGAGAGCCGAAGCCCTTCGCGCTGCCGGAGGCCTATCTCAATATGCGGCGGCTCTATGCCTACCTGACTACCCACCGGCGCATCGACCGGGATGTGGTCACGGAGTTCGTGCGGGAGAAGCTGCTCTACGAAGACACTCTGCATCACAACTGTGTGTTCGTGGGCGTGGACGAAAACGGAGAAGCCAGGCACGCCCATCTTCGCAGCACCAACAGTCAGGGCAAGGTGTTCCGCATCAATGTGGAGGGCAGCGAGGCGAAGCATAGCTTCCACAAGGATGGGACGGACTGTTTCCTCTATGTCTTTGAAGCACCCATCGACCTGCTGTCCCACATCACGCTCTATCCGGCAGGTTGGCTGGAACACAGCTATGTGGCCTGCTGCGGTACGTCTGCTCAGCCGGTGCTGGAGCGGCTGCGGCAGAATCCAAAGTTGAATATGGTCTATCTCTGCCTCGACAATGACGAGGCTGGTGAGGATGCCTGCGAGAGTATGATGGAGGTACTGGCGGACATGGATGTGGACGTGGAGCGTCTGTGTCCACAGGGAAAGGACTGGAACGATGACCTGTGCGCGAAGCGAGGCGGCCATGGATAACCTCTGGATACTCTTTGCGGCGGCAGGCGTCATGGTATCCGTCATCGGCGGACTATCGCTGCTGGGCGACCACTACACACTGAACAACATCAAGTCCAAGACCGTGGGTGACGGGCAGCATGGCACGGCACGGTGGGCAACCGATGCGGAGCTCCGCAAGACCTACGCCCTTGTCCCCTTCCAAGTGTCGGACTGGCGTGTGGGCAAGAACCTGCCTGAGACGCAGGGACTGGTGCTGGGCAGCACCAGCGGCAAGCATGGCATCACCGCACTGGTGGATAAGGACGATGTACATTGTCTCATGATCGGTGCATCCGGCGTGGGTAAGACGGCGTATTTCCTCTACCCCAATCTGGAATATGCCTGTGCCTGCGGTATGAGCTTCCTGGCACTGGATACCAAGGGTGACCTCGCCCGCAACTACGGCGCGGTGGCACAGAAATATTACGGCTATCATGTTTCTGTGGTGGATCTGCGTAACCCCACGCGCTCGGATGGTTACAATCTGCTGACACTTATCAATCGTTATATGGACATGGCACGAAAGACAGGCAATCTCGCTGCCCGTGCCACGGCGGAGAAGTACGCCAAGATACTGGCCAAGACCGTCGTGTCTCCGAACGGCGACACTGACTACGGGCAGAACGCCTATTTCTACGATGCGGCGGAGGGCTTGCTGACCTCCGTAGTGCTCCTGCTGGCGGAATTCCTGCCGCCGGACAGCAAATGCCCCACAGAACGCCGACACATCGTGTCCGTATTCAAGCTGGTACAGGAGCTGCTGGCCCCTTCCGGCGTTCGCGGCAAAAACTGGTTTGCACTGCTGATGGACAGACTGCCGGACGTACACAAGGCCCGGTGGTTTGCCGGTGCAGCGCTGAATACCTCCGAGCAGGCCATGGCCTCCGTCATGTCCACGGTGCTGTCCCGGCTCAACGCCTTTCTGGACTCGGAGCTGGAGCAGGTGCTGTGCTTCGACAGCGCCACCAACGCCGAGCAGTTTGCGGCGGAGAAGTCCGCTATCTTCCTTATCCTGCCGGAGGAGGACACCACCAAGAACTTCATGGCAGGCTTGATGATACAGACGCTGGCGCGGGAGCTGTTCGCCGTGGCGGACGAGAACGGCGGGCGTCTGCCCGGCCGCGTGGTGTTCTATTGTGATGAGTTTGGCACAATGCCTGCCTTTGACGTGGAGGCGTTGTTCAGCGCGGGTCGCTCCCGTGGTATCACACTGGTACCCATCATCCAATCGCTGGCGCAGTTGGAGAAGAATTACGGCAGAGAAGGCGCAGAAATATTGACTGACAACTGTCAGGATACCATCTTCGGCGGCTTTGCGCCCAACAGTCAGACGGCGGAGCAGCTCTCCAAATCGCTGGGCAGCCGCACGGTACTCAGCGGCTCTGTCAGTAAGGGAAAGAACGATCCCAGCCAGAGCTTGCAGATGATGGAGCGCCCGCTGATGACGCCGGATGAGTTGAAATCCATTCCCAAGGGCAGCTTTGTGGTGATGAAAACCGGTACACATCCCATGCAGACAAAGCTGCGGCTGTTCCTCGATTGGGGCATTACCTTCGATGCGGTCTATGCCACGCCGGAACACGCCGCCCGACCGGTGGCCTACGCCAGCCGCGCCGAGCTTCTGGACAGCATCGACCGGACTTATCCAAAAACGCAACCCACCTTAGCGCCTTCCCCCGGCAAACGGGAAACGCACCGCCAGCGCAGCGGTCAGACCTACGAGGAGGGTACGCCATGAGCTACTTCGGAAGCATCTACGCCGACATGGAGCTGCCCCACCGGGCAAAGACGGTCTATATGTACCTGAAGGATCGCTCCAACGCCGGCAATACCTGCTGGCCCAGCGTCCGCACCATTGCGGCGGATCTGAAGCTATCCCGCCGCACCGTCCAGCGGGCGCTGACGGACTTGGAGCGCCACGGCTTTCTGGAACGCACCCACCGCCGTCGCCCCAACGGCAGCCTGACCAGCAGCCTGTATCGCATCAAATGAACGCAGAAAGAGCGCACCTCCCGCCAAGGGGGAGGTGCGCTCTTTTGCTGACGCAAGGGTAGCGTCACCATGGCGCACCCAGAAGGACTCACTCTATCGGAGGTAGTTAGGACAGAGAAAGAACAGGTATAGAAGCTCTACATAGCAGCAGAGCGCACCGTGAGGTACGCTCTACTGTCGTATAAGGGTCAAATTTTACCAATACTTGGGATACTTGCTGGTGCTCTGCTGCTTTTCGGCATACTGCCACCAGGGAACTTGGGTGGCAAAGTCCGTCAGCTTGTCCCAGAACTGATCGGCCAGCGTACCCTTGTCCACGTAAACCGTGACAGTATAGGTCTTGGTGCTGCCATCTTCCATGGTGGCCGTGTAGGTCACGGAGTTGGTGAAGTTCACTGTCTCGCCACTACCGGGCGTGAGGGATTTAACGCCGTTGGTGGAGATAGCGGGAGTCAGCTTTGTCACATCCGTGCCGCGGGGCATGGTGATGGTAATGGTGTTGGTGGTATTATTCACCGCACCGGCCACGCCGTTGATGGAGAAGGCGGTGATGCCCTTGGCGGTCGTGGTGGCCGTCTCCCACTGGCAAGTGATGTTGATGTCACCGGCAGGCATCTTGAAGCGGTTATTCGTGATAACCTTGTCCATCGGAGCCCCACCCTTAGCAAAGCCATAGCACAGGGAGCCCTCCACCATCTGATAACCGCTGTCGGGCGTTACGGTGACGATGATCTCATCGCCCTCGTTGGCCTTGGTGCGGTTGGTGGTGATGGTGCCGCCCTTGGGGGTGCTCACCGAAATGGTAAACTTGCCGGTGTCCGGCGTTTCCGTGCCGCCGCCATAGGCGGGGATCTCGATTTTCAGGGCAGCGCTCTCACCGCCGGAGGCACTCACCACAACGATGTAGATGTCGCGGGCATCCTCGGTCAGATTACTGAGGGTGATGTTTGTCTCGCCCGCGCTGGCTGTACCCTTAGTAGTGGATTTCTTGATCTCATCCACTGTGGGAGCTGTTGCGCCGTGGGTCACTACCTTGTAGAAGTAGGTGCCTGCCTCATTGGTGGTAAACGTCACCGTTGCGGCGGTCTTGCTGCTGCGGGCGGCGGAGCCTCCGGACAGGGTCGGGGCGTTGGGAGCCGCAGCCTTTTTGATGGTAATGGTATAAATATTGGTCGTCGTGCCATCTTCCGCCGTTACTGTGAATTTGGCCTGCGTATCCAATGCCATCCCGCAGGGGGCGCCCTCTACCCAATTCTTGTCCGGATCGTTTTCCTTGGTGACTGTGGCAAATTCGGAAATCGTCAGCTTTAGGATCATATTTGCCAGATTGGCGGTATCTGTGTCAACAGGCAGGGTGATCGTATAATTCAAGCCGGATTTGCTCAACACACCGATCTTCGTTTCCTCGTCATAGAGACCCACACCGGTCAACTGGCAAAGATTACTGTTCTGTGTCTCGTCGCGTTCAAAGTTTGCGGTGATAACAATTCCCTTGCCGGAAGTAGGTACAGTGAACGTCGCAACATTGGGATTCTCCTCCGAAGACGTCAGTTTAAAGTCAACTGTGCTGCCGTCTGCGTAGGCCGCTGTCCAACTCGCGAACTTATACCTGAACTTCGCGGTAGCAGTTACCGTGACCGTTGTTCCTTCGATAACTGCGGCGCTGACAGGTTTACCATCTACTGTGGCGGCAGCGCTGCCCATTGCCGTATCGTTGGAGCCCATTGTGATCGTTGAGAATGCCTTCGCTCTGTACTTGGCTACGACGCTGATGCTGGTTGCATTCTCGGGTACAGTAAACTGACAACCGTCAAAGTCGCCGATCGTATAAGAGATATCAGCACCATCCTGATCCTTCACTTCATAGCCTTCCAAAACAAATTGGCTTGTTCCGGTTGGGCGAACAGCTAGCGTAGCCCCCGGCTTGACGGTATCCTCGTGAGAGGTAAAAGGGGTCATATAGTTGCCTTCGGTCATGCTGACAAGGTCTACACCGGACAGCGCATTTGCCTGACTGGCAGAGAAGCTCAGCTTCACACCTTGCTTTTCAAACACTGCTGTCAGAGATACCTCATTCTCCGGCATTTCAAAGGTCATTGTGGCGGCAGACTCCTGCTCTTTGGTCAGTTCAACACCCTTCGCATCCCAGCGCACAAATTTGAATTTATACGCTGCATGCTCCACGGGAGTGGCCGTTACCGTGACCTCGTTGCCGGCATGGGCGTCGCCGATCGTTTTTTCGCCGTCCGTAACCGTCACAGTTCCCATAACATAAATATTTTCATCGCGATATCTCATCGCAGATGCGGAAATGGTGTACCGTTCCGAAGTATCTTCCTTGAAGGTAATGCTTGTGACCTCAACACAGTCATTGGGCATTACGAAAGAGAACGTGTTGCCGGTAATCGTAATGTCACTCGCAGAAATAGCAGTCTTATCCCTGCTTTTGGTCAGCGTAACCTTATCAATGACCATGTTCTTATTTTCACCGGTCGGCTTGATGCTCATGGTGACCGCCCGATCAGAACGAATATCTTTGGTAACAGTACTATAGGCCTTAGACAAGTCCTCATATCCGCTAAGCTTTTCGGTGCCCGCCGACAATGCGGAAAGGTCATAGCCTTTTTGCGGAAGCACTTTGAATTCCCACGGCATATCCAACCTAACAGTATATTCCTGAGATTTTCCCTCAAGATTTGTCAAGGTAAACGTATCGCTTCCATTCGTAAAGTTCAACTTGTCTTTGGAAGCAGTCGTTCCCCATGTAGGAATGATTTTACTAGTCGTATCCCAAGATGCATAGCTGTCGATATATTCTGCGGAAGAAAATACAAATTTAGTCCCTGTTTCGTCCGCTGTCCAAGTATCAGGATAGTGTGCCAAAAGCTTTGACCCAACGATTTTGAGACGATAATAGTAGAGATGTTGTATCGTCTTCGTAGCGAGTTTTTCTTTTACGACAAAAACTCTCATATAGTTTTCGCCACTGTCGAGAATAATGGCGCTATTCGAGGCATTGATAACATTATTATCAGCATCTTTAACAGCGTTAAAAACACAATCGTTCTTTGGGTTCAGCGAAGAATTACTCGGCGCAGCAAGCAAAGCATCTTTATAGTTTAGTTCGATCTCACCCACCAGATAATATTTCTTTTTTTCTGTATCTGTCTGCCCAGGGACACTCTGCAATTCATCATAATTGCGGATCGTGGCATCTGCAGATGTAAATGTAAAATCATCATTACCGGTTAAGTAGTTATATGCTTTTGGAACCAGCTTATCTTCACCATTGGTATCTTTAAAGGTAAGGCCGCCACTCTCTTTCAGTTGTGGCCGAGTAACCTCCGTGGTTTCTCCCTCGTCAGCATATGCCTTTGGCGCAGTTACGACAAAGAAGCTCATGACCATGAGCAGGCAAAGGAGCAGGGATACTGCTCTTTGCCATCTTGTTGTATTCATGGCTCTCTCCTTTCTGCTTTAATTGAATTTGTGTCCGTAGCTGGTCTGATGATCGGCTACGTCGCTGTTTTCTGCCACCGCACCCCAAAGCTGCTGGGAAATACTTCGCTCAAAGATAACGGTGACGGTATAGCTTTTGCTTTCCGCGCCCAGCGTTACGGTATAGGTCAGCGGACTGGTAAGGTTCACGACCTCACCGGATACCGGACTGACAACAGCTCCCGCAGGAACGGTGACGACCGGTGCTACCGCCGTGACGTTCGTTCCCGCCGGCAGTGTGACGGTAATAATGCCGGCACTTTGGTCGATCACACCATCCACACCCAAAACGGAGAAGCCTGTGATCTTCGCTGTGCTGGTCGAGGGTGCATCATCATCGCCTCCGCTGCTCTTTGCAGAGATCGGCTGACCGCTCTTGTTCAGCACAGTAACGGTGTAGGTGCGGCTTGCCAGATCATTGTCGCCACCAAGCGTGAACGTGGCTGCATTGGCAAAGTCCACCGCGATACCGGAGGTTGGCGAGCAGCTTCTGCCGGTAAATTCGATGTCCGTGACCAGCTTGGTGCTGGTCAGCTTGGAATCGTCCACATCGGTGACAGTGATGGTGTTCTTGGCATTGTCAATGACGCCATTGTACCATTCACCGGCCGCCTGCACACGGAAGCTGGTGATCTCCGCCTGCGCCTTGGATACGACCTTAATACGGTAGGTATTCTGTACCGTCTTATCGCCGGAGGTCACGGTGAAGGTCTTCCAGTCAGAGAAGTCCATCACCTTCTTTCCGTCCAAAGACGGGTTGGAGGTCGCATTGTAAGAGAGGCCGGCACTGAGATACATCTTCGAGGTATCCACACCGGCGTTCACCGTAAGCAGAATCTCCGTTGCCCCATCGGATGCCTTGGTGACTTTCTTCTCCAGTATGTCCGTTGCGTTCAGCACGCTGTTCTGCAGCTTGATGCTGTTGACATCCAGCTCGGCGCCGGAAGCCCCCACATCGCCGTGGGTAACGGTGACATTATAGGTCTTGGTGGTCTTTCCGTCCTCAGCCATTACGGTAAAGGGTTGCTTGATGCCCTCTACGAAAGTCACGGGAAGGCTCGGCGCAAGCAGCGTCGCACCTTCTGCCATCGTCACGGTTGGGGTCAGGTTCGTCAAGGGCATACCATTGGGCACTGTAACAGTGATGGTGTTCTCGCCGCCTTCACCATCCTCGGTAATAATGCCCTGCTTGCCTTCGATCTCGAAGCCGGTGATGGAAGCATCCTTAGACAGCTGCCGGGCAAAGGGAAAGCGGTGGTAATAGAAATAGCAGGGATTTCCTTGACCGCCGCCTTCCAAAAACTTGAGATACCACTGGCTGGCATAGCAGCCCTCGTATGTTGCCAGAGCGTTATTCCGCACACTGGTCGTATGGTGGAAATATCCCTCACTGACATTGGCAAAGTTATCCATCCAGTGTTGGAGCATACTCTTCCCTTGCCCGTCAGAGAAGCGGGGATCGGTATGACAGTCGATGCCCATGCTGCAAAGCCCCATCATAACCCAAGCGGCAGACTCGCTGTTTACGTCGCCCCATGCCTCGAACGAGAAAGAACTGCTCATTTTCTGGAGAATCGTCTCAAGACCCTCCTGCATCTTAGCCTCTACGCGGTCACCATAAACGGGATCATCCTGATACGGACCGATCGCATACATGATAGCACCTACCATGTCGATACCAAATCCATCCGAAAGATACTTGTGACCAAGCAGTGTCTCCAACAGCCTCTCCCGCGTCCAAACGGCATTGCTCGGAATGGTGTAATTTCCCATGTCCATTGCGAGCAACGCAAATGTGGGGCCGTTGATCGTATAGGTGCCGTTGTAATTGTAGAGAGCTGCTGCCAGATCATCGACATTATTGCCTTTTTTGTCGATATAAGGCACTCCGTCATGATACTGTGCAAGCTTCGTGCAATCGAAACCACGCGCCGTCAGCATCATAATCGTTCGACCAAGTTCTGTCATGGCAACGCTGGTAGTCGTATCAAGCTGCGAGATGATTTTTCCCACATCGAAGTCGTTGCCTTGACCTGCGTTATAGTTGGGAGATATGTTCTCATAGAAGCCGAGATTCATCCATTCCCAGTCGTTGTTAGCCATGGTGCGATAGCGGCGGATAATGTTGGCAACGACCTTTTCAAGATCACCCTTGTAGGGGTTTGGCAGTGTTTCATCCGACAGTGTTACCGTCACGGTATAGCTGCTGGAAGAGCCGTCTTGTGCTGTTACCACATACTGCACAGGCTGGGAGAAGTTCTGTGCCTCCGTTGCAGAGGGAGAAATCGTGGCGAATTCCGACAAGACAATCTTCGGCACGAAGGTCATCGGTGTGCCTCGAGGAACACTCAGCGTTATGCTTCCAGCCGCCTCGTTGATTTCAGCCGCATAGCCGCCGTATTTAAAAGAGAGGATACTGCATCCGGAGGCTGCCGGCGTTCTGGTAATCGTCACTGTATAGTCCTGCTTATTACCATTTGCCGCCGTAACCGTGTAGCGATTTTCGCCCACCTGCAGTGCTGCAGGTTTTGCCGTGACCGCCGCAAATTCGGAAACCTTGATCTCCGGCTCCGTAACGGCCAGATTTGTTGCATAGGGGATCTCGATTGCAATGTCATTACCATCGATCACACCAATCGCATCACCGATTTTGTAAGACAGGATATCGTTTTCCGCCGAAACCTTTGCGGTGACCGTTACCTTGTATGTTGTTTCCAGTTCATACTCGGAATTGTAGATCACAAGGTCTATCGGCTGGGATTCTGAATTGGTGAAGTCGATGGCCGTATCCTCGCTGGCACCATCCAGGCGGTAGTATTCGCCGGTGTGCTCGATCTCTGGCAGCAGTGCGGATAAGTCGGTTCCAACAGGCAGATTCAGACGGATCGTTCCCGCCTCGCCGTTTTCACCTTCTACGATCTTACCGTATCGTGTTACATCGTTCACTGTTACTGCGAAGGATGTTGCGCGGTTGTAGGGTGTTCCGTTCTCAACGGTAACGAGCCAATTTTCACTTAAATCAACGCCAAAAACGTATTTGTCCAGATTCTTGCCGTTAAACGTAGTTCCAGTCGCGCAATCCCACGGCACAACCGTGTACAGCATCTTTCCAGCTTCCAGACTTCCCGCAAAGTAAGTCGCTTTCACACCTTGTGGGGTCTCAATGACGGGTTCGGGCAGCTGTGTCCAATCGGTTGAGTCGGGAAGCCGGACAGTTATCGTCTTATTTGCCTCATCAACAATTCCCTTTGAGGCACCTACTGAGAAAGCCGTGATCTCCGGTACGGCGATCACGCGGGATCTGAACAGATCAAGGAAATACGGGGCGACAACATGCAGAATGAATTCCAACTGCTCCACGCCCCGTGCAGTGATCGTACTGGGTGTTGTATACGGATCATCCCACTTATATTCATTTTCCCAATAGCTCTTAAGGCCCTCCAGTAAACGCTCGTCTTTCCATCCCTGACCGGAAAGCTGGTACTCGTGTGTATATGCAAAGCCGGTGGTAATGCTGAAAGCACCCTGGATGCCGGTAGCTACTTTTACAAGATAGTTCAGATCTGAAGGATACCATTGTCCAACATGAATGCTGTCCGCATTCTGGATCGAGCAGTAATATGTAAACAGATCATCAAACTGATGCATGACCTTGTAGATTTCCGGTGCGAGCTTCCACAGTTCGGCCTTTCGATCCAACTGCACGGAATCGTCCGCGCTGCTGGAAAAAGCCCAAACCGGGTAATAGTAGTGAATGGAAGGGTCATTCTTATTGTAAATATTCCACTGCTGCACAGAGGAATAATCTGCCGTCGGCTGCACCGCTTCAATGCGGGATGGCCAAGAAAATGCATTGATATTTGTCCGATTGTTTGTATAGAATTCGACCGGCGTAAAAACACTCGTTTCCGCCGCATCCGCATCGATCAGACCGCCCCAATTTCCCGCAACGGAAATGATATTGATCTCAGAACCACTTTGATCTGTAAAAGACAAAGGGATTGTTTCGTATTTGCCTGAAACAAAGGCGGTAAAAGAAGGCCATGTGGAATACCAGCTAGGGTCAAAGGCATAGGTCTTACAGGGAAGCAGTGCGAACAGTATTACAAGAGCCAACAAAAGGCAGGGTAAACGTTTCTTCATGGGAATCCTCTCCTGTTTGTCATGCTTTTCGCAGGGGGGCGGGCAAAGTGCCCGCCCCCTCTGCGGTGCCTTGACAGTTAATCTGTCAGTTTAAGCTCCTGCTTAGTGCCAATAAATACCGTAGTTCGTCGTATAGAACCAGGTAATACGAGCACCGTCAGTCAGCGTGTAGTCGGCAGCACCTACATTGGGGATATTGCAGGTGGTGCTCCAGCCATTGGCACTGTCCGTATACATCCAGCCATCCGCACCGGTAGTGTCAAAGGCAGCCAGACCATTGATAGAGGCCACATAGGTGGAAGAAGGATCATACTCAGAGTAACCTGCGCTCTGCATGAACCGCTGCAGAACGGTCATGGCACTTGTGTTAGGATCAACTCGAATGGTGCCCCAGGGCTGGGCAGAGGTACCGCCGAAATAAGCAGCTGCAGCCGCGGCGATTTCGTCAGCCTTGGTTTTCACAGTTCCGGTGTACCACTCAGTGCCCTTCAACTCACTGAAATCGAAGCCAAAGGTCACGCTGATCTTGCCATCGGAGGCAAACGTCACCATCATAACATAGGTGCGGGTATTGCCATTTGCCGTAACCGTCAGTGCGGGAGTGGTAACACTCAGGTTCATGGTTGCGGTCACATCGGTCGTACCAGAGACGTTACTCACATTGCCGCCCAAAGTCGCAGCGGCATTCTTGGTAAGAGTGGTAGATACCGCCGCCGTATTGGAAGCGGCAGGGACATTAGTTGCAGAGATGTAATAGTTGCAGAAAGTCCAGCCATTCTCAGCCGTATTGGTGTTGCCCTCGAAGTAGGGGTTGCCCATGCAAGGATTCTGCACAGTCACACGATACACGTTAGCAGCAGTCGTTGCGCCGTTGAATACCACATTGGAGATCGCCAGAGGATCAGTGGAAGGAATGGCTACCTGAGCCTGATTGTTGTCGTTGATACCGGCAGCAAGGATATAGGGGTTCTCATTATCATGGCCGTCAAGAACAATCGTGTAAGACTTATTCAGCAAGTCAACACCATTAATGGTGTAGATATAATCTACATCATCATAGGTATACCCAGTACCTGCGCTCAACAAGGTGCCGCCAGTAATGGTGGTTTCATCTTCCATCGTGATGATAACAGTCTGGGATTTTAGGCTTTCTTCCGTAGTGGTAGCAGGCAAAGTCGCACGAATGAACAACTGTGAATCATCATAGGTGGGGGAATTGGGATTGCCGTATCCATCCACCTGATAGACAGCATTAGTACCACCAATCGTTACCAACTGGATCTCACTGGGTTTGCTTGTGGTTTTTGCGGCAACGGGCTTGCCATTGCCGTCCGCCATGGCGATAGTGCTCAGCGAGAGCGCCATCACCAGGGCAAGAAACAGGGATACGAGTTTCTTCATTTTTGTTTTCCTCCTAGAAATTATATTTTTTCACCGAGATTGCTCTCGGGTGAAAACAAAAGTAATAATGTACCTATCGACAGGCATAAACCATAATTCTATTCTAATTCAATCTGGAAGCTATAGGTCTGGCTCAATTCACCGCTGGTTACTACCAGATCACGGTCTTCCAGCGCCAGATTCAAAATGAACCGTCCGCCCAGCTCGTTCACAATGCAGGGGCTATCATCTATGTCCAACACCGCATCCGGGGCAAGCTCTACATTTGCGGCACAGTTTTTGAAATCCGTGTCCGTCGGCAGCGTAATGGCGATCACATAGTGCGTCTCATCATTCTCTGTGTGGGTCTGGATCTCCGCCGTACTGTTGCCGATCACAAAGCTGCGGATCAGCGGCTCCTCATTGGCGGCGTTCGCTTTCCCGCAGCCCGCCAGACACGGCAGGATACAGAGCACAGCCAGCACTATGCAGCATATCTTCTTCATATCGTTACCTCACTCAGAGCGGATGGCCTCGTTGGGGCTGATAAGCGTTGCCTTACGCGCGGGGATCCATGCGGCGGCAATGGCCACGCAGCCGGAAAACACCACGCCGCAGACCGCCAGCCACCAGGGCAGCACGCACCGCAGCTCACGGGACGCGAAGATCACCGGTATCAGCCACTTGGCAATAAAGCTCAGCACCAAGCCTGCCGCGCCGCCTATCACGCCTACGATCAGTGCCTCCGAGAGAAACATCTTGAAGATGTCGCTGCGAACAGTGCCCAGCACCTTCAGCACGCCGATCTCCCGCGTCCGCTCCGTAATGGACATCATCATGGTGTTTGCCACGCAGATGGCGGAGATCAGGACAGCGATGCC
>ENA-UERG01001917-UERG01001917.1-human-gut-metagenome-genome-assembly--contig:-NODE-1917-length-15980-cov-4.063636_pt1 | contig 15980 bp, 11 predicted proteins | sample MGYA00242954_ERZ507954 | MGnify/ENA primary metagenome ERZ507954 (study PRJEB26167, sample SAMN06115478) | human gut metagenome | host: Homo sapiens | place: China:Sichuan | collected 2015-01-21... | reverse complement strand
TTTCCCTTATTTTATGAACACGCATACAGTTTCCACCCATTTTGTCTTTCCTCAGTAGTCTTTCCCACAAGTTTCATTTTTCCCCAAGAATTTATACATATTCACCAAACAGAACCCCATTCCGCCGTTCAAATCGTATAAAATCAAGTCATTGACAAGCGCGAACTGTGACGGTATAATAAAACCAGCACCTCGGTATTACCGGGGAAAAAAACAAAATACAGTTTGCTCGATATAAATCAAATGATATGGTTTTGAAGTCTCTACCCGGCCGCCGTAAATGGCCGGACTATCGATGCAGAATACAGGCGGCGGTGCCTTTTGTTCCGCTGTCGTGCTTTGCATTGCGGGAGATCATCAAAATCTCCCGCAATTTTTGTTTTTTAGGAGGAATCGCTCATGCAGCTTTTAGAGGACCACATCCGCCGTGAGGGCAAAGTAGCCCCCGGCAATGTTCTGCGCGTCGATGGCTTTCTCAATCATCAGATCGATGTAGTGCTGCTCACCAAACTGGCGGAGGAATTCCACACCCGCTTTTCCGGGGAAAAGGTGGATAAAATCCTCACCATTGAAGCCTCCGGCATCGCCATCGGCTGCCTTGTCGCGCAGCAGTTCGGCGTTCCGCTGGTCTTTGCCAAAAAATCCCGCTCCTCCAATCTGCCCGCCGATGTTTATGCCACCGCGGTGCATTCCTATACCCACGGCAATGTCAATCAGGTCGTCGTGTCCAAGGAATTTCTGCACAGCGGTGAGCGTGTCCTCCTCATTGATGACTTTTTAGCGCATGGGGAAGCATTGGCGGGCCTTGTTTCTTTGGTACAGCAGGCGGGCGGCACCGTCGTCGGTGCCGGCATCGTCATCGAAAAGGCCTTCCAGGATGGCGGCGACCGCATCCGTCGTCAGGGCATCCGGGTGGAAAGCCTGGCCCGTATCGCTGCGATGAGCGTGGAAGAGGGCGTCACCTTTACCGATTAAGTTTTGTGTTCGACCGCCTATGGGCGGAACAAATAAAAGAAGTCATGAATGACAAAGGAGATCACACATGAAAAAGATTCTGGCATTTCTTCTTGCTGCAATGATGGTTCTGGCTTTCGCCGCCTGCGGCGAGGATAACGGCGGCACCCCCACCCCTACCCCCGATGTAAAGGGTATGTCTGCCGATGTCCTGCCCCGCAACGCTATGACCCCCTCCGTCGAGATCCCCGCTGATTTCAAGATCGGCATGATCTGCCTGCACGATGAGAACTCCACCTACGATAATAACTTCATCCAGGCCCTGCGCCAGGTGCAGAAGGACCTCGGCCTCTCCGATGATCAGGTCGTCATCGTCACCAATATCGGCGAGGACAGCTCCTGCTACGATGCCGCTGTTGACCTGGCCAAGAACAAAGGCTGCAATGTTATCTTTGCCGATTCCTTCGGCCACGAATCCTTTATGAAGCAGGCTGCCCAGGAGTATCCCGAGGTTCAGTTCTGCCACGCTACCGGCACCTCTGGTAAGACCGCCGGCATCGAGAACTTCCACAATGCCTTCGCCTCCATCTATGAGGGCCGTTATGTTGCCGGTGTTGCTGCCGGCCTCAAGCTCAATGAAATGATCGCCGCCGGCAAGATCACCGCCGAGCAGGCTGTCATCGGCTATGTTGGCGCCTTCACCTATGCCGAGGTTATCTCCGGCATGACCTCCTTCTATCTGGGCGCCCGTTCTGTCTGCCCCTCCGCTACCATGAAGGTCCGCTACACCGGTTCCTGGTACGATCAGGCCAAGGAGCAGGAAGCTGCTACCGCCCTCATCGAAAAGGATAAGTGCGTTCTCATCAGCCAGCACGCCGATTCCCTTGGCGCTCCCACTGCCTGCGAACTGGCCGGCGTTCCCAATGTTTCCTACAACGGCAGCACCTATTCCGCCGGCGAGACCACCTTCATCATTTCTTCTGCCATCAACTGGGCTCCTTACTTCCAGTATATCATCGAAACCGTTGTGAAGGGCGAGGCCATTGCCCCCGATTGGTGCGGCACCATCGCCACCAATTCCGTCGTTCTCTCCGGTGTCAATCAGGATGTTGCCGCCGAGGGCACCATCGAAAAGATCAATGAGGCCATCAAGGCGCTGGAAGCCGGCACCCTGCATGTCTTCGATACCGCCAGCTTCACCGTCGATGGCAAGACCCTCACCGAGTACCTGGCCGATGTCGATGGTGACTACACCGGCGAGACCAATGTCATCCACGATGGCTACTTCGATGAGTCCAACGCGGTCGATTTCCGCTCCGCGCCCTACTTCGATATCATCATCGACGGCGTGACCAATCTGAACACCAATTTCGGCGGCTAAGACCGGCTTTGCAGAGCCGCTTGACGGCTGAAACCTGCCATCAAAAAACACAAGCGGGGGCCCTGGCCCCCCTTGTGCTTTGATTTTTCTCCCCGCCCTTTTCCTGGCAAGGGCAGACCTCCCCGGTTTGCCCTTGCCAGAAGAAGGGAACACACCACACCGATGAGGAGGCTTTTTGTGAACGCACTGGAACTGCACAATGTCACCAAGCGCTTTGGTGAAAAGGTCATTGCCAATGATCATGTCAGCCTTACCGTCCGCCGGGGCGAGATTTTGGCCGTGCTGGGCGAAAACGGCAGCGGCAAAACCACCCTGATGAACATGATCGCCGGCATCTACCACCCCGATGAGGGCGAAATTTATGTCAACGGCCAGCCGGTCACCATCTCCTCCCCGCGGGATGCCTTCCGCTGCGGCATCGGTATGGTGCACCAGCACTTCAAGCTGGTCGATGTCTTTACCGCCACCGAAAATATTGTCCTGGGTGTGGAGGATGGCAAGCCCTACCGCCTCAAGGAAGCCACCCGCCGCGTTGAGGAGATCTCCGCCCGCTATGGCTTCGAGATCGACGCCAAAAAGAAGATCTACGCCATGTCTGTTTCCGAAAAGCAGACCGTCGAGATCGTCAAGGTGCTGTATCGTGGTGCGGAGATCCTCATTCTCGATGAGCCCACCGCCGTGCTCACCCCGCAGGAAACCGAAAAGCTCTTCGCCGTGCTGCGCCGCATGCGGGAGGATGGCAAATCCATCGTCATCATCACCCACAAGCTCAATGAGGTGCTCAGCCTTTCGGATCGTGTCACCGTGCTGCACAAGGGCAAAAACGCCGGCACCGTCAATACCGCCGAAACCAACGAGGCCCAGCTCACCGAGATGATGGTCGGCCAAAAGGTCGTTCTCAATATCGAACGCAAAATGCCCGAAAATCCGGAGGATCGTCTGGTGGTCAAGGATGTCAGCTGCCTCAGCCGGGATGGCGTTCAGCTGCTCGACCGGGTCACCTTTACCGCCCGCGCAGGCGAGATCCTGGGCATTGCCGGCATCGCCGGCTCCGGCCAGCGGGAGCTGCTGGAAGCCATTGCGGGCCTGCAGCCCATCACCGGCGGCGAAATTCTCTACGAAGACCCCAAGAGCGGTGAGACCGAAAACCTGCGGGATAAGACTCCCCTGCAAATTCGCGAGCTGGGCGTCCGCCTTTCCTTCGTGCCGGAGGATCGCCTGGGCATGGGTCTTGTCAGCAATATGGATATCATCGATAACATGATGCTGCGCAGCTACCGCCGCGGCCGCTCCGCCTTCCTCGATCGTCAGCCCCCGCGGGAGTTGGCCGAGCGCATCATCGAAGACCTCGGTGTCGTTACCCCCAATGCCACCACCCCTGTCCGCCGCCTTTCCGGCGGTAATGTGCAAAAGGTGCTGGTCGGCCGCGAGATCGCCTCGGCGCCTACCGTGCTTATGGCCGCATACCCCGTCCGCGGCCTGGATATCAATTCTTCCTATCTTATCTATCATCTGCTCAATCAGCAAAAGGAAAAAGGCGTTGCCGTCATCTATGTCGGCGAAGACCTCGATGTGCTGCTGGCCTTGTGCGATCGTGTCATCGTCCTCAGCGGCGGCCGCGTCACCGGCACCGTGGATGGCCGCACCGCCACCAAAGAGGAGATCGGCCTCCTGATGACCAAAGCCGAAAGGGAGGGTGAAAGCCATGTCAAAGCTGAATAAACCGCAGGCCACTGCCCGTCCCGCCCGGGAACCCTTCCTCTATGTCACCCGTCGGGATCAGATTCCGCTGGGCCGGGCCATCCTCATTCGGGTCATTGCCATCCTGCTGGCGCTCATTGTTTGCAGTGTGGTCACCCGTGTCCTCACCGGGGATGACCCCCTCTCCATCTACGCCACCATCCTCCACGGCGCGTTCGGCACCGGCCGTATGCTGGTCACCCTGCATGATATCGCCATTCTGCTGTGCATCTCGCTGGCGGTCACCCCGGCCTTCCGCATGCGCTTCTGGAATACCGGCGCCGAAGGCCAGGTGCTCATCGGCTGCCTTTCCACCGCGGTATGCATGCTGGTGCTGGGCGGCAAGGTGCCCGATGGTCTGCTTATTCTCATCATGGCAGTTTCCGCCATCCTCTCCGGCGTTATCTGGGGCATTATCCCCGCCTTCTTTAAGGCCCACTGGAACACCAATGAGACCCTCGTCACCCTTATGATGAACTATGTTGCCATCCAGCTGGTGGAATACTTCCTCAAGGTGGCGGATAAGACCGGCTCCAATGTTGTCGGTCCCGATCTGCTCACCCACGGCTGGTTCCCGGAAATTTTCGGCGTCAAGTATCTGCTCAATATCCTTATCGTCGCCATCGTCTGCATCGCCATGCACATCTATCTGCGGTACAGCAAGCACGGCTATGAGATCGCCGTTGTGGGCGAAAGCGAAAATACCGCCCATTACATCGGCATCGATGTCAAAAAGGTCATCATCCGCACCATGGCTCTTTCCGGCGCCATCTGCGGCCTGGCCGGTCTGCTGCTGGTCGGCGGCTCCTCCCACTCCATCGATTCCAACCTCGTGGATGGCCGCGGCTTCACCGCCATCATGGTTTCCTGGCTCGCCAAGTTCGATCCCTTCACCATGATCCTTACCACGCTGCTGCTGGTGTTCCTGGCCCGCGGCGCCGATGAAGTCACCTCCAAGTTTGGCCTCAACAGCGATTTTTCCGAGATCCTTACCGGCATCATCTTGTTCTTCATCATCGGCTGTGAGTTCTTCATCAATTACCAGGTCCATTTCAATCATCACAAAAAAGAGAAAACGGCGTCGGCCGCCGTCAGCGGGGAGGGGAACTGATCTATGGAAATCATCATCAGCTTTATCCAGCGTGCCATACTGCAGGGCACCCCGTTGCTGTTCGGCGCCACCGGCGAGATCCTCACCGAAAAATCCGGCAACCTGAACCTCGGCATCCCCGGCATCATGTATATCGGCGCCATCTCCGGCGTGGTCGGCGGCTTCTTCTATCAGAATAGTGCCGCCCGGGTGCAGCCGGTCCCGGCTATCCTCATTCCGCTGCTGTGCTGCCTGGCGGGCTCACTGCTCACCTCGCTGCTCTATTGCTTCCTCACCGTCACCCTCAAGGCCAATCAGAATGTCACCGGTCTGGCCATTACCACCTTCGGCGTCGGCGTCGGCAATTTCTTCGGCGGATCCCTCATCAAGATCGTCAAAAGCGATGTGCCTTACCTCGCCCTCGTCAAGATCGCCAAGGCCTATAAAACCACCCTGCCCTTCGCCAAAGATATGGGCCCCATCGGCCAGTTGTTCTTCTCCTATGGCTTTCTGGTCTATCTGGCGGTCATCCTGGCGGTGGCGGTCAGTCTGTTCCTTAGCCGCAGCCGCGCCGGCTTGTACCTGCGCGCCGTGGGCGAAAACCCCGCCACTGCCGATGCCGCGGGTATCAATGTTACCCGTTATAAATACCTTGCCACCTGCATCGGCGGCATGATCGCCGGCCTTGGCGGCCTGTTCTACATCATGGATTACAGCAATGGTATCTGGTCCAATAACGGCTTCGGCGACCGCGGCTGGCTCGCCATCGCCATCGTCATTTTTGCCACCTGGAAGCCCACCATGGCCATCCTCGGCAGCTATCTGTTTGGCGCGCTGTATATCCTGTTCAATTATCTCAATGTCCCCATGCGCCTGCTGCCCCTCATTCAGATGCTCCCTTACCTCGTCACTATCATTGTGCTGGTGGCGGTCAGTATCCGCAAAAAGCGGGAAAACCAGCCCCCCGCCAGCCTCGGCCTTTCCTACTTCCGCGAAGAGCGCTGAACCAACCCGAAAAAAACTCCCCCGACCAACATCCGGGGGAGTTTCCTATATAAGCTATACGCTTTTCAAGGGGGGAGAACCGGAGCGGGTTCACCCTTCGCGTTTCATCAGGGCACAGACTAACCCTTTGCACAGGCTTTCTGCTCCCCTTGGCACCAAATAAAAAAGACGCCACATGGCGTCTTTTTTATTTGGTGCGGGAGATGGGACTTGAACCCACACACCATAGGTACTGGCTCCTAAGACCAGCGCGTCTGCCATTCCGCCACTCCCGCAGGGAACAACCTATCTTACCACGAAAAGGGCCCCGCTGTCAAATCCCCGGCGACGAAGGAGGTTTGGCGCTGGCTTTGCGGCGGTTCGACAGGCATCAGCCCGCCTGCGCTTCGCTCCAACGGGCATCAGCCTGCCTTCACCTACCGCTTTGCCATCCTCCCAACCTCCCCCGCCGCCTCGGGGGATCACCCGGTAAAAACCGTCACTTCACTTATTTTTTGGAATCCCAGCCCGGCGTAGAAGCTCTCCCGGTGGGTCTCACAGGCCACCAGCGGGATGAGGTTCTTTTCCTGCAGCCACCCGGCGCAGTGGTACACCACCGCCCGGCCATAGCCCTGTCCCTCGTATTCGGGCAGCGTCGCCACATAGCTGATCTGCCCGTACCGGGTGCCGCAGTCGGTCACCGCCGCCGCCGAAACCGCCCGGCCGTCCCGCTGCAGCGTCACGGTGTAGCCCACCCGGCGCCGCTCCGCCAGATGCAGGTTCACCACCGCCGTCTCGTACTGGGCCGGGGTCAGCTCCACCACCGCCAGGTTGCAGTCGGCCACGGCGGTCGCCGTACCGGGGCAGTATGCCGCCTCCGGCACGGGCCCCTCCGGCAGGGGCAGCGCATCGGGCAGCGCCATCACCGCCAGGGAAAGCTCCGGCTCGCCGTTTTCCTGCCGCCACAGCGGTGCAAGGGCAGGGCACAGCATCACCCAGCCCTCGTTGCGCCACCGCAAAAAATCCACCATCTCCGGCGCCGCCTCCGGGGTAAAGGCGCTGGCCCACAGGGAATGTCCCTTTTGCAGAATGACCCCCTGCGGGGTGCGGTCCCGCAGCCCCCCGTAAACGCCCCAGAATTCATACACCAGCCCCATGCCGCAGCACCGTGCCGCCGATTCGATCATCGTAGCGAGCAGCGGCTCTCCGGGCAGATCCCGCAGCCTGCGGTCATCGTAGGCCAGCCGCCGTATCATCATAGCGCCAGCGCCTCCGGCAGCAGCCGCAGCAGCTCCAGCGTGTTTTCAATGTCCTTTTCATCGGCCACGCAGGCGGGGGAATGCAGGTACCGGCTGGGAATGGAGATCGCCAGTACCTCGCTGCCGCCCGCGGCGGTCATCAGGCTGCGGCTCTCATTGCCGCCGCACACCGCTTCCTTGGTCTGGTTGGGGATGTTATGCGCATCCGCCAGCGCCCGCACCTTTTTATACAGGTCGTAGGTGTATATAGTGCCCCGGTCCATAAAGGATACCACCGGCCCATTGCCCAGACGGCACACCTTTTTCTCCTCCGGCACCCCGGCTAGGTCGCCCGCCGTGGTGGTCTCCACCGCTATCGCGATGTCGGGCCGCAGGGTGTAGGCAGCGGTCTTGCCGCCAAAGCAGCCCACCTCCTCCTGCACCGTAAAGGAAAAGCAGCAGTCACAGGGCAGCTCCTCCCGGATCATCGCCAGCAGCATGGCGCAGCCGGCCCGGTCGTCCAGCGCGCGTCCGGCCACACGGCCTTCGCCGTAGTGCACCACCGGCCCGGTAAAGGTCACCATATCCCCCAGGGAAACCAGCTTTTCGGCCTCGGCCTTGTCCTTGGCACCGATGTCGATCTTCATATTGCTGATCTTGCCGGGGTCACTGCGCTCTTTATCATCGCACAGGTGCACCGGCTTGCAGCCCACCATCCCGGGGATGGCGTTATCACCCACCAGCACCATGCGGCCGCCGGTCACCTCCGGCTGTACGCCGCCTACCGGCGCAAAGGAAAGGAAGCCCTTTTCATCAATGTTGGTGATAATAAAGCCCACTTCGTCCATATGGGCGGAAAGCTGCAGCACCTTTTTGGCAGGTTTTTTCCCCTTTTTGCGGACCAGCAGGTTACCCAGCGGGTCCACCTCATACTCTGCGTGGCCTTTTATCTGTTCGATGAGATACTCCCGGACGGCAGCTTCCCGGCCGCTGGGGCCGCGCAGGGCGCACAGGGTCTCTATATCTTTCCACAGCTGTTCGTATTTCATGTTAAAAGCCCTCCTTTGCCGCCAGCGCCATCAGCCGGGCGGTATTCGCCGCGTCCTCAGGGTCAATGGTCTCGGCCACGGTATGCATGCTCCGCAGCGGGATGGAAAGCAGCGCCATTTTAATGCCCCGTCCGGCGGTGGCCAGCTCGTCAGCGTCGGTGCCGGTGCGGCCGCCCATCGGCTCGTGCTGCAGCGGGATCTCATGCGTCTCGGCCAGCTTTTTCAGCTTCAGGGTAAATTCTCTGTCCAGGGTGGGGGCGTAGCCCAGCATGGTGCCGCCGCCCAGGGGACTGGTTTTCTCCGGCGCGCAGCCAAAGCCATCCCCAAAGCTCACATCCACCGCGATGGCATAGTCCGGCTGGCTGGTAAAGCCGCCGGTCTCGGCGCCCTGGCCGCCCACCTCCTCCATACTGGAAAGCAGCACCGTTACCCTGCAGTCCGGCTTTTCGGCCGCTATTTCCTCGGCCGCCGCTATCACCGCCGCGCAGCCGATGCGGTCATCCAAGGCGGGCCCCGCCAGCCGCTTATTCAGCAGCTCTACGGGCTTCGCCGCAAAGGTCACAATATCGCCGGGCGCAAAAAGCTTCGCCGCCGTTTCGGCGGTAAACCCGGTATCGATCAGCAGATTTTCGATCTTGATGGAATGGTCGCTGCCATCCCCCGCCAGGTGGGGCGGCACCGAGGTAATAATGCCGGGGTAATCGCCCGCCGCCGCGTGGATGACCACAGGGGTGGCAGGCAGCCAGCGGGCGTCTATCCCGCCAATTTTGCTAAAGCGCAAAAAGCCTTCCTCCACCCGCGTCACAATAAACCCGATCTGGTCAAGATGGGCCTCCAGCAGCAGGTGGGGCGCGCCCTCCTTGCCCTCATTGACGCAGCACAGCAGGCTGCCCAACGGGGTGCGCTTTACCTCTCCCATTGGGGAGAGCAGCTCCTTGGCGGCGGCATAGGCGGCGCATTCCCGGCCGCTGGGGCCGGGGGCTTCGCACAGCTTTCTCGCAGCTGCCGCTATTCTTTCGGTCGTGATACTCATGGTGTTCCTCCTTTTTTACGCCCCACTCATACCCTGTACGGGGCATGAGCAAAGCTCCTGCTTATTCATCTGTTAAAAATCAGAGTCCCCTCCTGGGGCAGTTACAGCAAACCGCAAACAGCGAGCCGCAAAAACGGCAAACCGAGTTTCTGCCCGCATAAGCGCCTAAAATCTGTGCCCCGCCCTGGGATAACCCCGGCAGGCCCCGGGAAGCGCTTTTTCGGGTCCCCGCAAAATCCGGGCACCGGCCCGCCGGGCGCTCCGGCTGCACCGGAGCCGACAGCGGCACAGCCGCCGTCAAAACCGTCCTGCGGACGGTTTGCCCTGCGGGCCTCTCGGCGCTCTTTGCAAAATTTCTTTCCGCCTTTTGGCCTCACTTCAGCCCATTCACCAGCGCCTTGTAGCACTGCCCCCGCACCTCAAAGTTCGGGTAGCAGTCAAAGCTGGCGGAAGCCGGCGAAAGCGAAACGATATCCCCCGCCTTGGCAAGCTCATGGGCCATTGTCACGGCTTCCTCCAGCGTGGCCGCCCGCCGCAGCACCAGGCCGCTTTCGGCATAGCCGGGATGAGAGGTCACAGCCTTTTCTATCTTGTCCGCCGTCGCCCCGGTCAGGATCAGCGCCTTGACATGCTCCAGCACCGGCCCGGCCAGCGGGGTGTAGTCCAGGTGCTTATCGTATCCCCCGGCGATAATGATGAGCTTTTGGTCAAAGCTCTCCAGTCCGGCTATGGTGCGGGTGGGGCTGGTGGCGATGGAATCATTGTACCAGCGCACCCCGTCCAGCTCCCGCACAAATTCAATGCGGTGCTCCACCCCGGGGAAGGTATTCGCCACATGGCGGATCACCTCCGGGGGAACCAGCCCCCATACCGCCGCGATGGCCGTCAGCATATTTTCCACATTGTGCAGCCCCGGTATCTTTATCTCGCTCATCGCGAAGAGGGGGGTATCCCCCTTGCCGTCAGTGTAGTGCAGGGTGCCCGCTTCATCCAGCCAGGCGCCGCGCTCCACCGGGTGCCGCCGGCTGAACCACCGGCAGTCGCCCCGTACCTCCGCCGCAAAGCCGGCAGTCGTGGGGCAGTCCGCGTTCAGCACCGTGGCGGTAAAGGCCCCCTGGTGCAGGAAAATGTTTTTCTTGGCGGCGATGTACTCCTCCATCGTCCCGTGCACATCCAGATGGTTCGGGGTCACATTGGTCACCACCGCTATTTCCGGGCTCTGCCGCATCGAAAGCAGCTGGAACGAGGAAAGCTCTACCACCGCCGTGTCGTCCGGCTTTACCGTTTCCAGCTCCGGGAACAGCGCCCGCCCGATGTTGCCGCCTAAATGCACCGTTTTGCCGCTCTGCCGCAGCATCTCAGCGATCAGACTGGTGGTCGTCGTTTTACCGTCGCTGCCCGTCACCCCTATGATGGGGCAGGGGCAGCACTGCATAAACAGCTCCAGCTCGCTGGTGACAGCGCAGCCCGCTTTCATCAGCTCCTTCAGCCGCGGGTGGTTAAAATACATTCCCGGCGTGCGGAAGATCACATCTCCCCGCAGCTTTTGCAGGTAGTCCGCCCCGGTGATGAATGCTACCCCCATGGCGGCCAGCTCCGCGGCCGCTTCCCCCAGCTCCTCCGGGCTCTTCTTATCGTAGATGGTCACTTTCATGCCCTTTTGGGCCAGCAGCTTTGCCACCGGCCGGTGGCTTACCCCCAGCCCTATCAGCGCGATCTCTTTTCCCTGCAGCTCCGCAAATACGGTCGCCGCCGTCAGTTTCTGCATGGTCTCCCTCCTCGGCAGGTTTTCCCGGGGCGCGGGCCTTCCGGCCGCCCGGCAAAGGCTCCGCCTTTTGCCGCCCCCTGCGGGGGCCGGTTCGGCGGGCCTGCGGCCCGCCGGCCGGGCGTCCGGCACTCCCTGCACCCTTCACAAATTTCTGCCCCTATTATATCCCACATTTTCGGGTTCTGCAATCGGTTTTGGGCGGCAGCACCGCCCGCTTGGCACCAATTTTCCTCGGCAGGTCACCAGGGATCCCGGGCCGCACGGCCGGCCGCCCCTTGGCTCCCCTCGGGCCGACCCTCCGTTTTACTGCGGGCAGCCCTCGGCCGCCGCGGGGCGGCCGGCCTCCAGCACCGTCAGCACCTCCCGGATGCCCGCCATCGGCTCCTGCCCCTTCTGCAGCTTCACCGTCAGATAGGGCTTTGCCCCGGCATTCATCAGCACCCGGCCCGGCAGGGCCTTTGTCAGCGCCAGCAGGCCGCCGCGGTCTATCCGGTCACTGTAGAACAGCAGACTGCCCACCCGCTGGTCTATCTCCCGGATGCCCAGTGCCGCCGCCCGGCTGCGGATCAGCGCCACATCCAAAAGCCCCGCCACCGAGCGCGGCGGCTCGCCAAAGCGGTCGCACAGCTCGTCCATGGTGTCGCTCCAGTCCTCCTGGGTGCGGATGGCCGCGATCTTCTTGTAAATATCAATGCGCTGCGCCAGCGACGGGATATATTTTTCCGGAATGTGCGCCTCGATTTGGATATCCACCAGACATTCGAGGTTTTCCACCGGCTTTTCACCCTTTTGCTCCCTTATGGCGTCCCCTAAAAGCCGCAGGTAGAGGTCGTAGCCTACCGCCTCCATCTGCCCATGCTGGGCGCTGCCCAGAATGTTGCCGGCGCCGCGAATTTCCAAGTCCCGCATGGCGATGCGGAACCCGCTGCCGAAGCTCGTGAATTCCCGTATCGCCTCCAGCCGCTTCTCGCTGATCTCGGAGAGCGCCTTGCCCCGGCGGAAGGTGAAGTAGGCATAGGCCCGGCGGCCGCTGCGCCCCACCCGGCCCCGCAGCTGATACAGCTGCGAAAGCCCCATCCGGTCGGCGTCCTCTATGATGAGGGTGTTGCAGTTGGGGACATCGACCCCCGCCTCGATGATAGTGGTGCACACCAGAATATCAATCTCCCGCTCCAGCAGCCGCTGCCAGATATCGGAAAGCTCATCCTCGCTCATCCGGCCGTGGGCGGTCACAATGCGGGCCTCCGGCAGCTCCTCCCGCAGGTGGGCGGCGGTCAGCTCTATGTTATCGATGCGGTTGTGCAGGTAAAATACCTGCCCGCCCCGCCGCAGCTCCTTTCGTATCGCCTCGGTGATGATATGGTCGTCATATTCCAGCACATAGGTCTGCACCGGGTGGCGGTCCTGCGGCGCCTCGTTGATGACCGACATATCCCGGATGCCGCTCATCGCCATGTTCAGCGTCCGGGGGATGGGCGTGGCGGAAAGGGTCAGGATATCCACGCTGCCCTTCAGCTGCTTGAATTTCTCCTTCTGCTTCACGCCAAAGCGCTGCTCCTCATCAATGACGCAGAGGCCGAGATCCCTAAAGCGCACATCCTCCTGTACCAGGCGGTGGGTGCCCACCACCACATCGATCTTGCCGTCCGCCAGCTTTTGCAGGATGGCCTTTTGCTGCTTCGGGGTGCGGAACCGGGAAAGCAGCTCCACCGTGATGGGGTAGCCCTCCAGCCGCCGCAGGAAGGTTTGGTAGTGCTGCCACGCCAGGATGGTAGTGGGCACCAGCACAGCGCACTGCTTGCCATCCAGCACGCACTTAAAGACCGCCCGCAGGGCGACCTCCGTTTTGCCAAAGCCCACATCGCCGCATAGCAGCCGGTCCATGGGGGCGGGCTGCTCCATATCGTGCTTGATCTCCTCGATGCAGCGCAGCTGATCGTCGGTTTCCTCGTATTCAAAGCGCTGCTCAAACTCGGTCTGCCAGTCGCTGTCCGGGCTAAAGGCAAAGCCCTTTACGGTGCTGCGCTTGGCATACAGCTGGATGAGCTCCGCCGCCATATCCTCCACCGATTTTTTGACCCGCTGCCGGGTGCGGTTCCATTCATTGCCGCCCAGCCGGTTCAGCTTAACGGTCTGCTCATCTTTGCCGCCCACATATTTGGTCACCAGGTCCAGCTGGGTGACAGGGACATACAGCATATCGGTGCCGGCATACCGGATCTTGATGTAATCCTTGGTGACGCCGCCGATCTCCTGCTTGACGATCCCCTCAAAAATGCCGATGCCGTGCGCCGCATGGACCACGGCCATGCCGGGAGTCAGGTCGGTCAGCTCCCGCAGCACCTCGCCCTGCTGGCGGCGGGCCTTGCGGCGGCTTTTAGCGGCGGTGGTGCTGCCGCCCTTGGCTGTGGTAATGACAGCCCAGCGCAGCTCGGGGTATTCAAACCCGGAGGAAAGCCCGCCCGGCAGCACAAATATTGTACCGGTTGTAATATTTTCCGGAGATTTTACAAATCTCGCCGCAAATCCCCGGCGGATCAGGTCCTCGGTCAGCGCCAGGGCGCCGCGTTCGGTACCGGCCAGCAGCCATATGGTCCAGTCCCGCTGCCGGTAGCTTTCCAGGTCCTCACACAGGGGGTCCAGCGCCCCGCCCCAAACCGAAAGCGCATTGGCCGCAACATGGTACAGCCCCGCCAGCGGCAGGCCGGGGTAGCTGCGGGGAAAGCTATCCAGAATGACGGTGGGGAGGACGGGCAGCTCCTCCGCCAGCACCCCCGCCTCCGGGAACAGAAAAGCGCAGCCCGGGGCCAGAGTTCCCTCCTCCAGCAGGGCGGTCACATCCTGCTTTTGCTGCCAGCAGGCGTGGTTCAGGCTCTCCTTCAGGTTCACCCCTTCGGAAAGCAGCAGCAGCCGCTCTCCCCGGTAGGAGAGCAGATTGCTGCCCGCCGGGCACAGCAGCCCGGCATAGCGGTCGGCGGCCGGCAGGGCCACACCGCCCTCCAGCAGCTCGATATCCTGCCGGAGGGTTTCTTCACACAGCGCCCGCTGCTTCGGGCTCAACCGGGAAAGCTTTTCTTTCAGCTGGGCGGCCAGCTCGGCGGGGTGGTACAGCAGCTCCCGCACGGGGGTGATTTCCACCAGCTTCATGCTGTCCTCCCGGCGCTGGCTTTCCAGCGAAAAAGCGGCGATGGAATCCACCTCGTCCCCCCAGTATTCCAGCCGGATGGGCCAGCTGTACTGCGGCGGGTAAAAATCCACAATGCCGCCCCGGGCCGCGAACTGCCCGATGCCCTCTACCTGCTCGGCCCGCTGGTAGCCCGCCTGCACCAAAAATTCCAGCAGCTTTTGGGGCGGGTATTCTTCCCCCACCCGCAGGGAAAGGGTGGCGGCGGAAAGCTGCTGCGGGGAAAGGGTGGGCTGCAGGGCGGCGGCCACCGTCCCCACCACGATGAGGGAGGGGTCCCTTTGCAGCCGCCGCAGAACGCCCAGCCGCAGCTGCTCATATTCCCGGCTGACGCTTTCCACGCTGTGGTAGGTGAATTCCCGTTCGGGGTACAGCAGCGCCCGTTCCTCGCCGTAAAAGCGGTTGATATCCTCCATCAGGCGGGTGGCGGCAGCCTCCTCATCGGTGAGGATGACAGCGCCCCGGCCCAGTTCCCGGCACAGGGCGGCGGCGAAGTGGGCCTTATGGACGGCGGCAAGGCCATCCAGCAGCAGGGGGCTTTTGCCCGCGCGCAGCGCATCGCGGGCAGAGGAGAAAGCGGCTAAATTTTGGAGCTTTTGAAGCATAGGGTACCTCCTGATTGGGGTGGGAAAAGGCCTTTCACTAATACGGCAAAATGGAGCCTTTTTTGCATGTGAAAGGTTAATAATTCACTTTTATTTACGGAAGATTTACAAAATGGGGAAATACTGGGCGAAGATCGCATAAATAGTGGATTTTATTGGGGGAGTGAGACTGGGATTTATTGTGTGAATTTGTGGTCGCATGGCGGCGGGTGCGGCCTTGTGCAAGGCTTTGGGAGCACGCCTACCCGGCGGGGGATAGTTTGCAGTCGCCTTCGGCGTCGCGAAGTTTTATAAAAAGTATTCAATTGTACGCCTACCCGGCGGGGGCCTACTTTTGTATGCGCAAAAGTAGGCAAAACGCACTTGGGGCTGTGCCCCAAGACCCCCTAACGCTCAAGCTGCGGCTGGATACGAACGATGTAAACATCGTCCGTACGGCGCCGCAGATACGCTCTCAAGGTGCCTGCGGCGCATTTTATTTTGAATTCTACAGGGACCGAATTAAAAATCAACCTTATAAGCGTCGTCGCGTCGGACGCAACCTTCGCTTAAATCGGGCTGACCCTGCGCTTTGCTCCGGGCAGCCCTCCCCGCTGCGGTGCATCCTCCTTTCCCCACAAGGTCTTGCGACCTTGCGGGGACCCCGATTATACGGGGCGTACCGACGCGTAGGGGGTCTCGGGGTCCTCCCCGAGTGACTTTTGGTTACTTTTCTTCACAGAAAAGTAACCCCACGCCGGGCAGGCGTGCAAATGAAAACCTTTTATAAAACTCCGCAACGCCGACAGGCGAGATGAAATTTGGTATAAAAGGGGTCGCGGCGGTTGGGGGGCGGGACTATGTTTTTCCGAGGAAGATCTCCCGCCGAAGGCGGACCAACAAGCATTGCCGCCGAAGACCGGGTACCCGGGGCTGCGGCGGTGGGAACAGAGGGTGATTGTTTGGCTGGCGGGG
>ENA-UERG01001912-UERG01001912.1-human-gut-metagenome-genome-assembly--contig:-NODE-1912-length-16015-cov-6.139541_pt1 | contig 16015 bp, 13 predicted proteins | sample MGYA00242954_ERZ507954 | MGnify/ENA primary metagenome ERZ507954 (study PRJEB26167, sample SAMN06115478) | human gut metagenome | host: Homo sapiens | place: China:Sichuan | collected 2015-01-21... | reverse complement strand
GAAAGCGGAAGAGTAGGTAATCGCCACTTTGAAAGGAAGGGACTCAGAAATGAGTCCCTTTTTTTTGTCCAAACGAACGGCGTTTAGACAAGGGTACGGTCTTTTGTATTGTGACGCAGGCTCTCCGAGCCTCGTGATATAGTTGGACAAGAGAGCGGAAATTTAATCAGGAGAATATAGATTTAGACAGGAGAGCGGAGATTTAGACAGGAGAACAGTAGAACAGGAGCAGACGGTACTGGAGGGGCGGTGTCCACACCGCCTGCCGCATCGATGCAGTGGCAAATTGACGACGTGGACGTCGTCATCCCAGTCGCATGGCTCCTGTTCTCCTGTTCTCCTGTCGAAATTTTGTCCCAAGGCTGTGCCTTATCTGTTATAAGAGAAGTTAACCCTTACAGAGCGATGACGAGCTTCGAAAGTCTTGCCTCGGAGAGGCTGTTTCTCGTTAACCCCACGATAGCAGGGCAGCGACAGCTGAAACCTGCTTTCGTGGGGACTAATCCGTAGGGGAAAGCTTGGTCGGAGACCATATCTCTGTACTGTCATGGAGTCATAATGGCGGAAGGCGAGCGACATGGTCTCCGACCAAGCTGTACTGCATCCGGATGCTCCCCACGAAGGCTGTCGGATTGCTACGCACCCTCCAGCCATCGTGGGGTTAATGAGAAGCAGCCTCTCCGAGGCATTAAGACGCTTGTTCAATAGAGTGCCCGCGCCACTACTTTTTACTGAGGTGACGGAGGAGGAACCGGATGTGGCGGAGAAGGGTGGGGAGGGTGCCGTAGTAGCGGCACATGATGCGGAAACGCTCGTTGAGGCTGGCGCGATGATTCTTGTCGGTCATGCCGTCACTGAGATAGTCGATGGTGACAGTGTGCAGGTTTACGTTATGGTCGGGATCTGCGGATTTGAGACAGCGTAGTGTCCATTCGTAATCGGCGCTGAAACGATATTGCAGGCCATATTCGGGCGCGAGGTCGCGACGCACCATGAATGCCTGGTGACACACCAGCATTCCGTTTGCGAACGAACGGAACGTCAATCTCTCGGGGACGGAGAGATGGCGGGGCTTTACGAAATTGCGGTCTGAGTCGACAACAACAGTATCTCCGTAAATAATATCGGCACAAGATAGGATGGAATCAGCATTATCCATTCTGTTTGGAATTCTACTGCCATTTAAGCCGGTCGCTTCGGCGTATCGCTGCAGTGTGTCGGGTGTGTGGAGCGCGTCGCCGGCGTTAAGGAAAAGCAGGTATTTGCCCTTGGCGGCACGGAGTCCCTTGTTCATGGCATCGTATAATCCACGGTCCGGCTCGCTGCGTATGATGGAATCAGGACACATCTCGCTGACTATGGAGACAGTGTCATCTTTGGAGGCTCCGTCAATCACAAGATGTTCGAAATCGCGAAAGGTCTGGGCGTTCAGGGATTCGAGCGTGGGCCTGATCACCGGAGCGGCATTGTAGGTTATCGTGATAATCGAAATCAGTGGTCCGGATTCAGAAACAGAAGAAACTTCAGAAGCATCAGAGAGAGAGGCTGCATGATAGACAGAAGAAGCATCAGAGACCGAAGAAGTCACGAAGTTAGGATTCTGTACCTTGTTTATGGTATCGGATTGTGTATTGTCGCGGTTATTCATGTCGTGAGTGCGGTTTTGGTAAAAGAATTGCAAAAATACGGTAATTATAATAGGGTATTTTTTGTGAATTTTAAAAAAACAATTAAATTTGCAATTGCAAAAGCAATTGTCGGTGCAAAATTAATAAATGCGCCCGGCAATAACAAACAGGGAAATAAATCATTAAAAAGAATAAACAATGGCTTATGTAATCACCGACCGCTGCGTAGCCTGCGGTACATGTATTTCCGTATGTCCTGTAGAGGCAATCTCCGAGGGCGAGATCTACCACATCGATCCCGATACCTGCATCAGCTGTGGCAGCTGTGCATCCGTATGTCCTAACGACGCAATCGAGGAGGGATAAGGACAAAATCGTTAAATACGAAAAAATTATAGCCGTTTCTAAGCAGAGACGGCTATTTTTTTGTTAAATTTGCAGTTGCATATTTAAACAGACAGCTTCCGGTAGGGGAATTATCCCGGTGCCGATAAAAAACAGCGATATGGAAATCACATTAAGCGTAGTAAGAGAACAGGGAGTTTCGTTGCCGTCGTATGCCACGAGCGGCTCGGCGGGGATGGACATACACGCGATGCTGGACGGGACGGTGACTCTGCATCCCGGGGAGCGCAGGCTGATACCCACGGGACTGAAGATAGAGCTGCCCGACGGATACGAGGCACAGATACGTCCGCGCTCCGGGCTGGCCCTGAAGTACGGCGTGACGGTGCTGAACTCGCCCGGCACCATCGACTCGGACTATCGCGGTGAGATAGGCGTGGTACTGATCAATCTGGGTCAGGAGGACTTCGAGATCAAGAACGGCGACCGTATAGCGCAGATGGTGGTGGCATCCTTCGCACAGGTGAAATGGAACGAGGTGCTGATACTTGACAACACGGTGCGCGGCGAGGGAGGCTACGGCCATACGGGTGAGTAAGGATCGAACAGAGTGAAAGGTAACAGGACAATAATATCTGTAATTGCTGTTTTGGCCGTGGTGTTCGCCATGGCTGGCCGTGGTGCGTCCGTCAGCAAGACAGACCGCGAGAAGTCGCGATACTATTATTACGAGGGTCTGCGTCAGATGGCGGCGGACCGTGACGATGCCGGCTACGAATGCTTCAAGCGGGCGTGCCAGCTGGATCCGGACAATAAGGCGGCGCAGTACATGGCGGCCCAGGAGCGGCTGATGTCGCGCGTGGCGTTCAACGACAGCGTGGGAATGAAGACCACCATGTCGATGCTGCGCCGGTATGTCGATGCGTATCCCGACGACATAGAGGAGGGAATCTTCTACGGCTACATGGCGCAGAACATGGACACCACCCGCGAGGGCATACGAGTGTTGGAGCGTCTGGCCGAGCGTTATCCCGACAACAGCAACGTGCTGATATATCTGTCGGACGCATACAGCAACCACGGCCTGGGCAAGAAAGCCATAGAGGCCATGGACCGCTACGAGAAACTGGAGGGCAAGAGCGCGCCGCTGACACTGAACAAGATGACCCTCTACATGGAGGACAAGGACTCGTTGGGGGCGGTGCGCGAAGTTGACCGCCTGATAGCCAGCGACCCGAGGGAATACAGCTATCTGATACTGAAAGGGAACCTGTACGAAGTGCTGGACAAAAGGGATTCGGCCATGGTGATGTACCGTAAGGCCGAGGAACTCGCGCCTGAATCGAGCGGCCCGAAGATGGCGCTGATGGAGATGTACCGTCAGCTCGGGGATTCGGCAGCCTACGACACGAAGGTGTACGAAGTGCTACTGACCGAAGACCTGGACCTGACGCAGAAAGTGGGGCTGCTGTCGCAGTACCTGCAGAAGTTGATGGAGGACAAGCAGAACACCGAACGCGGCGACTACCTGTTCTCCGTGCTTCAGACGCAATACCCGCACGAGGCCGACGTGCTGAACCTGTCGGCGCGCTACAACGCAGCCAAGGGGAAGTTTGACGAAGCCGCCGAGCAGATAGGCTACGCCATAGACATGGACCCCGGCAATCCCGACTATTACCGCCAGAAGATATATTACCTCGGTTCGGGGAAACGTACCGACGACGCCCTTGCGGTATACGCCGAGGCCGAGAAACATGGCGCCGGCGACAAGAACCTGGAGCGGTACTGCGCCATGCTGCTGCAGAACGACGATCGCTATGCAGAGGCGCTCAGCCTGTACCGCAAGATGGTGAATGCCATAGACTCCGGCCTGAACACGGACAAGGAAATTGATCTGTCGAAAGATGTGCGCCGCGACATCACGATGGAGGACCTGAACTTCCTGAGCGACATAATCACGTCGATGGGCGACGCCGCCTATATGATGAAGGACACGGTGAGCGCATACCGCGACTACCGCAACGCACTGACGTTGAATCCCGACAATGCCATGGCCGCCAACAACTACGCCTATTTCAGCGTGACCAACGGCGGCGACAAGGAGGAGGCTCTGAAACTGAGCGAGAAATCGCTGAGGGGCGACAATGCCGAGAATCCCGTGTACATGGACACTTACGCCTGGATACTTTATCTGATGGGGCGCACCGACGAGGCGTTGGAAACGCAGAAGAAAACCATTGAGCTGATGGAGAAAGCCGGCATACTCGATCCGGAGGCGATGTCGCATTACGCCGATATGCTGGTCAAGACAGGAAACAAGGAAGAAGCAATAAAATATTATCAAAAGGCGCTGGAGCAGAAACCGGACAATTCGGAGGAGCTTCGTGCCAAAATAGAGAAGGCCCTGAAATAATCGGCCCGATGACAAGAATGATGAAAAGAGGAATAATCATAGCCATAATGGCTGCAGCCATAGCCCTGGCGCCGGCTTACGGAGCCAAGAAAGCGCGCAAGACTCAGAATGAGAAGGCGCGTCAGGAGCAGACCGGTAACACGCCGGGCCAGAGTGCCCTGGAACTTGACGAGGAGGCCCTGGAGATAGTGAACAAGATTCTGAACGGCTATACGGAGTGGCAAAGCGCCAGCTTTACCGGCAAACTGCGCACCTCGATGCTGAAGCTGCCCGTGTCGCCCACGGTCAAGATATACATGGAGAAGGGGGAACTGATACAGCTGTCGGTCAGCGCGCCGTTCATCGGCGAGGTGGGCCGCGCCGAAATCACTCCGAGCGAGGTGCTGGTGGTGAACAAATACAAGAAGACCTACGTGCGCGAAAGCGCCGAGGCCGCTATGAGCCGCGACCGCGGACTATTGGACGAGGTGCAGAGCCTGCTGTTGGGCCGTATCGTGATATTAGGCAAAGGGGAGTTAAGCATGGGACTGCTGAAGGACGTGCTGTTCGAGCCTGAGAACAACGGCGAATGGGTAGTGGTGCCCAACCGCGAGGGCGAGGAATCGGCCCTGCAGTACGGATATGTGGTGAACTCCAACGGTCGCACGCAGGTATTGTACGGCATGATGCAGGGACGCACCGAGACCGCCACGCTGACGTACGACTATGCCGGAGGCGGCATGACCCTGGGCCTGGACCTGCAGCTGCCTAAAAAGAGAATAGAGGGACAGCTGGATTTCAGCAGCGTGAAATGGGGCGGCAACAGGATGAGTTCCATCAATCTGGACAGATATCAGAAAGTCACATTCTCCGAATTCGTGACCAACTACAAATAACAATTCATAATTCAGGCGGCTGTGATAACGGCTTCCGGAACAACATAACATGGGCGTTTGTAACAGAGTAATATCCATAATTTTGGCCGCGATGACAGTCGTAGCGGCATTCGGCGAGCCCGTGGCACCGTCCGGGCAGAGCCGCAAGAATAAGGCCAGGACAGAGAAGCAGACTGTCAAAAACACAAAGAAACGTCAGACCCGCAAAACGGGGACGAAGGCAGTTAAGAAAGCGCCCGAAAGCAAAGCCGAACTGCAGCGCAGACAGCAGGCAGCCCAGGCCGAGATAGCCGAGACCCGCAGGAAGATACAGGAAAACGACCGTCAGGTGAGCCGCAACCTTGCCGAACTGGGCAAACTGCAGGGCGACATTGAGACGGCAAAGAAGCAGGTGGCCGTCACACGCAACCAGGTGACCACGCTTCAGAACCGCATCGGCTCGCTTGAAGGCAAGATTGCACAGGGCGACAAGGAAGTGGCCCGTATGCGCGGCGAATACCTTAAGGCCGTGAAGGCGGTGCGCAAGCGCAAGGGAAGCAATTCGACATTGGCATATATATTCTCGTCCAAGAGCTTCGGCGAGGCCCGGCGCCGTATGCGCTATCTGCGCGAATTCTCGGAGTGGCGCAGGAAGCAGACCGACGAGATACAGAATGAGCTGAACGTGCTGAATCGGGAACGTGCCGCACTTGCGCAGAGCCGTGACATGTACGGCAAGGCATTGGCAAGGAACGTGACGGCACAGAAGCAGCTTGAGACGCAATACAGCAAACAGGATGCGATAGTGGTTCAGCTCAAGGCCAACGGCAGCGCGCTGAAGACCCACTTAGCGCAGAAGCAGCAGGAAGCGAACGCCCTGAAGGGACGCGTGGCAGCGTTGATAGCCGCCGAACAGCGCGCCGCAGAGCAGCGTGAGGCCGAACGCCTCGCCGCAGAGAAAAGAGCCGCCGAGCAACGCGCCGCAGAAGAAAAAGCGGCCAGCGACCGCGAGCTTGCCATGACTCCGAAACCGGGTAAAGCCGAGGAGGCAAAAGAACCTGCAAAGGAGAAGCCGAAGGAGACCAAGGCCAAGGAGCAGCGCAAGCGCAGGCCCAAACAGTCGAAGCAGGAGAAACCGAAGCAACAGCCCAGGCAGGAAAAGACGGAACCGCAGAAGAATGCGGGCAACAGCGGCAGGGAATATGCCGACGCCCGCAACCGCCGGCCGCGTTCCGGCGCTTCAGTGCCGTCCGGGTCATCGTCATCGTCAGCATCCGGGTCGAAGCCGGCAGGGGGCTCTAACTTCGCCTCCATGCGTGGGTCTTTGCCCCGACCCGTGGGCGGCGCATTCAATATCACAAGCCGTTTCGGCCCGCATTCATTACCCGATCTGCCCGATGTAGTCTACGACAATCCCGGCATCGACGCCGAGGTGGCGCGTGGTGCCACGGCACAGGCTGTGTATGCCGGCAAGGTCTCGGGCGTGTACATGATTCCCGGTTTCTCGACGGTGGTGATTGTGAACCACGGCGGGTATTACACCGTGTACGGCAACCTCGCTTCGGCCTCGGTTAAAGTGGGCGACGTGGTGAAGCAGGGCAGCGCGGTGGGACGTGTGGCCGATTCCGAGGATTCGCCCGGTCACGGTCAGATACATTTCGAGGTATGGAAAAACCGTGATAAACAGGATCCATTGGCATGGATACGATAAGCATAGAACGCTACAGCCCCGCGCATAGAGCGGAATGGGATGACTTTGTGGCCCGAAGCCGCAACGGAACGTTTCTGCTGCAACGCGGCTATATGGACTATCACAGCGACCGGTTCCGCGACTGCTCGTGGATGGCTTATCAGAACGGCAGACTACGTGCCCTGCTGCCGGCCAACATAGACGACTCGGGGGTGTTGCACAGCCATCAGGGACTGACGTATGGCGGCTGGATTACGCCTATGGGGCATCTTGACGGCGAGGACCTGCTGGAGATATTCGGACAGGCAATCGAGGTGTGGCATAAAGAGGGAATCACGGAGCTGGATTATAAACGGATACCCTACATATACAGCAAGACCCCGGCGGACGAGGACCTGTATGCGCTGTTCAGACTCGGAGCCGTACGGACCGGGTGCGGACTCAGCAGCGCCATAGACCTTAGGAACGGCATTGCATTCAATCAGATGCAGCGCCGGCATCTGCGGAAAAGTCAGGCATTGCCGTTGATAATCAGCGAGGAGGCGAATGTAGCTCCGTTTATGGGATTGCTGACCGACTGCCTGCAGGAACGGCACGGCGTGAATCCCGTGCATACGTGCGGGGAAATGCAGATGCTTCGCGACCGGTTTCCTCAGAACATCAGGGTGTTTGTGTCGAGACTTGACGGCGAGGATGTACCGCAGGCCGGAGTGTGCATGTACGACACGGGAACGGTGGCCCACACGCAATACATCGCCACGACGCCACAGGCACGCGAGCTGAATCTGCTCACGCCATTGTTCCATCATCTTATAAGTGAAGTGTTTGCTGACCGCAGGTATTTTGATTTCGGAATTTCGACCGAAGATAACGGCAATTACCTCAATACAGGTCTGTTGCGTCAGAAATTCTCATACGGCGGCACAGGCGTGACCTACGACAGATACAGCCTTAAATTCTGACGGTTTTAAATTTTGATAAGGGCGCCTCGGAACAGATGATATAGTGTCGGAAAGAACGTGCCTCCCTTTTTCTTGTTGCGCCATGCCTTGAGCGGCACGCGGAGTATCCAGGATACAGGATATTGCAGGCGAATCAGTTTCCCTTCGGCCAAGGCAACGCCTTTTGGCATAGGTTTGTCGCCGGTGGTGGGATGGTCGTGCGTGCAGATGGTGATGGGGAAGAAACGGCAGTGGAAGCCGGCCCGGATTGCGTCATAAAGGAATTTTGAATCCTCGCCGCATTGGAACAGCGGAGCACCGGGTCCGAAGTTTAGATCAAAACATATTTTTTCAAGTACATGGCGTCTGCAGGCTATTTCAAACGTGGTGACATGATACCCCTTAGGCAGTCTGTCCAATAAATCGCATTCTATGGCAGGGTATTTATCCGGTGCTCCATTGAATCGGAATGAGGACAGATCTACATCCGGATTACGGTCGAATGTGTCGATTACGGATTGCAGCTGTTCGGCAGTGTATATCAGGTCGTCGTCGGAATTAAGGATGATGTCTGCGGTGCAATGGGCGCAGGCGTTGTTGCGGTTGACGCTGACTCCGGCCTTTTCGATAATGGATACTGAAACATCGTCTCTGCCGGCCAGCGACTCGGGGATGACGGGATCGGGGCCCGGCAACTGCCAAGATACGACATAGCGCACTCCGGGTACGCGAGGGAGGTTCATGGCCTCGACACGCCTGATGCCTTCGGGCTGCCATGTGGCTATGGCCACGTCCATTCTATGGGTCATGTCGCAATCCGGTCTGTCAGTCATGTTGCAAAAGTAGTTAAAAAAAACGGGATGCCCAAGCGGACATCCCGTAATGTTTCGGTATTGTAATGGATTACTCGGCTTTGCCGTCGCTGCCAAGTACGTTGAGGATCTTGTGCTTGTAGAGCTTCTCCATCTCGTCGCGAGCCGGACCCAGGTACTTGCGGGGGTCGAACTCGGCGGGCTTGTCGTGGAATACCTTGCGAACGGCGGCAGTCATGGCCAGACGGGAGTCGGAGTCGATGTTGATCTTGCAGACATCCATCTTGGCAGCCTTGCGCAGCTCCTCCTCGGGGATACCGATAGCGTCGGGCAACTTGCCGCCATACTCGTTGATCATGTCTACATACTCCTGGGGAACGCTTGACGAACCGTGGAGCACGATGGGGAAGTCGGGCAGCTTGGCCTCAACAGCCTCCAGCACGTTGAATGCCAGCGGCGGGGGAACGAGACGGCCGGTCTTCGGGTCGCGCGTACACTGGTCGGGAGTGAACTTGTAGGCACCGTGGCTTGTACCGATGGAGATGGCCAGCGAGTCAACGCCTGTGCGTGTCACGAAGTCGATAACCTCCTCGGGGTCGGTGTAGGTGTGGTGGTCGGACGAAACCTCGTCCTCAACGCCGGCCAGCACGCCGAGCTCGCCCTCTACGGTTACGTCGTACTGGTGAGCGAAGTCGCATACTTTCTTGGTCAGAGCCACATTCTCCTCGTAGGGGAGGTGGCTACCGTCGATCATGACGGAGGAGAATCCGTTCTCGATGCAGTCTTTGCAGAGTTCGAAGCTGTCACCGTGGTCCAGGTGCAGCACTATCTGGGGATGCTCCCAGCCCAGAGACTTGGCGTACTCAACGGCACCCTGAGCCATGTAACGCAGCAGAATCGGGTTTGCGTAGTTGCGGGCACCCTTCGAAACCTGAAGGATTACGGGTGATTTAGTGTCGGCAGCGGCCTTGATGATGGCCTGGAGCTGCTCCATGTTGTTGAAGTTGAATGCCGGAATGGCATAACCGCCGTGAACGGCCTTGGCGAACATCTCGCGGGTGTTCACCAGTCCTAATTTTTTATAGTCTACCATGATAGTTTGTTATTATGGGTAAAGTATTGTCTTAACAAATGAAAGGGGCGTTTGGGTCTGACCTTTAGGGTTCTTAGGGCCAATGGTCCTTTTCAGACTGCAAATATAGAAAAATTTAAGGAATAGACCAAATTTAATAACAATGGCGCGTGTCAATCGCGGAACTGTTGCTGTTGCTGCGCCCGGGTCTTGGCATCGAGGCGTTCAAGCCAGAAATCGAGAAACCATCCGGCCACGGTCTCGCACCTGTTGTGCTTTTCGACAAACTCGCGCGAGCGCAGTCCCCGTTCGCGTATCCGTTCCGGGTGCAACGCTATGTCTTCGATAGTGTCGGTCAGGGGTTCAAGTTCAATCGGGGCGTTGACGATGGGACGGTTCTCGAACTCGCCGATAAAGTCGTAATATTCAGGCTCCGCGCCTGATATGACGTTGAGGCCGTATGCCATGGCCATCAAGGCGGTGGTGGCCGGCGTGTAGCTGTATATCTGATCCAAAACCACGTGCGAGTCCTTCAGCAAGCCGATGAACTCATTGAAAGGCCGGTTCTCGACTATCACGAGTTCGGCCTTGTCCGGATGACGGCGCACCACCTCCTGCGCAGCCGTTTCCAGCAGGTCGCTCCCCTTCATCAGCTTGCGGTTACGGTCGCGCCCCAGGAAGAATTTTACCTTGGAGATTTTTTCGGGGAGTTCGACAGGTTCGAACAGTTCCAGGTCAATCGGGATGCCGCCGTAAGCCGAGCGTTCGGTGCCCAGACGGCGTTCCATCCCAAGCTGATACTCATACAGCACCGAGACGGCACCATCGATGATGTCGAAGAAATTCTCCTCATAGCTTCTGAGCGGTTCGGCATGCCATTCGTCCCATTTCGCGGGGTTGTCAAGATACATGCGCGACGGTTTGCCGTCGACAAACCATTCGCTGTACCGCAGCGGCGAGTCGGGAGCGGCCAGCATGTCAAGGAATGCGGAGTCTGTGCTCATGGCCGTGTAGAAAAGGCTCCGGTTGCGTTTCTGCAATAGCCGGAGCAACGGCCTGAGCCGTTCGGGGCGCAGGGTGGTGAACACAGGATCGTGTACGGCCACGATGTCGTAGCCGCTGAGAGAGGTGCGGAGCAGGCCATGCATTCGCAGCGTATGCAGCAGACCATTGACTTTGCCGGATTTCCTGGCGATGTCGATGTCCCGCCGGCAATCCATCCACCGTGAACCGTCGGAAGCTATTGTGACGTCGCAGCCAAGTCTGCGCAGCCCGGTGCCCAGCGTGCGGTGGCAGTTGCTGTAATCGCCGAGCAACAGAATCTTAGGCGGACGTCCGTTGAGAGAATAATCCATAACAACTGATAAATTATTAACGCCATAGCCGGTAAGCTCCCCGTCCTCCGGCAGCGGTGTAGGCATATAATACACGGAGCCAAAGTTTTGCCAATGCCGGGCATGATGCCTTGTCAATGGCCTGCTTGAACAGCCTGCGGCCAGCCGTGCGGTTCCCTTCGCGGATGTAGATGGCAGCAAGATTTACGCGGCGGTAATCGAGCATGGCGCGTATGTCGGGACGTTCGGCCACATACGACTCCATCAGGTCGATGATTCGTTCCCATTGGCCTTCCTTGGCGCTGAACGATGTGCCGGTGATGGATTCGGCCTGACTGTAGACAAACACGCCGATGCGGTCAATGGCGGCACATCGTGGCGAATGCAGCAACAGTCTGAGTCCCAGCTCCCAGTCGTTCCATACGGGAGCGTCGGGATTCCAGCCGCCTGCATCCTGCAGGAAACAGGTGCGCACCATATATGTCTGGGTGCTGAGCATGCCGTTATACAGATGGCAGCGCAGTATGTCATTGGGGCGGAAAGGTTTGATGGAATGCCGGCCGGACAGTGAAATCTGTTCGCGTTTCCAGCACACAAGGTCGGCATCGGCCGAATGCCGCAAGGCATCGGAGAGAATGCCGGGCGCCATCACGTCGTCGGAATCGAAAAACTGCACCCATTCGGTCTCCACATGCTCCAGGCCGGTCTGTCGCGCACGGGCCGCGCCGGGCCGCGGTTCGGAGAGTATGCGTATGTCAAGGGCGGTATCGTCGGCATGGGCTTCGGCCCACTCGCGCACCACGTCGAGGCTATGGTCGGTGGAATTGTTGTCGACCACGATCAGTGACAATGGCCTTACATCCTGTGCCGCTATCGAATCGAGTGTGCGCGTCACAAGATGCTCGCGGTTGTACACCGGAACAACGACTGTTATTGATGCATTCTTGGCCATTTGTTTTACTTTCGTTATCTTTGTAACGGAAATTACATAAAGATGTATATAAAGGATAGCGGAATAAGCGTAAATCCCCGGCAATCGGGGTGTGCGTGATATTTTGCGAACTATCAAGCACGTCGATTTGTAATTGTGGCGGGGGAGTGTTAAATTTGTAGTCTAATTTGCAGGCTGAAAAACAAGCGAGATGAAGATACTGAATTCTCAGAGCATACATGATGTGGACATAGCGACGTGCGAGGCGCAGAAAATCAGTTCGATCGACCTGATGGAGCGTGCCGCGATGCAGGTGAGCGTGGAGCTGGTGTCGATGTTCCTGCCGAGCCAGCGCTTCGTGATATTCGCGGGTCCGGGCAACAACGGCGGCGACGCATTAGCGGTGGCCCGGCTGCTGATGGAGCAGGGTTACAGGCGCGTGGAGGTGTTCCTGTTCAACGTGACCGGCAAACTGAGCCACGACTGCGACGAGGAACGCAAGCGCCTGATCATGGTGGACGGCGTGGATTATACCGAAGTGACCCGCGAGTTTACGCCCCCTTATCTCAGCAGCGAGGATGTGGTGGTGGACGGACTGTTCGGTTCCGGACTGAAACAGCCGTTGCAGGGAGGATTCGTGTCGTTGGCGCGATATGTCAACGAATCGCACGCGTTCGTGGTGTCGATCGACCTCCCCTCGGGCCTGTTCGGAGAGTGGAACGCCAACATCAGCCGTCGCGACGTGATGCACGCCGACATGACGCTTGCGTTCCAGTTGCCCCGGCTCTCGTTCTTCTTCCGCGAGAACGCCCCGATATTAGGCAAGTGGAAGCTGCTGGACATAGACCTGGACATGAAGGCCGTGCGGGCGCAGCAGACGGAATACCGTGTGATAGACGCTCAGAACGTCAAGCCGCTGTTCAAGCCGCGCGACCCGTTCAGCGGCAAACGCGATTACGGATCGGCGTTGCTGTTCGGCGGCAGCTACGGCATGATGGGCGCCGCCGTGATGTGCGCCAAGGCCGTGCTGAAAAGCGGCGGCGGACTGGTGACGGTGCATTCGGCCCACTGCGGAATGCCGATAGTGCAGACAGCCTTCCCCGAGGCGATGTTCGAGCCTGACCGCAACGAGCACTACATCACCGACATGAAGATACACCACAACCACCAGGCTGTGGCCGTCGGTCCCGGGCTCGGCACGCACGACGCCACCATCGAGGCCCTGCAGGACCTGTTGCAGCATGCCACGATGCCTATGGTGCTCGATGCCGACGCCCTGAACTGTATCTCCATACGTCCCGCCCTGCTGACATACGTGCCGGCCAAGACGATACTTACGCCGCATGTGGGCGAATTCGACCGCATGTTCGGCGAGCATCACGACGACGAGGCGCGACTGCGCACGGCCATCGAGATGTCGCGCCAGTACAATATAATAATCGTGTTGAAAGGACACTACACGGCCGTGGTAAGCCCCACGGGACGCGTTAACTTCAACATGACGGGCAATGCAGGAATGGCCACGGCAGGCGCGGGCGACGTGCTGACAGGCATCATCACCTCGTTCCTGAGCCAGGGCTACGAGCCGATCTATGCCGCGATGTTAGGTGTGTACGTGCATGGACGCGCCGGAGATATGGCCGAGGCGGAGTTCGGACAGTACGGAATGACCGCATCCGACATAATCGGCAAGGTCGGACCCGCCATCCGCGAGATACTTGAATCGTAAACAGTTAAACGAGATAACTATGAAAAAGATAGCAGCCATACTGCTGACGGCGCTGACGGTGACGGCCGCCACGGCGCAGCAAACCAAGATACTGACAGCCGACAAGCACAACGAGTACGGGCTGGTGTACACATTGCCCACCACCGCGCTGCGCATCACCATGACGGCCACGCGCACCGTGAAGCAGGCCGGACCCTACTGGCAGTACGCCAAGAAATATATCGGCACCGACAATGTGGTGCGCAATGACGCCGAGCAGTGGCAGCTGACCGGCGTCAAGGTGGAGCAGTATGGTGTGTCGGACACCGAGACGCAGTATCTGATGCAGCTCAAGCCCGGCGCCATGACCTATATCAGCGTGGGCGACGACAACATGCTGCTGGCCATCAACAAGGAGGTGACCGGCCCGAAACTCGCTCCGGCGGAGGAAGAAGACCGTTTCGGCGAGAACCACGACATGCGCGAGTACTTGGGATACGTGGACGAGGACTTCATCTCGTCGCAGTCCACGGCCAAGCAGGCCCAGATGCTGGCATCGAACCTGATGGAAGTGCGCGAGGCGAAGGTGGCGCTGAGCCGCGGCACCGCCGAGACCATGCCCACCGACGGCCGTCAGCTGGAACTGATGTTAGGCTCGCTGGCCAAGCAGGAGAAGGCATTCACGGCCGCATTCGCGGGCCTGGTGCGTACGGACACAGTGACACGTGTATTTACATATATTCCCGGCGAGGCGGACAAGGCCACGTTGTGCCGCTTCAGCGACTTTGCCGGATTCGTGGAACCGGACGACTATGCCGGCGACCCGTTGACCATCGCCGTGACCGACAAGAAATTCGCCGAACTGCCGACAGACGACAAGGGCGAGACCAAGAAACTGCCCAAGGACGCCGTGATGTACCGCATCCCCGGCACCGCCAAGGTGACGCTGAGCCTGAACGGAAAGCGCCTGTGGAGCCGCGAAGGGGAGTATGCGCAGTATGGCGTTGACTTCGGTCTGCAGCCCACGCTGTTCTCCGACCGCCGCGCCAGGTCGTACGCCATATTCGATACGGCCACCGGTGCGCTGAAGGAGATAGGCGAAGTGACGGAATAATCTGACGAGATGCCTGAGACATATCTGACATTATGGCGCTACCAGCAGTTGGTAGGCAATACGTTGCGGTCCAACCCGGACCTGCAGGGTGCGTGGGTGATGGCCGAGCTGAGCGATGTGCGTGTGGCCGGTGGTCACTGCTATATGGAGCTGGTGGAGAAGGACGAGCGCGGCGGCATGCGCGCCAAGATGCGCGCCATGATATGGCGAAACACCTTCGAGACGCTGCGCCGCAAGTTCTGGAGCGCCACCCAGCGTGACATACAGAGCGGACTGAAGGTGTTGGTGCGCGGTTCGGCCAACCACCACGAGGTGTACGGTCTGAGTTTCGTGATCAGCGACATAGATCCGTCGTACACCCTCGGCGACATGGAGCGCCTTCGCCGCGAGATACTGTCGCGTCTGGAGCGCGAGGGACTGATAGGGCTGAACCGCAGCCTGCCCGTGCCGGCCACGCCCCAGCGTGTGGCGGTTATTTCGGCTGCGGGAGCCGCCGGTTACGGCGACTTCGTCAATCAGCTGTCGGCCAATCCACAGGGATATGTGGTGTATCCGATGCTGTTCCCGGCCGTGATGCAGGGGGAGCGCACGGTGCCTACGGTGATGGCTGCGTTGGACTGGGTGGAACGGTTCCGCGACATGTTCGACTGCGTGGTCATAATCCGGGGAGGCGGCGCCACCACCGATCTGAACGCATTCGACAATTACGAACTGGCTGCGCGCGTGTGCCGGTTCCCGCTCCCAGTAGTGGTGGGTATCGGACACGAGCGCGACCGCACGGTGCTTGACGAACTGGCGTGCGTGCGTTGCAAGACGCCCACGGCCGTGGCCGCATGGATATTGCAGCAATTGGACAACACCTATATGGCCGCTTACGAAGGATGCCGCCGCATAGGGCACTATATATCGGAGGCTATGAAGGGTGAGCATATACGGCTGCATCAGTACGAGGCCATGTTGCCGTCCGTGGTGTCCACAAGGACGCTGCGGGCCAGGATGACGCTGCAGCAGATAGCGTCCCGCGTCACCGAGTCGGCGCGCAGGACTCTGCAGCAGAACAAATACGGACTGGAGCGCTTGGAGGGACTCCAGAGGGTGCTCAGCCCCATCAATACATTAAGGAGAGGTTACAGCATAACGCGTGTCAACGGCCATGCCGTCAGCAGCGTTACG
>ENA-UERG01001907-UERG01001907.1-human-gut-metagenome-genome-assembly--contig:-NODE-1907-length-16028-cov-8.345182_pt1 | contig 16028 bp, 8 predicted proteins | sample MGYA00242954_ERZ507954 | MGnify/ENA primary metagenome ERZ507954 (study PRJEB26167, sample SAMN06115478) | human gut metagenome | host: Homo sapiens | place: China:Sichuan | collected 2015-01-21... | reverse complement strand
TAACAAACGATGATGAGAGTTTATCGTATTTTGATAAATATTTAAAACTAAATTTACAAATAATGTCATTAGTGTTCACTAAAAAATTAAAGAATACCATCCTGGCTATTCTCCTTTTCAAGCTGTTCTTGCGAGACTTCAAACGTACGACTCTCTTGTGCTGTCAACAAATTGACTACACAAAAAGACAAAATCCACAAAATAAAATTCCTTTCATGCCACGTAATTTAATGAGCAAGCATTTATCTCCTCTTTTAAGAAAACAATCCCCCTGTCTGGTTTGTTCTATATATAAACGTTTTATAATCCTATCAAGAACCTATCAATAATCAGCCAAGCGATTCTTTGGCTGTAAAATATAATCATAAGGAGGATATATCATGGGGTAACAACAATTACAAACGATGCAACGACATCAACGGCTTCAGATGAGAGCCGTTACCAACTCATCAAGCTGCCTTACGAGGCAGACGCTTTAGAACCTGTCATCAGCAAGACTACCATCAGCTTACATCATGGCAAACACTTGCAAACGTATGTCGATAATCTAAATAAACTGATTGTCGGGACTGAATGGGAAAAGGTATCACTTTTGCATATAGTGAAGGATTCAGACGGGGCTTTGTTCAACAATGCAGGGCAAGTCTTGAACCATAATCTCTATTTCCAACAGTTCACTGCCCGTTCGACTGGCAAACCGGAAGGCGATTTAGCTCTTGCCATTGAGAAGGAATGGAATTCATTTGAGAATTTCAAAACGGAGTTTGTCAAAGCTGGAACAACTTTGTTCGGTTCTGGTTGGGTGTGGCTGACCAAAGATACGACTGGCAAATTGGCAATTAAGCAATATGCCAATGCCGGCAATCCGGTAAAAGAGGCATTGACACCCCTACTCTGTTTCGATGTTTGGGAACATGCCTATTATGTCGATTACCAAAACCGCAGAGCAGAGCATTTGAACGAACTATGGAAAATCATCGATTGGAATGTCATCAGCAGCCGGTTCGATGAATAACAGCAATGCCGATTTGCAAATGAAAGTTTTCACTTCTTCCATAAGCAAATCGGCATTATTATTTTTTAATCCGCCTGTCTTTGCTACTTATCATTGTTCATTAATCGGCATAAAACGGTATTAAAACACCGTTTAAATACAGTTTTAATAGCATTTATATGTACATTTTTCCATTATTCGTTTTTGTTTATTTCATTTGACAAATAAAGTCAGTAACGTAGTAATAATACTCCCAATTCCGACGCTGAAAGATATCCATATAGCAATCCATGTTTGCCTTTTTGTTTCGTTGTATCGTAAGTCCTCTTTTGTTTGGAAATCATTGTCGACAAAATCACGAAGATTTTGGGTTACGTGAAAAGAAGAGTTTGCATACCTCTTAATCTGTTCTGCAGCAGTAGTATTCTCTTTTAATACAGATGTTGCTACTAACATTTTACAGATATAATCACCTTTTATTCTTTTACCGTTAGGAATTTTAACATTCAGTTTACATGTATCTTTTGCCCATATTCGGATGTTGCCTTTGTCATCTTTTTCCACCTCAAACTTTTTCCTATTGTATATCTGATTGCCATTTAGAATATTAAGTGGAAATACACCAATATATTGGTTGCTTTCTAAAAATTGTAAAAGTATAATTGTGTCAAATACTTTGTTTCTAATAACTTTCCAATCTTTATCTTGTGCATGCACCAATTCTAAATGAGAATAATCCTCTGGCCATTCTATAAGATAGCAATCGCTAAAATTCTCAAAAAGAGAAATTATGCATACATCTTGCGGTGTAGGCGGATAAGCCATAAAACGCAAGATTTCCTTCTCTGTATCACTAAAACTTCTCATATCAGTTGTCATATCTAAATTTGTTCCAGGCTTCGAGGACGAGGCGCTTGGTGCGGTATTCTCCGTACTGGCGTATCTCGTTGTCTTTGAGCACACGGAAGGTTTCGTTGATGCAGCCTTTGCCGCAGATGTCTTCGGGGTCGAGGATGTAAACGAGGTCTTCTGTGTTGAGGCCATAGAGGTGGGCAAAGATGGCGTCGAGCTCGGCTTGAAGGACGGCTCTGCGCTCCGGATTGTAAACCCAAGGCTGCTGTGCTCCCAACTGTGGCAGTGCCGCTCTCTGTTCCTCGCTCATTTCTTCCCATAATTCAAAAGCCCAACCATCCATGTCGTGATTGAAATAGCATAGCTCGGCTACGCGCTTCACAATCTGCCATTGTGTGGCGGATGGGATTTGGTCGGGGGTGAGAGTGGGCTGTTGCTCTACAATAAATAAATTCATATGTGACCCGCCAACTTTTTGACGAGCAACGTAATCATATACTATAGAAGACAGCATTGCTGCAAAGCACATGCTGGGGATAACGCTCCGCGAAGTGAATACGAGCGGAGCGTTATGCCCAGCGGCCATGCCGCTGGGCATAACGGTTGCTACGCAAGTGCGTGATGTACTTGAATTTGTCACATCACGAAACGCAATATAATAGCTATGTTGCCATTTCCAAATTACGTTTCCTTTTCTATCTTTATCTATTAGGCGTTTGTTAACAGCTTCTTTACTAACCCAATACCACGGTTCTATCGAAGAATTCTTATTTTTAAGTTTTTCTTCTGTTGTGTTATCAATAGCGTTGGGTCTTTGATTAACAACGTATTCATTAGGAAATTCTGCGTAATGATGATTGTATAGCCAAAACATTTTCCCCTCATAAAGAGGAACATATTCTTCTTTTTCAACTTTATATATATTGTCATCCAAAAGTCCTCCCATATCATCTAATTGTTTTCTTGTTCTAAAAAGAGAACTTGCCGTTGCCATATTAAACATCATCATAAAACGAATACCCCATGTATTTACTCCTGTATTCTTGTTAACTAAAATAGGGGCATTTCGATATAATTTTGCTGTAATTTGCGCATCTTTTGCTGTTCTAAATACAGGACATAACTTGGTGTTAGGATTAAGCCTTGAGAAATCATCTGTTTGCAGCGTATAAATACGTCGGGGGTCAAGTAAATGGTCAACTCTTCTTAAATAAAAACCACCTTTAACTTCATGCGGCATTTCCTTCTTTCCGCAGCAAGTTAGCAGGCAGAATTTGAAGCTATGATGTATATCAAACAACTTTTCTTCGTTTTCAAAACTGTAAATAGATAAAAGTCTATTCTCATCAATGAGCTTCGAGAAGAAATACTTGTTGCTGTCATTTACAGCAATACCCGTAGGTATCACAAGTCCCCATGCCTCTTTTGAGAAAGAAAGGCATAGTTCTGCAAACAACGACGAAAGTTCAAGTTTTCCTACTGCTGTCAGTGGGAAACGTCCAGAGTTCTTAACGAAGCTACTTTGGTTTGTAATGTTATTGCATGCCTGTATGAACTCATTGTATAGCTCTGGTGAAGAGGTCTGAAGTTTGGCTATTTTCTTTTTGCGGTCAGCTTGGTTCGCTGCTTTTACAATATCCTCATCTTTACCAGCAAACCACTTCTCTTCCTCCATTTGGAGTTTATCCCATGGCGGATTTCCGCACATAACGTCAAATCCCTTGTTGGCAGCGAACACTTCTGGGAACTCCACACACCAATGGAAGAATCGCTGTTCTTCGGCAATGCGTCTTACTTCGGTCTTGAAGTCGGCTGAGAGCTGATGATAGTATGTGGGCAGTGGTTTGCCTTTCTCAAGACACTCCATAGCTTCAATCTCCTGCAGCGCACGCATCACAGTCTTTGTGTATGGCACCTCAGCCTCCAAGTCAAGTTCCTTATCGGTGCCGCCCTTGTCTTTGTACAGCTCGTCCGCTTTTACGGTATGATAGAAAGCATAGGCATAGATGTCGCAAGCACGGCGCAGACAGTCTACTCTTGCCGATGCCATCAGTTCCTGCCAACGCAGTTGCTTGACGATTTCCTGCTCCAATGTTTCTTCCGGCAAGTGATTGATGAAGCGAATCTTATCCGCCAAACCAATCTGTGCGATCGACATCTCCTCAACGCCAAAAGGATTCTCGAAGCCAAAAGTAGGCTCGTTGCCCGTGTTTCCTTTCACAGCTTTTACGGCTTCTTGGTTCAATCTCTTCAATGCCTTCAGCGTGTCCTTATCCTCAGCGGTCAACGCCTTGTCGGGCACACCGTCTATCAGCATTTGCAGGTCGGAAACGCCCAAAACAGAGTTGCCGCAACGTATGTGATGATCGAGGAATGAAAGCGGCTTGCCTGCGCAATAGCCTTCAATCCACAACACCACCTTACACAACTCCACTGCGTCAAGATTGTAGTCGACAGCATACACGCAATGCGAAATAACCTCACGAAGAGCCTGACGATAATCCAGAGAAGCCGGATTGTCCTCGCCCGTACGGAGTGTGCAGACATACCAGGCAATGGTGCGAGCCATAGCCAAGACAATATGTCCGGAGCCGCTTGCCGCATCACAAACCTTCATGTTGAGCAAAGCCTTCACCTTCTCTTCGGTGGTGGCACAGTTTGCCATCTTCTCCTTTATGACAGGCTCGAGGGTGGTCTTGATAAGGTTTTGCACCAAGTCAGGGCGAGTGTAATAAGAAGAAGTGCTCTGGCGATCCAATCCACCGACGAAGCCGAACTGCCAGTCGGATGTTGCAACACCCGGCTGTACGAACGGGCGCATTTCGAGAATGCCCTCATACACAGAGCCAAACTCCTCAACATCGAGCGAAGAATAGTTTATCTTCACCCGCTGCTGGCGCTCGTCAGTAAACTCGTTGAGAGCCGCGAATGCAGCGAGCAAATCACGGTTGCTTACCTGACATTGTTTCAGCCAATGCAGGGTTTCCGTGCCGAAGAGCACGCCGCCCAAAGGCTTTATGCCCAACTTCTCACCAAACGTGTCAGGCTCGAAGAGATGGAACGTGTCCATCAGTCCCTGCCACAGGTCGGAATACTGGCGTTGCTTCAGATATGACAATTCTGATAGACGGCGCAGACGGCTTGCCGCATAATACTTCTTGTAGATGTCCTGCCACTGGCATTGTTGCTTGTAGTCGGGCGCATCAACAGAGTCAGGAATCTGATAAACCAGTCCTCTCTCCTCAATGATGAAGAGGAAGAGCAGGCGATAGATGAAGTGGATAAGCTCCTTGTTGAGTTTGGCGGCATCCATAGTGCCATCAGCGAAAGCACGGCGCAAAGCGTCGTTGCCCTCACCCTTAGATGTAAGCACAGCATTGCCGATGGTCTCCATCGTGGTCTGCACGGCACGCGACAAGCCGTTGCGGATGCGGTTGCCCGACTCGATGCTCATGTTGAACCAACGCTCCAGAACGCACGGTTCGTCACCGCTGGTGCGAAAACGGGAAGCATGAAGCAGACGGAACATCAGGCAGAACTCGGTGTATTTGTCCTCCTCCAGCATACGGCGTAGGTCAAACTCTATATAGGTGAGCTTCACCAACTGTCCGGAGTTGCGTATGATACGCAGGATTTGTCCGTTACTGATGATGCCATACACATTCTCCGTAGCGTTGAGATATTCGAGCATGGTGGCATGAGCCGACTTCTTGTGCATATTGCCTTTTGCACGATAGTCGAGCGAACACTTGTCCAGAGTGTTAATGCTTCCGTCTGTAGTGATATTCTCACCAATAATGACAAAAGGCATATTACCTAAGTCAGTACAGGTGTAGCTGATGTCATAACCAGTGCCAGCCACCTCGATGTTAGCCACTTGGCGGTCAAGCTTATAGCCTAAGCTTTGCAGCAGACGCTCCATCAAGTCGCGGGCACGACGAGTGCCGTATGGGTCTTTGTTTACCAGACGTTCATTGCCGGCACGCTCCTTGTAGAAGTTCCAGTCGTTGCGCAGGCTGCTCCATACGTAGTCGATGGCCGAAGACACGGAAATGTCCATTCCGAAATCCTGGTCGCGGTTGCCAATGAGCATGTTGTCGCGCTCTATGTTATGCAGGGTGTCATCAGAGAGAAGATGACCGTATATATGAATACTTGTATAGTCCATAAATTTTATTCAGTTACATGCCAGTTACATACTTAAGGCACTGTTATAAAGGTCTTTTGAATTGTTTAGAGGCAATTTGAGACCGCTCAGTTACATGCCAGTTACATGCTATTAATATGCTATATACACTTTTATGCCCAATATGGAACGTAATTGTGGCGTTTGTTTCCATCTGCATTCTCCTCTTTTATCATCTTAGCCTCCAAGGCATCTTTTATGATTCGGGAAGCCATCGGATAGTTCTTGTCTTCAATGCCCAAGCGACCTCGAAGAGATTGATTGTTCATCTTCTCGTTTGAAACATATCTAAGACAAGCGTGTTGGTAGCATGCCATCACCCTTTCTGATTTATCCAAGTCGGCAAATTTGCGATAAGAGAACATCGTAGCTTCAGTCCGTGTTTCCTGAAGTTGGATGCGAATGGGTGGCAACTGATATAATTCAACACTTAAAATGGTCTTGTCCATACCGCTTCCCTTCTCTTCACAAATGCCTATTCTACGCATTATGTCGGCAAGAGAATCGTTTCTTGATTGGTATTCATCTATGAATCGCTCAACGCTAATAAGAGGTTGGCCTGGATTAGAGAATGATATGCGGTCAGAATATATTTCAATCATCGGGAATCCCTGTTCAGAAAAATCCTGATGGATAATCATGTTCGCACTCAACTCACGAATGGCAATCTCTGGGTACATGCGCATATCCTTTCTTAGAGCCTGCCCGATTTCTTCATTGGCGGGAAGCTGACTGTTTATCCATGCAACCATCTCTTTGAAACCAATCGCATATCCCTTATCGAAAGACTGTTCGCGGATGGTGTCAATCTTGTTCTTGCCTTTATAAACTATGACTCTCACCATTTTTCTTTTTAATCCGTCGAAGTCGGAAAGGCGTTTGGCAAACAGAATGGCGCCAAGCTCAGTTATGCCATATCCTATCTCATCTTTTACGATTAAGTTTTCAGACAAGAATCTGTCTAAGATACCGTTTGTATCTTGTGGAAGTGGCAAGTTCATCATGTCAAAGTAAGCTTCTGCACTGAGGAAAAAGAACACATCTTGTCCTGACAGTCCCTTCTTTAAGACGATCTTTTCCAAAGGTTTCTGGCCTCCCTTCCATATTTTTGCTTCTTTTGCAGGAAAATCTTTCAATTTGCGCGTTATTGTACCAACTCTGACGTATGCTTCATGCAAGAAACTTACAGGACGGTTTATTGCGGCAGGTATCTTGAAGATACAGACATGTCCTAAATCTTCATAATCAAAATCGTCAATTATCTCGAAGTCAATACGAGGATTCAGACGTGTTGACAACCAAGATTCCAGTTCTTCATTGCCTACCATTTTCTGCTTAGCATACAAGTTTGTGCCTATCACGTCATGGCTTTCATCATCGATGCCAAATACTATGTATCCAAAAGGCATATTACTCAAATAGGCACTATTCGATAAGGCAGAGATTCTTTCACCAATCTCTTCCTTTGAATGAAAATTATGTTTGAACTCCAACCATTCAGTTTCTTTAGGCTTGGCTGTCAGAGCATCTATTAATCTTTTGAAATCTATATATTCCATATGGATTAAATATTTATTTGTGGAACAAAGAGATAGGCAGCAATCACATCCATAGGCAAAACGGGTTCTACCACCTGATATTCAGACGCCTTTAGATAGGTGCGGTATTTTGCAAAAGCATCCACCAGATGCGAAGCCCTTTCTAGGGCTATCTTGTCAGTATGCTCTCGAAGTTGCGTCTCGCTATTTATCCATTGGATTGAATTGGAGAGAAGAGCCTTTTGGGTCGTCATGTCCATATCACCGGATGCCTTTGAGTTAAGGAACAGAAGTTTGGCTTCCTCCTGTGTGAGGAACTCGTGGTTGTCAATCTTTCCACGATAACCAACGAATATCATCTCCTCACCCACTAATTCACGATTCTCTATCTTCTTATCTCTAATGACACTGCGCACACGCATAAGCAAAATAGTGGTGCGTTTTTGCACCTCGGCGGTAGACATTACCAATGCACGACAAGCGTCAAGTTCGCCACCGTTGACAGAATCGTTGACTACGGCTCGGCTCAAATCCTCTACGAATGTATGGTTGCGACCTATATACATATAGTGCTTGGGAGTGGGAGAGGCAAAAGAGATGCGCACTACGCCTTTGCTTGTTGCCTTATTCTGGAAGTAATGGCGCAAGTTGGCTGGCAGCTCCAAGAGTTGGAAGCTGTAGCAAAGAGGCGTATCGTCTGTATGGACGCTAACGCCAACATGCATAAGCTGCTCAACTACGAAATCACGAGTGTCTTCCACACCTCCTATAACAGATTTTGCTTCTTCCAACGAGGCAGTAAGTCGGGTTGGATCCATCTGCTTGTTGTTATGTGCAAAGTAAGTGTGTGAGATTTTCTCGTTCTCTTCCATCTTCTTTAGCTGTATTTCCAACTCCTCATCCTGCTGACGCTTCCATTCCGGGTCGTCGTCGAACAAGGACAACTGCATGTAGTCTGTCTTTGTTGGTACCTTTGCGTCGAAGATGCGCTGCATGATTGTCTCCATGAGCGAAGCGTCATTATCGGCAATAGGAAGATACACGCCCAATTTCTTACGAATTTCCTCTTGCTTCTTGTATAGCACATTAAGCACAATGTCGTCAACAGGATTGTTTTTGGCATGAAGCGTGGATATAAGGACAGCATCGGCAGTTTGTCCGAAGCGGTCGATACGGCCATTTCGCTGCTCCATACGGTTAGGATTCCAAGGAAGATCGTAATGGATGACAGCCTCAAAGCCCTGCTGCAGATTGACACCCTCAGAAAGGCAGTCGGTACATACCAACACATGACGTTCCTCCTGTGACAAAGCATCTATCTTCATCTTTCGTTCTTCATCTGCCAAACGACTGGTGACAATGCCGACTACCACTTTCTTGAACTTCTTGGAACTTGCCAGTTGCTTTGTGATATACTGTCCTACATATTCTGCTGTTTGGATATATTGGCAGAATACGATAGGGTTCATGCCACTGTCAAGAGAAAACTTTACAATGTCGAGAGCCTGCTTAACCTTTTCGTCGGCATCGGTCAGTTTGATATGTTCCAATTGGCTGATAAAGCTGTTGAACACTTTCTTGTCGGCAGATGTTGTGGTTTCCAATGCTTCCGGCACGACATCGTCTGCATTCAACAAATCCTTCAGAGGTTCGTTGAATACATATACCTGCTCCGAGTCATCATCGGTGTTCTGTGCTGACGTGTCTTCGCGCTTGTCAATCTTGTTTCGCAACATGCTGATGCCTGCATCGGGACTTGACATCACTCCACGCATCAGAGCCAACAAATCCCAGTAGATGTAGCGCTGCTTGCGCTTGTCGGCTCCAGACACTTTTTTGATACCATTCTTAACGTATTCAATCAAGTGGCTAAGCAAGTCGCGATAATTGGTAGTGAAAGAATATTCGTCCTTGTCAATCCGTACACGCTCAGGGAAAACCACCTCATTGCCTAAATACTGCTTGATGTCGGCGCGACGACGCTGCACAAAATAATGAGACAGCTCTTCACGCTCTGCGGCAGTCTGTAGCTGGTAGTTTTCAAACTTTGGGTTCAGCAGACCAATGAGCGACTGAAACTCCTCGCTTTGTCCACTATGTGGAGTCGCAGTAAGCAGCACCAACTGTTTTTCGGGTTTGTCGGACAAATCCTTCAGCAAGCGATAGCGTTGCTGCTGATACTTGTTGGCACCGGTAGGCTTGGCGCAAGTATGTGCTTCGTCGACAATCACGAAGTCTGGGCAATGGTCGAGAAAGATATTGCGCTTGTTGTCCTGCTTCACATAGTCGATGGAGATAACTTGGAACGGAATGTCACGGAAAACATTCTGGTCAGGGCGTAGTTTCTTCTCCAAACGGCTGATAGTAGAAGAACGGATAATCTCTGCTTCCAATCCAAACTTATCCTTGATTTCATTCTGCCATTGCTCACAAAGATGTGGCAAGCATACTACCACAAAACGGTTAATCTCGTGGCGGTCGAGCAGTTCCTTGGCTATCAGCAGCGACTCCAATGTCTTGCCAATACCAACGTCGTCAGAGATGAGCAGTCGGATTCGTTCTTGCTTGAGTGCAAGAATCAGTGGAACCATCTGATATGGACGTGGCTCAAAAGAAAGTTTGCCTAAGCATTGGAAAGGTCCGGCTATGTCGCGGAAAGACAGACGGCAAGCATTATAAAGCACCTTTGCAGATGCCTTATAACTGTACTTGCCGATGTCGTCAGCAGAAGGACGACGGAAGTTGTAAGAATGAATCTGCAGTTCATCCCCATAGAGTGGAAGATAGAGGCCTATAGTCTCGGCATCCGTACCTCCCAATGGTTTTATTATCATAAGATTGTCCTCTGCTGATTGCTGAACAACCCAAGGACGATTTCTGAATTCTATCAATGTACCAGTCTTATAGTCCATATCGTTTATTTTACTGGAGTGAATATATCTGAATATTGATTGATGAAGTCAGCCAATGGCGTTGCGTAGTGCCAAGCCAAGACTATGAACCCTGCGTCTTCAAGCACCTCACGCTTTTGCATGTCGTCTTGCTGAACCTCTGGACGGTCGTGAGGAGTGCCGTCACAGAATATGACAATACGGTCGCCGTACATAAAGTCAGGCTGCACGTAATACTCCTCAGGGAACATCGGTTGTGCCTTGTCTGGCAGACGCAGTTGATGGTCATGAAGATACTTCAAAAACTCATATTCTGTAGAACTGTTATGGTCGCGTTCTGCTTCCAGTGCGGCATACTGCTCGTCATAGCTGAGTGTCTGTCCTGCATGATGTAGTTCAACTCTTGCCTCTTGCATCAACTTCAGCGTGCGGTATATCATGCGAATGTCGATTTGCTGATGATAAGGCTGATTGTAATAGTTGAGCAAGTTAGAGTAGTCGGCAGGAGCCAATTCGTTTATCTCGTCCTGCGTCAGCTCCGGCTTGTTGAAGCAAATGTCGTATACCCTTTGCACGACATCACGATAAGCCTCAGGCTCATGCACAAGCCTACTAAGCACTCCCAAAGATCCTTCCGCATTCTCATAAATAAGAATGTTTGGCGTTGCTCCTTCTCCCATAATCTCAGCACCCATCTCGCTTCCTTCTATTTGGAATACATCCTCTATGGCTTGCTTGAAAGCATAAAGGAAGGTACGAACAGCCTCTTGTTTTCTTAACAGCAAGGCTGTCAATGGTTGTATGTATATGGCATTGGCAGTGGTCTCGGCAAAAAGCTTCACGAACTTCGTTCTGTCAGCTTCCTCCGGATTGTTGCCGGCTTCTTCCTGAATGCGCACCAGACGCTCGTTGCTAATCCAATCACCAGTTTTGGTGTCGAAAGCAAAACCATTAGCATTGTTGTCGTTGCGCGACTCCAATATGTAAGTGAGACGACATGACGGAATATAGCGAATGTTTGCCAAATGCTCACCATGTGGTGATAGCAATTCGCACTCGCTGATAGTTCTTGGGTCGTCGCTTGCAAAGTAAGTCTTTGTCTGGTAGTATTTACGAGAGCGTTCTTCCTCCTGACAAGTGATTTTCTCCGTTTCGATGGCAACCATATCCTGTGCCTCTATACACATGCCAGGAATAAGTTTGGCAACGCCGTCAAGAGATTCACCCGTGATAATGTCTGTATGGTGAGCAGTGTTCTCTTCGTCTTTGTATACGACACCAGTCTTTGGATTGTAGAAGAATTTATGAGGGATGACCTCAGACAGTATCTGCATACGACTGATGCGGAATTTTCCACCATTATTGTATATGATATTCTGTGGTCCGAATTCGTTCAATGCAAGACGCTTTGGACGACTAAGATATTCCACCATATTATCCGACTTATATTGCAATAGCACACGTAGTGGCAACTTTGTGAAGTTATAGCCTGGCAAGAAACCTTCGCTTGCGAGATAACGATAAGGATAGAATTCGTTCTCTTCCTTGTTCTTTCCTTGATTGACGCCCAACAGCATATCACGGAGACTTTCGCCACGACGTAGTTTCATGTGGGCTTCACGTTTCTCTTTGGAATTTTCTCCATAGATGCGGTTCTTGATGACAAGAAGTGCTTCGTCAATCTGAGTTTGTGCTTGCTTTAAAAGCGAACGCCAACGATCGAGTGCTTTGTCGAAATCGTGCTCATAGTTGGTGAGAATATTGTTCAACCAATGTTCTGTAAACCAGATAGGTTGTTCGGAGTCTATACGATTCTTCAAGAACGAGTCGTTCATTATTTGCTTGAACACCTCTTTTATTTGTTCCTTACGTTCTGGCGTGAGTTGTAGGGCAACACGAACCTCTTCCTTTAAAGTGATATTGTCAATGTTACTATAATCAACCAAGTCCTTTATACCATCCGAAAGCTCTCTGATAGGACACAAAGACAGAATAGTGGAGTGGAGGTGAGTACGGAACAGTTCTTCGTTGACAAGTTCCATACGAGGTGCCTTCACTTCCCCTTTGACCATTTTGTCAGGGTGGCTCAAGTAATAGTTCTCGTGTGAATTGCGTGGACGGCAATATGTATAAACCAATGCTGCTTGCCCACTACGACCTGCTCGTCCTGCACGCTGTGTATAGTTGGCTGGTGTTGGCGGTACGTTGCGCATGCCCACAATTGACAGATCTTTGATGTCAATACCTAACTCCATTGTAGGAGAACAGTAGAGCACTGGGAATTTTCCCTCACGGAAATCTTGTTCACGCTGTTCGCGTTTTTCTTTGGATACCTGACCGGTATGGTCTTTCGCCTCTAAGCACACATCTTTAAGCGGTATGCTTTGATAGAACTGTTGGAAATAACAGTTCGGTTCCTTTTCAAGCAAGTCGCCACCATTCAAGGTGCGAAAGCGCACCAAGTCACGACGAGTGTGCTGTTTGTCGCCTGCTTGCCATAAGATACAACCATAGTCAAGTTGGTATGTGCCATTTTCAAATATTATGTAATTGGACAAGGCTTCGAAAAGTCCTGTCATATACTTAATGTACTCATCTTCATTATAAATGGTACGTCCTGCATTTTTTTCCATATAGTCACGAACGAACACACCAAGCTTGCTTCTGAATCCACCGCTTTCCAAATTATAGGCATTGTGTCTGCGGGGATTTACAATAAACAGCTCTTTGGCTTCTTCTATATTGTCACTCTCGTCAAGAGTCCAAGGAGCTTTGAGATTTTCTCTTACTGCCTTTGTCGTGTCCTTGACAGCCTGAATAGTTCTCTCACTACTGTAAATGCAGAGCTTATGGCGCATATAGTCGAGAATCTGTGTAATAAACTCTTCTTTTTGTTCATCATCTAAATCTTCCAATTCGGGTATATCGTATAGACGTTCCGAATCGTTTTCGCCCGTGATTTCATCATGCAGATATTTATAACCGATATCCAATAGAGCACAGTCTTCGAGGTTGGGCATAATGACTGTCCAATTGCCTGCTAAATCATCATATATAATTGTAGATAGATAACGCTCCATGATATTCTTTATATCATTAGCACGCCCGCCACGAAGTCCTTGACGTACTGAGTAATCATTTAATTCGAGATGTAGATTGTCCAATACCATCCTTGCGATTCTGGTATTGTCAATAGGTTCGGCCGCGTCTTTTATAGCATTCCAAATGGCAGATCGAGCCTTGCCGATAGGAATGAAGTCGTTGAAGTGGCCAGCCTGCAAGGCGGCATCTTGTCGGGCATCGACAAAAGTCAACACCTTTCTGTCGTGTTGACCTATCCCCATTTGCTGCATGAGGATGATATCCTCGTATGACAACACTGTGGTGGCGGTACTTCTTCCTTCGCCGCCTATTCTCGACAACTTTGAATATTCTGATTGCTTTCCTTTATAGACGATACGGGCTGTAGGGTCGTACATAAGAGGTGAGGGCACAAATATCGCCTCCATGTGGTCAAAGCCGTCAATAGGCTTTGTTTTGCTATATGCTCCAACTTGATTGACATATACCTTTTGTGGCAAACGTGACTGATAGGTTTTCTTTAATTTACGTTCGCCTTTTCTGTTGATGGTATACCAATCAGACGGGATGTCATCAGAGTTTACGTCTAACAAATAGCTGTCAGCGATTTCTCCATTATGAGGCAATATGATGTAGCCGTCATTAACGTCGTTGTCTCCATCTCCCGTTGCAAAGCCGTCGAAATTTCTTGGCATGATACGGCTTCCTTCTACCTTGACAACATAGAATTCATGACCACTGAGTCGACTGAATACAACAGGATAATACATAATCTTCACGTCACCATGCGACAATTCTTTACAGTAAAGTTTTTCCTCTACAGTAATTTGACGGCTGGATTGCTCTCCTATTGTAAGGTAAACGTTTCCAGTCTGAGGGATAAACTGATGGACTTTGTACGGAAGTACCGAAACACCTTTCTGTTGGTTTAGAAGATTGCACCAATTAAGCACTTCTATAATATGCTTTTGACATTTATCCGCATCTTCTCCTGTTTGCATACAAAGACGTTTTGCCATGTCTTCTATAGAGATTGGCTTTCCCCTGAAATACTTACCTTCTTTTTTCTTGTAATCGAGAGCAATACTTTGTTCTATCCAAATAGCTGTTGGGTATTTTTTAGCATCATTTATGTCTGTGGAATTAGGAACGGGATTGTTGATGCAATTACGCAATTCACCGTCAGAAGGTTCTTCATCTGATAATCCTATAGCCAGCGTTTCATCAATCACCTGTTCTTTAGCGTATGCACTTCCGAAAATGCACGATGCGACCTCTGCAACTTTTTCCCGTTGTTGACTATAGCTCATAGTGTCATCTGCCACCATTGTTGCAGATGTTCCAAAGCAAAGCACTTGTCCCTTTGCCAATGATTTAATTCTACGTATAAGGAACGAAACATCGCTTCCTTGCATGCCGCGATAAATATGCAACTCATCGAATACAAGAAAGTGTAGGTTCTCCAAAAAACATCTGCGCAAATCCTCTTCTTTTCCGGCACGAGTCATAAGCAACTCCAACATCATATAGTTGGTTAATATGATGTTTGGAGGTGTTTGCTGCATTTTTGCACGTGCTTCGTCGTTCTCTTGTCCTGTATATTTACCAAACGTGAAAGGAGATGGACGCCCCGTGCTCTCTTCGAACTCCAACTTATAACGCTCTAATTCTTCTGCTTGCGAGTTGATAAGAGCATTCATAGGATATACAATAATGGCTATGGTTTTGTCTTTGCAGGCTTTTTCATTAAGTAGAACATGGTTAAAGATAGTAGCCATGAATGTACGAGACTTTCCGGAACCTGTTCCAGAAGTCACAATAAACTCCTTGTCTTGACATCCCAATTCAATAGCTTCTTGCTGATGCTTATAGAATGGCTTGTCAAAGAAATGCTCCAGATCTTTATGAATAGGAAGTCCTTTGGCAATAAGTTCTTTTACACCTATTCCCTTTGCAAAGTTGGGATTGAACTGAATCAATGCTTTAGGCCATAAAGCCTCGTTTTTTATTGAGTTACTGACCTTATCTTTAATTCGCTCGTCTTTTATAGTTATAAAACTTTCGAGGTAACGTTTGTAACTACTCTTCAGGTTCTCGTATAATTCAATAATGTTCATTTGTCTTTTCTGTTATTGTTCTACTCTGATGTAAATAGGTCCCTTTTCAACCTTTGAAGGCTGTAGGAGTTCACGAATATCCACATCCAGTTTCTCTGCAATGACCGATAGAGTCTCAATACTTGGTTGTGCTGTATTCGTACACCATTTTGAAACAGTAGCGGGGTCTTTTCCTATCTCTGCTGCCAACCATTTTGCTGTCCTCTTTTGTTCTACTAAAACGAGTTTAAGCCGATTCAAATCTTTGTTTGCCATTATTACATGATTTACCTTATGCAAAGGTAAGGCTTTTCTTTAAGGAATAACAATAAAAAGCAAAAATAAGTTTATAAATTTGCGATTTAGTTCAATTTCTAAAACTAATTAATA
>ENA-UERG01001905-UERG01001905.1-human-gut-metagenome-genome-assembly--contig:-NODE-1905-length-16031-cov-5.661464_pt1 | contig 16031 bp, 15 predicted proteins | sample MGYA00242954_ERZ507954 | MGnify/ENA primary metagenome ERZ507954 (study PRJEB26167, sample SAMN06115478) | human gut metagenome | host: Homo sapiens | place: China:Sichuan | collected 2015-01-21... | reverse complement strand
ATTTTCAATGGTAACATTGGCACTCGCATCGGATTCTCCCACAAAGCCTCCGGTGGGACGAACCCGCGTATCGCTGTTTACGGTTTCCATCGTACTTGCAACAACCGTATTGCGAATCGTCAATGCGGCGCTCTTATCCGCGAAACCGATAACGCCGCCTGCTCTCATCACATTAGATCCTTTTTCCCAGATATGTGTATTGTTTACATAGTTATTCTGAATTTCAATTGTTCCGGAGGCTCCTCCGATAATGCCGCCAACTTTTTCCGTAGCGGTACCACGAATCGTATTCTGGAAGAAGCAGTTGCGAATGGTAACGTTGTTTCCGGAGGTAACATACCCAAACACGGAACCAACCTCGGTTGTCGCACCAACAATGGTCATTTCCATTCCGACATTCTCAATCAGAACATGTCTGCCTTTATTGTTTTCCGAAGCAGGAATCGCACCAAACAAACCGCCGACAATATTTTTAGAAGAAGTCACATACGAATTTTTGACTGTCAGGTTCTTCACCCCAACAGGCTTTTCTTCCGTACCACCCTTCAGGTTTCCGAAGATGCCCGTGTGATTTGCATCCGTTGACAAATAAATGCCGGAAATGGTATGTCCACCACCGTCAATCATACCGGTAAAGCAGGTGTAATTGCCAGCCAGCCACTTGTTGAGCGTTGCGGTTGCGCTCGCAGTCCAACCCGGGTTGAGGTCAATATCCGCAGTGATATGAACCGTTTTCCCCAAAAAGATTTTCATGCTCGCATCAACGGTATCCAAATCCGAATTCTCATTGTTTGCGCGCAGCTGTGTCGAAATCAACTTGGAGAACCCAAGCAGTTCCGCCGCCGTGCCGATGTAGAGATCAGTCGCCTCCTTGTGATTGTCATACCACGCCGTATCGGGCGTGAGCGCTGTAGCATCCGCCGTTTCGCCGTCTGCGCCAACGGTAACAGACATCACCGAAACTACCGACAGAAGCATGCAAAGGGTTAAAAACAGGGCTAAGAGCTTTTTCATGGTTCGTTTCCTTTCCATTCGTAAAAATTCACGGGTTTCCCCTCGTGTGTCACCATTGTACCACAGAAAAGTTCCTCTTTCAACGCTGTAAAAATGTTGTTTTCTACCGGAAAGTGCTGTTTTGAGCCGTCCAAAGTGCTATTTTAGTACTAATTACAGAACCCCCCCCCCTGAATTTGTACATCATGCACAATTTTGGCTTTTTTGCATAAAAAAAGCTCCCGCGAAAAGAACTTCGCAGAAGCTTTTCTGACTCTTAATTCAAACCGGTTTCAATCAAAAAAGATTCTCCCCGCGCGGGGGGGAGATAACACCAAACACGGGAGCGAACGAATCCCCCCTCATCAGTCGCTAACGCGACAAACTGCTTGCAGTTTTCTTCCCCCAAGGGGAAGCCTTCCTTACGCTGTGCGAACAGGGTAAATAGGACTTCGAATCGTGGGTTGCTTTCACGATTCGCCCTCATCCGTCGCCTGCGGCGCCACCTTCCCCCTCGAAGGGGAAGGCTTCTATACATTCTGCGAATCACAAAGGGAGCACTTCAAACTTTGATATTTGGCATATCAAATTTCATGATATCACAAAAAGCGCTCGCACAATAGCCTTCCCCTTCGAGGGGGAAGGTGGCGCCGCAGGCGACGGATGAGGGCGGATAAATCTTCCACACCCCAATCAAGCGCAAAGCCGCACTTTGCAAAAACGCTCTGCCTCCCAAACCGACAAAAAACTTCCCCCAAGAGCACCCGCCCAAAACAAAGCGAACCAAATCTTCGCACTGCATAGGCGGGTGCTCTTGGGGGAAGTTCTCGGGAAGTCAGGGAGGTTTGGAGGGTAGGTGACAGATTTTGCAACGCAAAATCTTGTCAATAGCGGCTTTGCCGCGTTAAGCCCGTCTTTCAAGGGGTCTCCCTGCGCCTCCAAGGTCTTCCCCTCCTACTTCCAGAACTGCAACGGCGTTTTTCCGGTGGTCTCCTTGAAGCGCTTGAAAAAATACGAACTGCTCTCGTACCCGCATTGCCGGATGACCTCGTTCACGGGAACTTTTTTCCGCAATAACTCCTTCGCGCGGTTCATGCGCATCTCCTGCACAAAATCGCCGATGTTCGTGTACGTACTGCGTTTGAAGTCCTTTTTCAGCTTGTCCCGCGAGACGAAAAAGTCCGCCGCAATGGCATCCGCCGTCAGCTTGCGATCCAGATTCGCCGAAACGTAGTCAATCACCTTTAAGATGTAATCGTCGGGGCGGGTCATTACAATATGCCGCCGCTCGCGGTTGCTCCACATCAGATGCAGCATCAGCCCGAGCAACTGCCGAGCCTCCCACCCGTCGGTCAGTTGCTCGATCCGCCCGGCGTACTCCCGCATCCGCCCGAAGTACCCCCGCAAATCGTAAAGGCACGCCGCTCCATCCCCCAACAGTTCCTTTGGCCCGACAGGCAGCCCGCAGTCGTTCAAGACTTCCTCTCCAAAATAAACCACCGTCCTGCGCTTGGGACAGCTGTCATCCACCACCGAAGCCGCGTAATGCGTCACAAACGGCGAGACCAGCAGCGCAATCGGATAGTCGGTTATCACGCGCTGGTCGCACAGAATGGTCGATATCGTCGGCGGGTATGTGCAGATCATCAATTCATAATGCGGGTGCAGATGGAACATCCCGTGCGGGTTTCGAACCAACGCCCCCCCTTTGTCCACCTTCAGCCCTTGCCCGTAATCCTCAAATGATTCCATGCGTTCCTCCTTTGACGTGGTGTTGCCTCCGTCCCCCCAAAAAACAGCGAGGGAAACCGCACCCCGTGTGGTTTCCCTCTGTCCGCCGTGCGGCGTTATTGCGCGGTATTCTGCGAACCGTCGGACTTTTCGCTTCTCCCGTCGGGCGCATTGCCCGGCTGATCCGAACCGTTCGAGCCGTCCGGGTTGTTCCCGCGGTTTTCGCCATTTTCCTCCGCCTTCTTTGCGGCTTCCGCGGCTTTCTCGTTGTCCAGTCGGCTTGCCTCGGCTTTCTGCGCGGCAATTGCCTCCAGCTCCTCAACGGTCGCGTCCTCTTTCATCGCGGCGGCAAACTGATCACCGTCCATGCTCTCATGCTTCAGCAGGTACTGCGCCACGAAATGCAGACGGTCGATGTGATCCTGCAGCATCTTCTTCGCGTCGGCATACGCCTGCTCGATAATGGCATGGACTTCCTCGTCGATCGCCGCGGCGGTCTCTTCGGAGTAGTCCTTTCCGCTGCTGAAATCGCGCCCGAGGAACACCTCATCGCTCGTGTGCTCCGAACCGTACAGAATCGGTCCGAGACGGTCGCTCATGCCGTACCGCGTGACCATATTCCGCGCAACCTGCGTTGCCTTCTGGATATCGCTCGAAGCGCCCGTGGAGATGTCGTCCAGAATCAGCTCTTCGGCAATCCGTCCGCCGAGGCTGATGCGGATATCGTCGATCATCTCGCCCTTGGTAGAGCCGAGTTGATCCTCCAACGGCACGCGGATCGTCACGCCGCCCGCTCTGCCGGCAGGGATAATGGTAATGTGCTTGACGGGGTCGGTATGCTTGCAGTAGTAGGTAACCACTGCGTGCCCCGCCTCGTGGTATGCCACCAGCTTGTTGTCCTTGTCGTTCCGCACGCGGGATTTCTTCTGCGGCCCTAACAGAACCTTCATATAGGATTCCTCAATATCGTCCATGCCGATGAGCGACTTGCCCTTCTTCGCGGCATGAAGCGCCGCCTCGTTAAGCAGGTTTGCAAGATCCGCGCCCGTAAAGCCGACCGTGGACTGCGCAATCTTGTGGAAATCCACGCCCGCTTCCAACGGTTTGTTGCGCGCGTGAACCTGCAGAATCGCTTCTCTGCCTTTGATATCGGGGTAATTGACGGTTACCTGACGGTCAAAACGCCCGGGACGAAGCAGTGCGGGGTCGAGGATATCGGGGCGGTTTGTCGCCGCCATCACGATGATGCCGTCATGCGAACCGAAGCCGTCCATCTCCACCAGCAACTGGTTGAGGGTCTGCTCTCTTTCGTCGTGACCGCCGCCCAGTCCCGCGCCTCTGTGACGTCCCACCGCGTCGATCTCATCAATGAAGATGATCGCCGCAGGCGACTTGCGCGCGGTATCAAACAGGTCACGCACACGCGACGCGCCGACACCGACGTACATTTCCACAAAATCCGAACCGGAAATGGAGTAGAACGGAACACCCGCTTCTCCCGCGACCGCCTTTGCAAGCAGGGTCTTACCCGTACCGGGAGGGCCGACAAGCAGAACGCCGTGCGGGATGCGTGCGCCGAGTTTGGTGAACTTCTGCGGATCTTTGAGGAACTCCACAACCTCCACCAGTTCTTCCTTTTCCTCATCCGCACCCGCCACGTCGCGGAACAGCACCTTCTGACCGTTCTGCGTGGGGGTCTTGACCTTTGCTCTGCCGAACGAATTGAACTTTCCGCCGCCCTTGCCGTTCATCTGGTTTGCCGAAATGACCCACAGCACGATCATGAAGATCACGATCAGAATCATCGGCAGGAACGAGAGCCATGCAGGAACTTCGGTGGCAGGGGTCAGATCGTAGCTTTCGATCTTGCCCGCCTTGACCAGTTCCTCCACGTCGGAGGAAAGGTTTTTGTAGAAAAAGTTCAGCGTTTTGTCGTCAAACTTGTAGGTCAGCGACGCCTTGTTCGTATCTGCAAACACGATGGTCAGCTGATTTTTTGCGTTCAGGGTTATGCTTTTGATTTTGTCCGCCTCGGTTGCATCCTCCTTGCCCGCGTTGCTGATGGCTTCGATGACATCGTCATAGGTCGCCTTCTTCGCGCTCGTTCCGCGCGAGGTCAGCGCGCTGACTGCCAGAACGATCAGCAGGATCGCAACTCCGTAGTAAATCAATTGACGGATTATACTGCGTTGCTTCATGAATTCCTCCGTTCGCTTCCGCGTTATTTCTCGTACACCGACGGCTTCAGCACGCCGACATACGGCAGATTGCGGTATTTCTCATCATAGTCCAACCCGTACCCGACCACGAACACGTCCGGCACGGTCTTTCCGACATAATCGGCGTTGAAATCGACCTGCCGCCGCTCGGGCTTATCGAGCAAGGTGCAGCATTTCACGCTGTGCGCCCCGCGGTTGGCAAGCAACCCCGAAAGCTTCTCAAGCGTGCGCCCGCTGTCCACAATGTCCTCGATAATGATCACATCCGCGCCCTTGACATCCCGCTTCAGGTCCAGATGTACCTGAATGAAGCCCGAACTTTCGGTTTCCGCACCGTAGGACGATACCTTCATGAATTCCAGACACACATGGCGCGGAATTCTGCGCACCAGATCGGTTGCAAACATCACCGAACCTTTGAGCACCACCACCATCACGAGGTCGCGGGGAGAATCGCCGTATTCGGCGGTAATCTGCGCCGCAAGACGGTCACAGATGCCATTCAGCTCCTCTTTTCCGACCAATATCCGTTCAATATCCCGACTGATTTCGTACATCCCGATCTTCTCCTTTGTCCTGTCGGTCTGTCAGATCTTCCCAAAGCGTCAGCGTGACCGCATATGCGCCGTCCCGCAGCTCGGCTTCTTCACGCCCTGCAAAGGGCACCCAGACCGCCTCGCCGTCCGCGTTGCAAAGCACCGGCAGGTGTTTCCGCACTGCGGCGGGAATTCCGCCCGCCTGCAACAGCGACGCGCACCGAACCTCGCGCGTTCCCACGCGGATTCTGTCGCCGTCCCGCAGACCTCTCCAGAAAAACTGATTTATTATAACAGATTTTTCAGACCGATTGATATAATGTGTTGTTGACAAACTGTGAACTTTCTTGCGTTTGCGGCATTTTTCAGTTTTTTGTACGGAAACAGTCAGCCTGCCGTCACAAAGCGCAAAGCTCCCCTCGCAAAGCGGGATAGGCTCGGTAATGCCCTCCCCGCGCAGGTTCGGGAAAACCCGCAGAACGCCGCCGCACAGCGACGCATACCGGTCGCGCGGCAGAGTCACGCTTCCGCCCCGCCCCGAGGCGATCAGCGCTTCCGCCGCCCCGATGTGAACCGCCTCGCATCCGCCGAGAAAATCCGCCAGAACCCGCCCCTGCAATGCGGGGTGCAGTCCGCGCAATTCCTTTGCCGGGAGCGCCCGACTCCGGCTGTGCGCGTTCAGCCACTCCGCCGCAAGACTGTCCAGACAGTCTGCGTCCTGTCGCAGAAGCGCCGTCGTCCGCACCATTGTAGCTGCGGCGTTCGGCACTGCGCGTTCCAGCGCGGGCAGAACCTCCAGACGCAGAATATTCCGCGCGCAGCACGGTTCGCGGTTGGTGCTGTCGGTGACGAAGTCCAAGCCCCGCGCCCGACAGAACGCGAGAATTTCTTCCTTAGTATAGGGAAGCAACGGCCGCACGACAAAACCGCCCTCGGGTTGCTCCAGATTCCGGACTGCGGGAATTCCGCACAGCCCGCCGAGCCCCGTTCCGCGCGCCAGACGGAAAAGCACGGTTTCGGCATTGTCGTCCGCATGGTGCGCCGTGGCAAGCAGAGGAATCTTCCGCTCCTCCATCACCTGCGCAAAGCAACGGTAGCGCAATTCGCGCGCCGCTTCTTCAGACCCCATGCCGTGTTCTTTCGCCCATGCGGGCACGTCGACCCGTACTGCGCAAAAGTCCACGCCGAGCCGCGCCGCAAAGGCACGGCAGAACGCTTCGTCTCTATCCGCTTCCGCCCCGCGGATTCCGTGGTGGATATGCAGGGCGAGGAGCGGAAAGCCGTCCGTTTTTGCCCGTTCCGCCAACAGCGCGAGCAGGGCAACCGAATCCGCGCCGCCCGAGAATCCGACGGCAACCGCCGTATCGCGCGGCATTCCCGCCAATTCCCACGGCGCGCGCATCGTCTCCCTCAGGTCTTTCACGGAGGCGTTGCTCCCTCTTCGATCGTCAGGAACTTCGTATACTGACCGTTCCAGCCCATCGGAACATTTCCCGTTGAACCGTGGCGGTTCTTTGCGATGATGACTTCCGCGATACTGGTTGTCTGATTATTCGCCGTTTCGTCTGTCTTATAGTATTCACTGCGGTAGAGGAAAATAACCGTATCCGCGTCCTGCTCGATTGCACCCGAGTCACGCAGGTCGGAAAGCATCGGTTTCTTGTCGGTACGCGATTCCGGTCCACGCGACAGCTGCGCGCAGCAGATAACCGGCACCATCAGTTCCTTTGCCATAATTTTCAGCGACCGCGAAATTTCCGAAACTTCCTGCACGCGGTTGTCGTTGTGACGGTCGCCCTGCATCAGTCCCAGATAGTCGATGACCACCAACCCAAGGTTCTGCACCCGCCGCAGTTTCGCTTTCATTGCCGTAACCGTCATACCCGAGGTATCGTCGATGAGGATATCACACCCCGAAAGTTCGCCCGAAGCAACCGCCAGATGCTCCCAGTCCTCGGGGGTCAGTTCGCCGGTTCTCAGCGCATAACTGTTGACCAGCGCCTCGCTTGCGAGCACACGGTTGACAAGCTGTTCCGCCGACATTTCAAGGGAGAAGATGCACACCGCTTTTTTGGTCTGCTTTGCAACGTTGGTTGCGATATTCAACGCAAACGAAGTCTTTCCCATACCCGGGCGCGCGCCAATGAGCACAAGGTCGCTCTTTCCCATGCCCGCGAGCACGCGGTCAAGGAGCGAGAAGCCCGTTTTTGTTCCCTGCGTTGCTTCGGCGTTTGTCCGCAGTTCCTGCAAATGCCCGTAGACATCCTGCAACACCTCGCGGATATGCCTGAAGTTCTGCGTATCCCGTCCCTGCGCGATTTTGAAGATGAGGTTCTCCGCGTGGTCGAGGATGGATGCCACCGACTCCTGCTCGGAATACGCGCTCTCGGAAATCTCCCCCGCCGCCGAGATCAGCTGGCGCAGGATGCTCTTTTCCTTGACGATGCGCGCGTAGTCCTTGATATTCAGCGCGTCGGGAACCGCCTCCGAAAGGGTTCGGATGTAGTCCTCCCCGCCCGCCTTATCGTACACGCCGCGCGTGACCAGCATATCAATCAGGGTCACCACGTCAATCTCGCGGTTTGCAAGAAACAGTTCCTGCATGGCAAGGTAAATCTGCTTATGCTCTTCCAGATAGAAGTCCTCGCCCTTCATCAGCGCCGCAATCTCGTTCAGCGACGCGGGGTCGATCAGAACCGCGCCCAGAAGCGACTGTTCCGCCGGCATGGAGAACGGCAGGCGCTTTTCAATCAGTTCGTTTTCCATTCTTCCTTAACTCTTACTGTTTTTTCTGCTTCTGATTACTTCTTACTTTTTATTGCTCCGCCACGACCGCAAGCGTCAGCGTTCCCGTGACCTCGGGGTACAGCTTGACTTCCAGCGCATATCTGCCGTATGCTTTGATCGGATCTTTGACCACGATCTTCCGCTTATCGAGCGTGATACCGTGCTCGCTTGCCAGTCGCTCCGCCACGTCCTTTGCCGTCACCGAGCCGTACAGCCGACCGTCTCCGCCGCAGGACGCTTTGATGGTAACCGTGATCTTTTTCAGCTTTTCCGCCAGTTCCTGCGCTTCCTTCTTCTCGGTCTCCAGTTTATACAGCCTTGCATTTTCCTTCATCTTCGCGTCGTTCACCGACTGCGCGTCTGCGGGCTTCGCGAGTTTTCTCGGAATCAAAAAGTTCTTTCCGTACCCGTCCGAGACCTCGATGACCTCGTTCTTCTTCCCCTGCCCTTTGACATCCGCCAACAAAATGACTTTCATTTTTTACCTCCTACGAGAAATAAGACCTCGGGGCTTTGCCCCGAACCCTACTTAGGGGACTTCTTAAGGAGAAGTCCCCTAAGAACCTTCAAGACCTTCAACTAAGGGGCGTTTTACCCCTTCCTTTTTGTGGTACTGATTTTGTGCAACCGTTTGCCGTGCTACTATTTCCGGCTGCTCCGAGCCAAATCCCGTCGAGCGGGATTTGGACAGCTGTCGCTTCTCTCCGCTACCGGATAGAAATGGTAGCGAAGTTACATTTGAATAGGGAGGAACGCCCCATGTGTCGTTCCGTATCGATTAAAAGTTACATTCCTCCCGCCGCACACTCCGTGTATTATGCCCTTATTATACCGTTTTTGCGTCCCTTTGTCAACACGGCGGGAAAAGAGAAAGGCTTTTGTAATATAAAAACGGCGGACGGCACTATCAAAGAAGCTGTCCGCCGTTATTCAATTGCCGCTCTTCGGTTGGTAGGCAACCCCGCAATAGGGGCAGACGCCGCGGTCGCCGCGGTAGGTAAAGTGTGCGTTGCAGCAGGGGCAGACCACATCGTGGATCGCTTCTTCCGGCTTTTTGCGCGGGGTCGGCTCAACCAGACGGTCGCCGTCGCGGATGAGCGTGGGAAGGTAGCCTTTCGTCAGGCAGATGTCCAGCTTGACGCGGACTTCCTCCTCGGGACGCCGCAGGTGAGAGGCAAGTCCCTTCACGTCCCGCAGCTCCAGAACCTCAACCGCATAAACGTAGCCCCGCAGATCCCGCTTGTTGCCGTAGGCGACCCACAGGAGCGGAACGCCGTAAAAGCCGCCGCCCGAAAAGATAATGCCGAGTATAAAGAAGAATGTGGGGATCGGAAGCCAGTCGGGTTTGGAAGCGCCGAATATGATCAGCGGCACGCCCACAACCATCAGGATCGACCAGACCAATGCGAATATGAAAAGGGTACGGATGGATTGATCAATTTTTTTCATGGTGTTCTTTGTCACCTTTCTGCTTTTTTGTTGCCGCCGGATGGGACATTTCTGTTTTCTATTATACCATTCCTGCCCCTCAAAGTCAATATCTTTCTCAAAAAAAAGCGGGCTTTCGAGCGGGAGGGGAAAGAAAGACCTCGGGGCGTTGCCCCAAGCCCCACTTAGGGAACTTCTTAAAGAGAAGTAACGCTTCGCTACTGACAGTTGCTTTGCAACTGTCATCCCTAAGAACCCTCAAGAATTTCACCCAAGGGCGGGATTTCGCAACGAATCCCGCCCTTGGGTGAAAGTTTTTGGAGATTTTTAAGAGACTTTTTTCAAAAAGTCTCTTCAATAGGGTTTGGGGCAACGCCCCGAGGTCTTTCTCTCCCTTACTCGGAAATCCGCTTTGCGTGAGCGAGAAGGTAGGCTTCGGCTTCGGGACACCAGACGTTGCCGTGGGACTTGACCAACTCGTCCAGACGTGCGTAGAGGGGATCGGTCTTGCCGAGCTCGGCGAAATCGGAGAGCGCGACCAAAGGAAGATCAAGCGCGTTGTAGCAGACCTTTTTCGCGCCGTTTGCGTGTTCCATTGCGTAAATCGTGTCGGGAACAGCCGCCATACCGAGAATGTGAGATACCATCACGCCCGGGTTGATCACGCCGCGCTCGATCAGGTCGATGGTTTCCACCGTATCTTCGGGAATGCTTCCCGCCGTGCCGACCAGATGAATGCCGTCGTAATGCACGCGGTAGAGGTTCAGACTGCCCGGGAGATCGTGAACGGCAGGACCTGCAAAGAAGTTGATGCAACCGTCAAAGCGCGCGATCTTCTCCGCCATGGTCAGAAGCCCCGCAACGGGAACCATGACCATCACGTCGTCAAAGCCGCCGTCGGAAAGTTCCAGAAGCATCCTGACGGGGTCGGCAACGCCCGAGGTGTTGCAGTAGACCAACTCGCAACCCGCCGCCTTCGCCGCTTCGGGACTGCACTTGCCTGCCGCGTAGTCCAGACGATCCTGATTCAGGTCGGTGACAACCACCTGCGCGCACCCCGCGTAGTGAATCGCCAGTTCAACCGCCGCCAGACCCATCGGTCCTGCGCCACCGAGGATTGCGAGTCTGCCGCCGCGCTTCGCGCCGTCGGTGCGGTGGTAGTTGGTGTAGTCGGTGTGGTACATTCCCTTGAACGCCCGCAGAACGCAGCCGATCGGCTCGACCAGCGCGCCCTTGTAGTAGCTGTCGCCCGCGTAGGGAAGCAGACAGCCGCGCTCCAGAACCACTTCGGGGACGACAGCGTAAAGCGTGTCGCCGCCGATCCAACGGTAGGAGTAGCCGGGGTCGTAGTTGTTCTCCAACTTCAGCGCGGGCTGAATGACCACCCGCTGACCGACCTTCCACTTATCCGTCAGATTGCTGCCGACCGCCACGATATCGCCGCACATCTCGTGTCCGATGATAACGGGATGCTCCGCAATATCCGGCGGAACACGTTTGTGTGCCGTGCCCTGAATGACCGCTTTATAGGTGGAAGCGCAGAGCGAATCCGCAACCACGCGCATCAGGATCTCGCCGTCGCCGGGTTCGGGCAGATCAAAGGTTTCCACGCGCAGATCGCGCGCGCCGTAAAGGCGTACCGCTGTTGTTTTCATAAATTTTCAGCCTCCTCTTGATTTTTCGGGGTTTTTATGATACAATCATACCATATCAATCAAAAACTTTCAAGCGGTGGCGGAAAAAATGACAACCAATCATTAAACGGAGTTGATTCGGTCACAAACAATCAGAAACGGTCACGGAGGTGCGGGATGCTGACGGTAGAGCGGCAGGCGGAGTTATTGGAAATTCTGAAGCGCGAGAAGAGCGCGACGGTGGCGGCGCTCACAAAGCGGTTATACGCGAGCGAGGCGACGGTGCGGCGGGATCTTGCGGCGCTTGAGGCGCAGGGGTATCTCAAGCGGGTGCACGGCGGTGCGGTGATCGGCGGCGCGCCCGACCGCGAGATTCCCTACGAGGTGCGGGAAAGCGAGCAGGAGCGGGCGAAGGAGATCATGGCGCGGCGCGCGGCGGCGTTCCTGCACAAAGGGGACGTGGTATTTCTGGACGGTTCGTCATCGGCGTTCCATATGGTTGGACCGCTCTCGGAGACGGAGGACGTTCTGGTGGTGACGAGCGGCGCGCGGACGGCGCTGGCTTTGGCGGAGCGCGGCGTGCGGGTTATCAGCACGGGCGGACAGATGATTACGCGCTCCTACAGTTATGTCGGAACGCACGCCGAGGCTTGCATTCGCGGGATGCATGCGGACGTGGTCTTTTTCTCCTGTCGCGGCTTATCCGACGAGGGGGAGATGACCGACACGTCGATTGAAGAGAACAACCTGCGCCGCGTGATGCTCGAGCGCGCGCGGGTTCGCATTCTTCTTTGCGACACCTCAAAGCTCGGCAAGCAATACATTTACTCTCTCGGTTACCGCGACGCGTTGGATGAGGTGATTTCGGAGCGGTAGGGGAGGAAGGAAGACCTTGGAGGCGCAGGGAGACCCCTTTCGGAGGGGTCTCCCTACCCTCCAAGCCTCCCTGACCCACCCCGAACTTCCCCACAAGACCCCCACCATTACATGAGCGAAGATTTGCTTTGTCTTTTTGAGGGTGGGGGTCTTGTGGGGAAGTTTTTGGTTTGGACGGGAGGTGCGAATGCTTTATATGGTGCGGCTTCGCGCCCGTTTTGTGAGTAGGGTGTGTTTGGAGAATATGCCTTACTCGGGTATCATATCCAACCGCATCCCACCTGCCAATCGGGCGCGATAGCCGCACTCTGCAAAAAGCCTCACCTCCCAAAGCGACAAAAAACTTCCCCCATGTCCCCGCCATTCTAAAAAGCGAAACAAATTTCCACTTTCTAAATGGCGGGGACATGGGGGAAGTTCGGGGAGGTTGAGGGAGGTTTGGAGGGAGAAGCGGCGATTTTGCAAAGCAAAATCTGCCGATAGCGGCTTTGCCGCGTTGAACTCGCCTCCGAAAGGGGGGTCCTTCTCCCTCCAAGGTCTTACCTTTCCCTCTCCGCAAACGCAACCTCCATCCGGCAGCGCTCGGTGCGGTTGCCGTGGATTTCGATGAGGTAGTCAAGAAGAAGCGAGCCGTCGGTCAGAACGCGGTTGTCCACGCGGAGCGCCTGAACACAGACCTCGAAAGCGGAGAAAGGGGTGTTGTAAATGCAGATGTGTCGACGTCCCGCTTCAAAGATCAGCGCCGTGTTGACGCTCCCGCCGCGCAGCATCGAGACCAGATCGGGCGAGTCGAGCGCAAAGCCGATTTTCGTCGTCGCCCCTTCCATGCCGGTCAGCTCGCTTTCGTGCCAGACCAACTCCGCGCGTTCGCCGGTTACAATCAGCTTGCCTTCCATCGCAAGCTCCATTTCCTCGGCTTCTTCCGCGTCGCCGTCGGTGGCATCCGGCGCGTCCCCGCAGTCGCAGCAATCCTCGTCGCAGTCGTCCGCTTCGTCCGCGTCACTGTCGCCGTCAAAGTCGGGGAACAGCGGCATCGGAACGCCGACCCGCCGCGTCCGAACGGTTATCATGCCGAATTTGCGCCGGATCATACCTGCCCTGCCTTTCTGCGGCGGAGCAGCTCCGCCACCCGCATGACGGCAAGTTGGGTCTTGGCGTCGGGAATCCGCCCCGCCATCACCTCGTCAACCAGAGCGGCGAGCGGAATGTCCGCGGGTGCGAGAAACTCGTCGTCGTCAAAATGCGTTTCCCCGGGAGTCAGATCCTCGGCAAGATACAATCCGATGACCTCGTCCAGAATCGCGGGGGAGGTGTAGATGTTGCCCAGAAAGGTCAGTTTTCCGCAGGTGTAGCCGGTTTCCTCACGCAACTCGCGGAGCGCCGCGGCGGCGTGATCCTCGGTTTTGCTGTCCAGCTTGCCTGCTGGAATTTCGGTCAGGATTTCGGCGTGGGGGTAGCGGTACTGGCGAACGCAACGGACGTTTCCGTCACGGTCGAGCGGCAGGACGCAGACCGCACCGATGTGCCGCATATATTCGCGCTCCGCCTCCTTGCCGTCGGGCAGGCGCACGCGGTCGACGTACAGGTGCACGACGCGACCGTCAAAAATCAGGCGCGACGCGACGGTTTCCTCGCGCAGAGCCGAAAGTTCGTTTTGCTCATTCATGGTCTCGGTTTTCCTCCGAATGCTGTTTGCGTTTGATTTCGTCTTTTATTATACCGCTTTTTCGTGCGTTTGTCAAGTGCGCGCATAGATTTGCGCTTTGCGGGCATTCTACAGAGTGCCTGTATTGGTGAAAGGAGTGATTTGGTATGGCAGGAAGCGTGAAAGTGCGCGACGCGTCGGCGCTGTTATCCGATGTATACCGCAACGTGCGGATGGCGGAGGATTCCATCATCAATCTGATGCCGAAGGTGACCGAGGAGAAACTCAAGAATATGCTGACGGTTCAGATCAGCGTTTACTCTGCGTTTTCCTCCCGCGCGGCGAAGGAACTCGCCGAGGCGGGGGTCAAGCCCGAAGAGGAAAACACGATGACAAAAATGGGCGCGAAGATGGGCATTCTGATGAACACGCTCAAGGACTCGACGCAGGAGCATCTTGCCCAGATGCTGATTGAGGGGACGACGATGGGGGTCGGTGAGCTTTTGCGCGCGATCCGCGACGCGCAGAACAACGGCATCTGCGGCGAGGCTCTCCGTCTCGCAAACGACGTTCTCTCCTACGAAGAGCAGGTAGTCGAGGAGATGAAGGGATATTTGAGGTAGGGGAGGAAGACCTTGGAGGCGCAGGGAGACCCCTTTCGTAGGGGTCTCCCTACCCTCCAAACCTCCCTGACCTACCCCGAACTTCCCCACAAGACCCCGCCATGACTCGAGCGAAATTTTGTTTCGCTTTTTGTGGTGGCGGGGTCTTGTGGGGAAGTTTTGAGTTGGATTGGGAGGTGCGAAGGCGTGAAATAGTGCGGCTTCGCACCCGTTTGGTGGGGGGACGCTTATCAAAAAAGCGAACGCACCTGTTAAGTGCGTTGGAAGTCTTTTTTGGGGGGAATGGGGGGATCTTTCTGAGGAAAGATTCCCCTTCTCATCCTATCGCGGCTTTTTGATTTTCTGCCAATAGTCGGCGGCGGCTTGCTCGGTTTTGTTCGGGGCGGGGACGTAATACTGCGTATCGGCGGGGAGGTCGAGTGGGAGGTAGCGTTGGTCGACGTAATGGTTCGGGTAGTCGTGGGGGTAGAGGTAGCCGCGGAAGAGCGGGCTTTGCAGATGTTCGGGAACGCGAACGCCCTTGCCCGCCTCCACGTCCTGCATGGCGGCGTTTACGGCGTTGTGCGCGGCGTTGGACTTCGGCGCGGTGGCAAGCAGAATCACGGCGTTTGCAAGCGGCAGTCGCGCTTCCGGCATTCCGAGATCCTTTGCGGACTCACAGCACGCGCGGGTGACTGCGGCGGCAAGCGGGTAGGCGAGTCCGATATCCTCGGAGGCGATGACCTGCAGGCGGCGGCAGGCGGAGAGCAGTTCGCCTGCGGACAGGAGTTTGGCAAGGTAAAAGATTGCCGCGTCGGGATCAGAGCCGCGGATGGATTTCTGCAGGCAGGAGAGCAGGTCGTAGTGGATGTCGTCGGAAAGTCCCGTTCCCTGCGGGTGGAAGGCTTCGATGTCGGCTTCGGTCAGCTGATCCTCGGCGGCGTGGTAGGTGTTCTCAAAGAGGACGATGGAATGGCGGACGTCGCCCTGCGCAAGCTGTCCGATTTTTGCCAGAAGTGCGTCGTCTGCGGTTTTATGCTGTCCCGTTTCGTTGTTGAGGTAATCCAGTGCGCGGCGCAGGACGGGGACGACCGCCTGCCCGCTCACGGGTTTGAACTCAAAGACCGAGCACCGCGACAGGAGCGCTTTATACACGCAGAAGTAGGGGTTGTCGGCTGTTGACGCGATGAGGGTGATTCTTCCGTCCTCGATATATTCCAGCAGGGTTTGTTGTTGCTTCCGGTTGAAGTACTGGATTTCGTCGAGGTAGAGAAGCAGCCCGCCCGAGCCGAACAGGTTTGCGGTTTCGGCGATGACGTCCTTCACGTCCGAGAGGCTTGCCGAGGTTGCGTTCAGCTTTCGGAACGTCATACCCGATTGCTTTGCGATGATTCCTGCGGCGGTTGTTTTTCCCGTACCGGGAGGACCGAAGAAGATCATATTGGTCATTCTTCCGCTTTGGCACATCCGCCTGATTGTGCCCCGCTCGCCGAACAAATGATCCTGTCCGACAATTCCGTCGAACCCGCTCGGTCTGAGCACATCTGCCAGTTGGTTCATGTGTGTTTCCTTTCTTTAAG
>ENA-UERG01001903-UERG01001903.1-human-gut-metagenome-genome-assembly--contig:-NODE-1903-length-16062-cov-5.438348_pt1 | contig 16062 bp, 14 predicted proteins | sample MGYA00242954_ERZ507954 | MGnify/ENA primary metagenome ERZ507954 (study PRJEB26167, sample SAMN06115478) | human gut metagenome | host: Homo sapiens | place: China:Sichuan | collected 2015-01-21... | reverse complement strand
TGCCAAACGCGCTCAACAAAGGTGCAGGCAGCGAAGCGTCCCTGCCAGTAACTCTGCGCTCCCGCAGGAGCGCCCCCGAGCTGCTCTTCCCCTAAGATTCCGTGAAGAACCAAATCATGAGCAATTCGCAATGAGCAGTGAGCAATGCAATGGCGGCGGGAGCGAATGCCTCCACAGAAGCGACGGTAATAAATTCAGCCATTAGAAAAAGCCCCTTCGTCGTATCGGACGAAAGGGCTTTTTTGCGTTGCAATTACTTGGCGTACTCCATCGAGCGCGTTTCGCGGATGACGTTGACGCGAATCTGTCCCGGATACTCCATTTCCTTCTCGATGCGCTTGGCAATTTCCTTGGCGAGAATCTTCGTGCCATCGTCGGTCACGTCGTCGGGCTTGACCATGATGCGCACTTCGCGGCCGGACTGAATCGCGTAGCACTTCTCGACGCCGGGGAAGGAGGTTGCAATCTCTTCCAGCTTCTCCAGACGCTTGATGTAGTTTTCGAGGCTCTCACGGCGCGCACCCGGACGAGCAGCGGAAATCGCGTCCGCCGCCTGAACCAGCACGGCTTCAACCGTCTGCGGTTCGACGTCGTTGTGGTGGGCGAGGATGCAGTGGACGACATCGGGGCTCTCGTGGTACTTGCGGGCCAGTTCGCCGCCGAGGGTGACGTGCGTGCCTTCCGCTTCGTGGTCAACCGCCTTGCCGATGTCGTGCAGCAGACCTGCGCGCTTGGCAAGCTGAACATCCGCGCCCAGTTCCGCAGCCATCAGACCTGCCAGATGGCTGACCTCGATGGAGTGTTTCAGGACGTTCTGTCCGTAGGAGGTGCGGTACTTCAGGCGGCCCAGCAGCTTGACCAGCTCGTGGTGGATGCCGTGCTGATTCGTCTCGAAAACAGCGGCTTCACCGGCTTCGCGAATCTGGTTTTCGACTTCCTTCTTCGCCTTCTCGACCATCTCTTCGATGCGGGCAGGGTGGATGCGGCCGTCGTTAATCAGGCGTTCGACTGTCAGGCGGGCGATTTCACGGCGAATCGGGTCAAACGCGGACACGATGACGGCTTCGGGCGTATCGTCGATGATGATGTCCACGCCCGTCGCAGTTTCCAGCGCGCGGATGTTGCGACCCTCGCGGCCGATGATGCGGCCCTTCATATCGTCGTTCGGCAGGGCAATGACGGACACGGTGCTTTCCGCCACATGGTCGGAGGCGCACTTCTGAATCGCCAGCGCGATGATGTTGCGCGCCTTTTTCTCGGCTTCTTCCTTGGCGCGCGCTTCAATGTCGCGCACGGACGCCGCCGCGTCGTGGAAGGCTTCCTTCTGCACACGGTCGATGATGATCTGCTTCGCTTCGTCCTGCGTCATGGAGGCGATGCGCTCCAACTCTGTGTTCTGCTTGGTGACAAGGGCTTCCGCCTCATCGTGCAGGCGGGCGGTGTCCTCCTGCTTGCGTTCCATCAGGTCGCTGCGCTTCTTCAGGTCGTTCTCGCGGTCATCAAGGCTGTCCGAACGCTTGTCCAGCGACGCTTCGCGCTGCACCAGACGATTTTCGCTCCGCTGCACCTCGGCGCGGCGTTCACGAATCTCGTTCATCTCGCGGTTGTTATCCGCCTTTTCGCGGTCAATCTCATCCTTAGCCTTGAGAATTTCCGCCTTGGCTTCCTGCACCTTTTCCTTTTTGTAGTCGTCTGCTTTGCGCTTGTAGTCATCCGCCTTGCGGACGGCATCCTCGTACAGGCGCTTGGCAGTTTCCTCGCTGCGGTTGATCTTTTCTTCGACCATCTTCTGCCGGTAGGTGTAGCCTGCGAAGCCGCCGCCGGCACCGACGAGCAGGACAATCAGAATCCATACGATGGTTGGCACTGAATGGTTTCCCCCTTTCAAATTTTGCTGAAAATTCAGTTGCGAAGTTGATACGACCGACGCAAAAAAGCCGTCGGGGAAGCGATTTTCCCCATACGGCTGTACGCTGCAAATTCGACACACGCAGTCCGAAAACATCCCGCGCATCCGCATGGACAGGCAGGACGAACAGACGGCAAAACCATATCAGTCAACACACTGCCGCCGGACGACATATCGTCGCGGCAGGCAGAAAAACAACGCTCTGACGAAGGAAATACAGGGTCAGAAATATCACCGCAGGGCGCATGAAAACAGGCGCACTTGTGATGACAGGCGCGTTTCGGAAAGGATGCATCCTCCCCAATCGGGGAAAAGCACCGAAAAGGCGAATCAGCAGACACGCTGCCCATCCGCATTGACTGGTCAAACAGCCGAAGCGCCGCGAAAACCGCACGAAAACGGCGAAAATCCGCAGGCGCTTGAAAGCAATCAGGCGTCTATCGAAAACAGCACGGGCGCGGTTGGAAAAAACATTTCGGACGCGCCACAGCCGGTCACTTCCTATTTTACAATCAAATAATGCTTCTGTCAAGGGAAAACGGCGCGTTCTTTGCCGAATGCAAAAAGTTTATTTTGCGGGACTGGACAAGGCACGCGCAATCCGTTATAATCAAGGGAGAAGATTCCTTATGAAAGGATGAGTTCGGATGAAGCAGATTGCAAGAGAACGATTTGAAACCGCTTGGCTGAGCAACCCAGAAATTTTCAGCGTCCATGAGTTGCCGGATTGCTCCGATCATGCCTTTTATGCGACGATGGCGGAGGCAGACGCGGATGCGTCCTCTTTGGTGAAATCGCTGGATGGCGCGTGGAAGGCGCATTTTGCCATGAATCCATCGGAAGCGCCGGACACGCTGCTGACGAGCGCCGCGCTGGATGAAACGCTGCGGGAAATTCAGGTGCCGTGCGAATTTCAGATGGAAGCGCCGGAGTGGGATCCGCCGCACTACGTCAATACGCAGTACCCGTGGGATGGACACGAAGCCTTGCAGGCGCCGCAGGTGAGCGAAGTCTACAACCCGACGGTGACGTGCATCCGACACTTTGCTTTGTCCCTGCCGCAGGTGCAGCAGCGTACCGTGCTGCATTTGGCGGGCGTGGAAGCGGCGGTGCTGGTTTACGTCAACGGGCATGAAGTCGGCTATGCGGAGGACAGCTTCACACCGCACCGCTTCGACTTGACCCCCTACGTCCACGTCGGGGAGAATCGGCTGGCGCTGCGCGTGTTCAAGCGCTGCACGGGCAGCTGGATGGAGGATCAGGACTTCTGGCGGTTCAGCGGCATCCACCGCAGCGTTTCCCTGCACTTCTACCCCGAAACGCATCTCTACGACCTGCGCGTCCGCACGCCGCTGACGGACAACTACACCCGCGCGACGCTGGAAACGCGCCTGCGGGTGATGGGCGCGTCGCTGGGCAAGGCGAAACTGACGCTGACGGACAAGGCGGGCAAGACGCTCTGGACGGCGGAGAAGCCGCTGACGGCGCTGGAAAGCTATGTCAGCGCGGAGATCCCTGGCGTGAAGCTGTGGAGCGCGGAAGAGCCGAATCTCTACACGCTGACCGTCGTGCTGACGAATGCGCAGGGGCAAGTGACTGAAGTCTGCCGGACGAAAGTGGGCTTCCGCCAGTTCGAGATGAAGGACAAAATCATGTGCCTGAATGGCAAGCGCATCGTGTTCCACGGCGTCAATCGCCACGAATTTGACTGCGACCGCGGGCGCGTGATGACGCATGACCTGCTGATGCGCGACATTCGCGACATGAAGGCGATGAATATCAACGCCGTGCGCACCTGCCACTATCCGAATACATCGGAATTTTACCGCCTGTGCGACGAATACGGTCTGTACGTCATCGACGAGGCGAACATCGAGACGCACGGCTCGTGGCAGCCGATGCACGACTGGGTGGTGCCGGACAACCGCCCGGAGTGGCAGGAGGCAGTGCTGGCCCGCGGCCGGGCGATGCTGGAGCGTGACAAGAATCACCCGTGCATTCTGCTCTGGTCGTGCGGCAACGAAAGCTGGGGCGGCAAAGACCTCTACGAATTGAGCCAGTATTACCGCCGGGAAGATCCGACGCGCCTGGTGCATTACGAGGGCGTGGCGAACGATCCGCGCTATCCTGACACGACGGACGTGCATTCCAACATGTACCGCAGGGTCGCGAGCATCGAGGAGTATCTGCAAAGCAATCCTGACAAGCCCTTCATCAACTGCGAATACACCCACGCCATGGGCAACAGCTGCGGCGGCATGAGCCTGTATACCGCGCTGGAGGACAAGTACCCGATGTATCAGGGCGGCTTTATCTGGGATTATGTGGATCAGGCGCTGCGCGTGAAAGCCCCGAACGGTCAGGAACGCTTGGCGTATGGCGGCGATTTCGGCGACAAGCCGACGGACTGGCAGTTCAACACCAACGGCATCATTCTGGGCGACCGCACGCAGACGGGCAAGTGTCAGGAAGTGCGTTACCTGTTCCGCGACGTGTTCCTGATGCCGGATGAAACGGGCGTGACGGTGAAAAATCGCCGCCTGTTCCAGGCGCTGACGGGCTATGACGTCCGCTGGACGCTGGAGTGCGACCGCAAGCCCATCAGCGCGGGCGAAACGCTGCTGCCGGACATTGCGCCGGGCGAATCAGTCCACATTGACCTGCCGTTCGGGACGCTGCCGGAAGGGCAGACGGTGGTAACGTGCTTCCTCGTGCTGCGCGAAAAGACGGGCATACTGGAAGCGGGAACGGTGCTCAGCCACGGACAGACCGTGTTTGGCGCGATGAAGAAGGCGGAAACGCCGGACAATGCGCCTGCCCCGGTGATTGGCGACTGCAATGTCGGGTTCCGCGGCGAAAGGCTGGGCGTGCTGCTGGCGCGGCGCGGCGGCATCATTTCCTTCCGCGACCGGCTTGGACGCGAGACGCTCCTGCGCGCGCCGCAACTGAGCCTCTTCCGCGCATCCACTGACAACGACCGCGGCAACGGCAACAACATCCAGCAGGGCGTGTACCACCTTATCAGCCGTCACAGCGCGTGCAGCGACGCGGATATCCAGCAGGAAGCGGGCAGAACGACGCTCGTCTACCGCTACACCACGCCGATGCTGCCGGATTTCGCGGTCACGGTGCGTTACACGGTGCATTCGCAGGATGCCCTTGACGTAACGGTGGACTGGCCCGGCTTGCCGAATCAGCCGGATATGCCCGCGCTGGGCTTGTCCTTCCAGCTTGACCCGCGCCTGACCCGCGTCCGCTGCTATGGCTACGGCCCGGATGAGAACTACATCGACCGCCGCGAGGGCGCGTATCTGGGCTGGCACAGCTGGAACGCCGCGGACGGCATGACGCGCTACTGCAAGCCGCAGGAAAGCGGCAACCGCACGGGCGTGCAGGTCGTTTCGGTGACGGATGCGGACGGTCACGGCGTGGAGATTTCGGGCGACAACCTCGAAGTGAGCGTACAGCCGTGGCTGCCGGAGGAGCTGGAAGCGGCATACCATCCGAGCGACTTGATGGGTTCTGTGCGCACGGTTTTAGATGTGGCGATGTTCCGCAAAGGCATCGGCGGCGACGACAGCTGGGGCGCGCCCGTCCTGCCGCAGTTCTGCTATCCGGCAGACAAGCCCTACACGTTCACCTTCACGATGAAGGCGCTGTAACCTTCGCGCCTGCAGGCGCGATTTCCTCTGCTGCGGAAAAAGTCAACTCCGGTAGTGGCGACCCGAAGGTTTCCAAAGGGCGATCGCAGACTTCGCCTGTTTCCATTGCCCTTTGGTCGCCTCCGCAGAGGCGAAATCCCCTGCCGCAATACCCAAATTACAAATACAATAAGAGAAGAGACTACATAATCATGGCAAAATTATATTTCCGCTACGGGGCCATGGGGTCCAGCAAGACCGCCAACGCCATCATGGTGCAGTATAACTACGAAGAGCGCGGCCAGAAGGTGCTGATGCTCAAACCGAAGCTCGAAAACCGCGACGGCGCGGTGATTGTCCGTTCCCGCTGCGGGCTGGAAACCGCCTGCCGCTTCATCGAGGACGTGACGGCGGCGGACGCGCAGGGCTACGGCTGCGTCATCATCGACGAAGCGCAGTTCCTGACCAAGGCGCAGGTCGAAATGCTGGTGGAGATGGTCGATGACTACGACGTACCCGTAATTGCCTACGGTCTGCGCGCGGACTTCCAGAACAATTTCTTCGAGGGCAGTCAGTGGCTGATGGCGTGGGCGGACACGATTGAGGAAATCAAGACCATCTGCTGGTGCGGGCGCAAGGCGACGTGCAACGCCCGCGTGGTGGACGGCCGCGTGGTACAGGAGGGCGAGCAGGTCGTCCTCGGCGGCAATGGGCAGTATGTGAGCCTGTGCCGGAAGCACTTCCGCCGCGGTGAGTTGGGGGACTTCAAGGACTTGCATTTGGGGGAGGACTAAACCGTGCCTATCATCCCGAAGCTGGAATGCAGGGTGGAGACGTTTCGCGAAGACGGCGCTGTCTTTATGCGGATTGGCATCCATCAGGAAAAAATGCTGCTGGCGTACTACGCATTCGACACGCTTCTGACGGGCTTCGCGGATAAAATCGCCCTGCATGACCACGAAAACGGCGCCGACTGCGAGATTGTCTTAGCTCCGGCGAAGCTGACGACGGACGCGCAAATTTCGCTGACAGAGAACGACATTGAGTGCATCAAAAAGCTCCTGCATGACTGCATCGAGCAGCCGTATTACGTTTCGTGGCTGCATGATGACCTGACGGCGGCGACGAAAGCGGGCGAGATGGACTTGGCGGTGTATGTGGTCGGGAAAACGGAACAGTGAAGTCTTTGGGAAAAAAGCAAAACGGCAGACCATGCAAAATGGCGGTCTGCCGCTTCGTTTTTGGGAATGTTATTGCCCTAAAATATCTTCCACCCGCTTCACCGGTCTTACATACTTCCAAAACCTCGTGCAGTCATGGTAGAAGTAGAACACGCGCCCCTGCGCCGTGTCCAGTTTGACCCCATGCGCGGCGTAGTCGAAGTCCTTCATCGCGCGCTCGATTTCGGTTTCGACCTGCGTGTTCTCCGTCTCGTAATCAAACGGGCCGTGCTAAAAAACGACGTATTCCCCTTCGGGCACGTCCATGAGCTGAAGCGGCGCGGGGACGTCGCCGGTGTAATCGGCGGGCAGACGAATGCCGTAAGCCTCCGCCAGCGGGATGCCCCAGCTGCAAATGCGCCCGGTCGGCTCGTTGATGTACGCCATCAGCTGTCCGGCGGATGCGTTGCGCTCGTCGCCGCCGAAATGATCGAGGCTGCCGGGGATGCGCTCCAGCAAGCCGCAGATGGTTGCCCAGTCCTGCCCCGGAATCAGGCTCTGCTTCTGCCAGAAGTCGAAGTAGCCGATGCTCTCGTAGTTGCGGATGTGCAGGAACTTGTGCGCCGGAATGGTGATGAAATACGTCTTGATGTGGTCAGTCGATGCGGCCATGCCCGTTCCTCCTATGCCAAGCAGATAACAGTCGAAAGGCTTCAAAATGGTGTGGAGGACGACGGCCGTCGGGTGCAGGCGGTACGCGCTGGGGGGTCACGCCGTAAGCAGCGCGGAATGCGCGGGTGAACGCCTCGTGCGAGGAAAAGCCGTAGCGCACGGCGATTTCCAGCAGGGAATCCGACGTGTCGCGGACATCCCGCAGGGCAAACGCCAGATGCCGGAAGCGCAGATAATCGCGCAGGGACATGCCGGACAGCGCCCGAAACTTCCGCGATACATACGATTCGGAGTACCCCAATGCGGCGGACAGCGCCCGCAGGGTCAGCGCTTCGTCCTCCTGCTGGCGGATGCAGCGGTCAATGATGTCAATCGTCTGCTGAATGCTCTGTGACCAGTTTTCCATCGTCCTTCGCTCCTTTCGCTGTGAATAGGATAGCACAGCGTGGGCGGACTTCGCTTGATTTGGTTTGCACTCTTGCGGTCAATACGCATTCCGCATCACGACATCCGCCAAATACGTCTGAAACGTGCGGCACTGCTTATCCGTCAGTCCATCGGGGCGCGACATCAGCACCAAATCATGCCCATGAACGCCCTTGTGGTATGCCGGATGCACATGCGGATACGGGTTCGCCGTGAAGCCGCAGCGCTCGTAGAAGCCCTTGCGGCGGATGGCGATTTCGTCCACAGGTGGGTCAATTTCCAGAATCACCGGGCGGTTGCAGGGCAGCATCGACAGCGCGCGCGAACCGTACCGCTGCCCGCGCAGGGCGGGGAGAGTGCAGAAATGCTCAATGTAGCGGAAATCCGGCGTTTCCCAGTAGAGCATGTCGCCGACAAAGTGGCTGCCGTCCAGAATCGCCGTGAAGTGATAGTCGGGGTGGGTCAGAATGGCGGTCTGCGAGGGCGTTTCACGCTGCTCATGCGCGGGAAAGCTGATCCCGTAGAGCGCCATAGCCTCGGCGTACAGCGGGTGATTCGGGGATGGAATCCGTTCAAACGTCATGTGGAAGCTCCTTCAGGGAAGATTTCGGCGGGCAGGCGCAAATCCGTGCGGGGGATTTTGTCCCACGAGAATAACGGAATCAGCGCATCCAGCGTCGTCGGGCGCATTTCCGGCTGAATCCCCGCGCTCCACGCGAGGAAGCCGAGAATCTCCTCCGGCGAAAAGCGCTTCGAGAGCGCGGACAGATCCAAATCGCGGTCGCGCTTCGCCAGCCGCCGCCCCTGCGCGTCCATCAGCAGGGGAATATGCGCGTAAGCAGGCTGCGGATAGCCCAGGAGATGCTGTAAGTAAATCTGCCGCGGCGTTGCGCTGAGGATGTCTCGTCCGCGCACGACCTCCGTCACGCCGGACAGCGCGTCGTCCACCACCACCGCCAACTGATACCCGAACAGCCCGTCCGACCGCTGCAAGAGAAAATCCCCGCAGTCGCGCGCAAGATTCTCCGCCTGCGCCCCGAAAACGCGGTCAGTGAAGGTGATTGTCTCATCCGGCACACGCAGACGCATCGCGGGCGCACGGGTCTTGGCGCGTTCGGCAGCTTCCTCTGGGGTCAAATGCGCGCAGGTGCCGGGGTAGATGAACTGCGTGTCGCCCAGATTCGGCGCGACGGTCGCGTGCAGCTGCGCGCGGGTGCAGAAGCACGGGTACACATGCCCTTCGCGGCGCAGGCGGTTCAGCACATCCTGATAAACGCCGCTCCGCTCCGACTGGTACAGCGGCGGCGCATCCCAGCGGAAGCCGAGGCAGCGCAGATCATCAATCGCCTGCTGCGCCAGCGCGCGCGGGCAGCGGGGAATATCCACATCCTCAATGCGCAGCAGAAACTGCCCGCCCTGACTGCGCGCGGACAGGTACGCCAGCATCGCGCAGAGCAGATTGCCCAGATGCAGCCGTCCGCTGGGAGTCGGCGCGAAACGTCCTATCATCGGGGGATTACTCCTTCTTTGCCTTGAACAGGTATTCATCCACCTTCTGGCGGATTTCGGGGGCGATTTCCCGCTTGATGGGGAAGGAAGCCGCGTTTGCCAGCCGCTCAAGCAGCACAAAGCCCTGCTGCAAGGTGATATCCAGCGCGTGCTCATCGAGATACCCGCTCTTCAGGCTGTCATGCCGATTATGCATGTAGTCCGCGCCGTTTGCGCCGAAGCGCGCGAGATTGATGGCAGGCACGCCGTTATCCGCGAAGGGGATGCAGTCGCTGGAATAGGTGTCCTGCTTGGCGCGGACACCGTAGCCCGCTTCGCGCAGAACGCCCGCGACGTAGTGCAGGGCATCATCCGTGGCAAGGGTGACGAGGTGGTTCGAGCCGAGGGTCGGCGCGGCGACGTCGAAATTGAGCATGGCGACGCAGTCCTTGAGTTCATCCGCGTGTGCCTTGACATACGCCTTCGAGCCGAGCAGCCCCTGTTCTTCTGAGCCGAACCAGCAGAAGCGCAGCGTCCGGCGCGGCGGATGGGCGGCGAAATACCGCAGCAGTTCCAGCACGATGACGCTGCCGGACAGGTTGTCATGCACACCGGAAGAGAAATACACGCTGTCGTAATGCCCGCCGAGGGTGATGACTTCCTCCGCCTTGTCCGTACCGGGAATGGTTGCACAGACGTTCTGGCTTGTGCCGTCATAGCATTCGCCGGTCAGCTCGATATGCACCGTCTTTGCGCCGCGGCGGACGATTTCGGCGGCGGAGGCGGCGCGCATGTTCAGCACGGGAATCGCGCCGAATGGCTCCGTCAGCGTTTCGCGCAGTTTGCAGCGGTTCAGGTCACTTTCGCTCTCGCGGTCAATCGTGCGCCCGGTGAAGGTCAGAATTGCCGCGGCTTCCGCCTTGCGCAGCTTCTCGTAGGTCGCGCGGTTCAGATAGCCGTTCACGAGGACGATTTTGCCCTTCGCCTGTTCCAGCAGCACTTCGTCGGCATTCTCGACATACAGGAACTCCGTGTCCAGACCGCCTTCAGGGGTGGAGGCAGCGCGCTCGTAGCCCGTGACCTCGTACTCCTTGACGTAGGGCGACGTGACCCGCAGCAGCGCGTGAGACACGCGCCCGCACGGAACGGTAAACTCCTCCAGCTGGGCGGAAACGCCGAGCGACGTGCATTCGTTCAGCAGCGCTTCGGCGACGGTTCGCTCCTCCTTGGAACAGCTGACGCGCTCATAGCCGTAAGTGCGCAGGAAGGAAAAGGCGCGGTGGGCAGATACGTTGTTCATGGGGATGCCTCCTGTATCCATATTTTCCTTTAGTATACCGCACTTTTCCCCCGTCCGCAAGGCGGAAGAATGCAACGATTTCATGCGCCTTTTTCATAGAACCTTCACATAGCGAACCTTTTGCGGACACAGAAGGGCAGTATCATCATTTCTGCAAGCAAAACGAACGGAGGTGAGCGCTGATGGCGGGCGTTCAGTGTTCCTTTGAACGGGTGGAAAAGAAATTCATCCTCACCCATGCGCAGGCGGAGGCACTGATGCGGGATTTGACCGCAGGGTATATGGCGGTTGACCAGTATGGGCAGCATACCATCCGCAATCTGTATTATGACACCGATGATTATGCGCTGATCCGCAGGTCGATTCAGAGGCCGAAGTACAAGGTGAAATTCCGGCTTCGCGCCTATGGTACGCCGATGGAGGACACGCTGATTTTCGCGGAACTGAAGAAAAAGTACAGCGGCGTGGTCTACAAGCGGCGGATTGCGGTCAGCCCGGACGACATGCGGCGCTTCCTGCGCGGCGAAACGCTGGACAGCGAAAATCCGCAGATTCAGCGCGAATTGCATCGGTATTTGTCGGAGCATCCGATTCGCCCGAAGGTGTTTCTTGCCTATGAGCGCGTGGCGCTGTACGGGCTGGATGACCCGGCGCTGCGGGTGACGCTGGATACACACCTGCGCTACCGTACAACGCGCCTTGACTGCTTCACGGACGACGCGGGAGAACTGATTTGCCCCGACGACCCCGTGATTCTGGAGGTCAAGCTCGCAAATGCCGCCCCACTGTGGCTGGCGCGGCTATTGAGCTGGCACAAAATCTACATGTCGTCGTTCTCCAAGTACGGCACATGCTATTTGAACCACCTTGCGCGCCGAAAGCCGGATATTCGCCCGATGGCGCACAAACGGAACAACGAAGGAGAAATTGAACATGCGTCTTGATTCGCTGCTGACCTCGATTCTGCCCACGCCCCTGACTGTTTCCGCGCTGCTGCTGTGTCTGGCGTCGGCGCTGGTGCTGGGCATTTTGACCGCGCTGGTGTTCACGCGCGGCTGCAGGCACACCGCGTCCTTCGCGCTGACGCTGGCGCTCCTGCCGATGTCGGTCGCGCTGGTGATTATGATGGTCAACGGCAGCATTGGCACGGGGCTGGCGGTCGCCGGGACGTTCGCGCTCGTGCGCTTCCGCTCCGTGCCCGGTACGGCGCGCGAAATCGCGGCGATTTTCACCGCTGTCGCGATAGGCCTTGCAATGGGCATGGGAATGCTCGGCGTGGCGGTAGTTTTCTTCCTGCTGGCCGCTGCCGCCGTGCTGGCGCTGACGAAACTGCACTTCGGCGCAATGCCGGAGAACGCGAAAGTCCTGCGCATTACCGTGCCGGAAGATGTGGACTACGAATCCGCACTGCCCGACGTTTTCCGCGCGCACCATGTGACGGCGACGCTGGAAAAGGTACGCACCGAAAGCATGGGCACGCTGTTTGAACTGACCTATCAGGTGAATCTGCCGAGCGCAGTTCCCTCGAAAGCGCTGCTGGACGACCTTCGCGAGCGCAACGGCAACCTCCCGATTCTCTTCACGAATCCGGGGGATAAGGACAGCCTGTAATTCCACATTAGGCAACTCAAATAAAAGCTATCAATAACCAAATGGCAATTTAGAGGATGTAAACCTGTAACAAGGAGGTTCATCATCATGAAAAAGTGGCTAATCAGTATGATGGCAGTCGCGACCCTGATGCTTGCAGGGTCAGCCCTCGCCGATGGGAACATTACCCTCTCCCCTGATGGCAGCACATCCACCGACGCATCTGTCCGCATCGACGGTCAGACCGTCACCATCACCCAAGCGGGCACATACCAAGTCGCCGGGACACTCGACGACGGCGCGCTCATCGTCGAAAGCGGCGAGAACGCGAAAATCACCCTTGTGCTGGGCGGCGTGAGCATCAAGAACACTACTGGCGCGGCGATTCAAATTGGCACCGCCGACGACGTGAACATTGAGCTGGCGGAAGGCACGACGAACGTCCTGCAATCCGGCGAGGAAGTGGACATTGCCACCGCGACGGAGGGCGAAGAAGCAACCGGCGGCGCGCTGCAAAGCAAGGTTGACCTGAAAATCAAGGGCAAGGGCGGTCTGACCGTGCTGGGCTACCTTAACAACGGCATCCACTGCACGAAAGACCTGAAAATCAAGAACGGCAATATCAGCGTGACTGCGCTGGGGCACGGCATCAAGGGCAAGAATAGCGTGACCGTCTCCGGCGGCACGGTGACGGTCACATCCGGCAAGGACGGCATCACCAGCGACGAGACGGAGAACGAGGAAAAGGGCTTCGTGACCATTGAGGATGGCGAAATCATCATCACCAGCGCGGGCGACGGCGTGTCGGCGGAAACGACGCTGACAGTGACGGGCGGCGTGATTTCCATCATCAGCGGCGGTGGAAGCGCAAACGCGCAGCAGAAGACCGACAACATGCGCGGCTGGTGGAACTTCGACAATTCCGCCAGTGACGATAACAGCGCGAGCTGCAAGGGATTGAAAGCAGGCAAAGCGATGGTGATTTCCGGTGGGTCGATTACGATTGACGCGCAGGACGACGCCCTGCATACCGACGGCGACATGACGATTTCCGGCGGCGAATGCATCCTCAGCACGGGCGACGATGGCGCTCATGCGGCGCTTTCCCTGACCGTGCTGGACGGCAAAATCACCGTGCTGACCTCCTATGAGGGCTTGGAAGCGAATCAGATTACGCTGGCAGGCGGTGAACTGGATATAACCGCGTCGGACGACGGCATCAACGCGAACGGCGGCTCGGACGGCTTCAGCGGTGGATTGGGTGGAGGCTTCGGCGGCGGACGCGGCGGCATGGGCGGCAGCTTCGGCGGACGGCGCAATGACACGAACAATCATAGTGGCGACATGACCCCTCCGGATAACAGCAACATGCAGACCCCGCCGGACGGCAATGCGCCCAGCGGCAATCCGCCGACCATGCCGGGGCAGGACGCGGCAGACAGCACGACCACGGATGACACGACCGACAAGCAGCCGGTGCTGCTGATTACGGGCGGCAAAATCACGGTGAATGCGGATGGAGACGGGCTGGATTCCAACGGCAACCTGCGCGTGGAGGGCGGCGACATTACTGTCAACGGCCCGTCCAATGGCGGCAACGGCGCGCTGGACATTGGCACGGAAAACGGCGGAGCAGGCGTCATCGCCGGCGGTACGCTGATCGCGCTGGGCGCGAGCAGCATGGCGGAGAACTTTGGCAGCACGTCCACGCAGTGCGCGTTCCTTGTGACGATGAACAGCTTCGGCGCGGGCGAGACGATTACTATCACGGACAGTCAGGGAACTGTGCTGTACACGGGCGTGACGGTGAAGAGCGCGAACAGCGTGGTGTTCTCCAGCGCGGATTTGGTGGTAGGCGAAACGTACACGGTGACAATTGGCTCAACCAGCGCGACGGTGACGCAGAGCAGCACGGTTGTGGGGAACTCGAATGGGTTTGGGGGCTTTGGGCGGCACTGAGCTTCTCCGTCCCTTGGATAAACACGCGGAAGAAGTAAGCAGAAGTCACCAACCCAATCGCGCGAAAGGGTCAAGGGAGAAACTCCCTTGCGGGGTCAAGGGGCAGCGCCCCTTGGGTTTCCCCAATAAACACGCGGAAGCAGTATGCAGTCGTCACCAACTCAATCGCGCGAAAGGGTCAAGGGAGGAACTCCCTTGCGTCTCCCCCCCAAAAAAATGAAGAGGGTCGAGAGAATTGCTTCTCTCGACCCGTTTTTGCGGGGTTAGTTTGCGTTGGCTTCGTCGATGTACGCCTGCCAAGTGCCGCGCATGGATTCCGCCTTTTCAGCGGGGGTGGTCGCCTGCGCGTACACGTCCCAGATGTACTGGCTGCCGAGGTCGTAGCCGGTCACCATGTCGGAATACCAGACGAACTGATGCTCCGGCTCACGCATCATGGTGATGGTCTCGTCCACGGCGCGCTCGTCGCGGTACTTCTGATAGTAGCCGTTCTTCCAGTCGTCGCTGTCGGTGTAGCCGGGGGTGGGGTTGGTGAAGAGGTTGTAAGCGAAGGCAATCTTCCACGCGCGATCCGCGTCGTAGCAAGCCGGGATGACCATGATATTGTCAGAAGGCGCGTAGAGGTAGGTCTCGGCGCGCGGGCCCTTGGGGAAGAACACGAAGCCATAGTCGTCTTCCATGTTTGCCAGAGAACCCGCGAAGTAGTCTTCATGCACCTGCAGGGCGACTTCGCCGTTGATGAACGCACTCTCGAAGTAGTTCCATTCCGCACCTTCGGGCGCCTTCATTTCGTACTTGGACACCATGTCCATGACCCAGTTCATGGCTTCGAGGAAAGCATCGGTTTCCGCCGCGTTGTAGTACTTTCCGTTTTCGTCCACCTGAACGAAGCCAGCGCCGTTGGAAACGAGGGCGGCGGGAATCAGGTGAGAGGAGAAGGACATCATGGCATAACGGTCAATCACGCCGTCGTTGTCGGTGTCGCGGGTCAGCTTTTCGCAGAGCGCTTCAAAGGCTTCCCACGTCCATTCGCCCTTTGCCTGAAGGTCGTAGATTTCTTCGGGGTCAACACCGGCATCGTTGAGCAGGCGCTTGTTGAAGAACACGCCCTTGCGGGGTTCAGCCTTTTCGGGGCGCATACCGTAGATGCCGCCGTCCTTGCTCAGCAGACCGGTAACCGTGCCGTTCCACTTCTCGTCGGAGAAGTCGAGGCAGTCCAGCGTGGACAGGTCGTAGAACAGACCCGCCTTGAAGGGCGCGAGGTACGCGCCGGCGCGGAGAATCCAAACATAGTTCTCGTCGCCGCCCGTGGTCGCAAAGTTGGTGAAGTCGGAGGGAGAGTCGTTCCAAGTCGTGGCGTTGCGCTGCACAATCTTGAAGTTGTAGGTCTCTTCCAGCCAAGTGCGGTAGTCGTAGGTCGCTTCGCCCGCTGCCGTGGTGGGTTCGTCGTCGTGCCAGTCGGAAGACCACCAATCGCAGACGGTGATTTCCATGCCGCCGAGGTCGATGACGTTGCCGTCCGCGTCGCGGTAGATGACGATACCGTCATCCTCGTAGGGGTTTTCGACGTCTTCTGCGATTGCCAGCGGCAGGGCGCAGAGAATCATCACCAGAGAGAGAAACAGAGCAAGGTACCGTTTCATGAGATTGCCTCCTTTTATTTTATGACCTGCGGGTCATAGGATCGAGAGTTTCGCCGCTGCGGCGGCGACAAGGGGGCTTTCCGGTCGCCCCCTTGACCCCTTCGGCGCCGCGGCTTTTGGGGCTGAGAGCGGCAGGCACAGCCCGCTGCTTGGAAACCGGGGATAGTGTGACTAACCTGTGGATAAACACGCGGACACTGTATGAGAGTGTCACCAACTCAATCGCGAAAAGGGTGTCGAGAGGGTCGAAGACCCTTCGCGGGTGCAGGGCAGA